>BNJU01004210.1_pt1 | contig 76286 bp, 84 predicted proteins | sample 8539281 | NCBI WGS metagenome assembly BNJU01 (sample SAMD00202456, study PRJDB9452) | human saliva metagenome | isolation source: human saliva | place: Japan
GGGACTGTGGGAGCGGTGGGTGGCCGGTTCCCAAGGTTCGTTGGATCCGAAGTCCAATCTTGAGCGCATCGGCCGATATTCGTCAAAACTCTGCACCAGATGCGACCTTCAAAAAGTACCTCGATTGGGCCACGTTAGTTTGTTGCAAAGATAGGCTTATTCAACTATTCTTAAAGCCCGATAGAATGGCAAATATTTGACCGACGTGAATAGTTGCTATACAGAGGCGTTATGCCAGCAGCATTGTGGCCACGTTTCAGCGTGTTTTGAAACCAACAATTCTTATATCAATGGCGGTGCGGTGATTAACGGTTTTGTACCCGCAGCTATGGCATCAGAGTTTGACATTGACGGAAATGTCAACCTGGATCGATTGACCATAGTATTAAGTGATAGCGCATCGGAGGGAGCGGTCAATCACTCTACCGATAGTCGTGTCGTGGCACGGAATCTGAATATCTGTGCGCACAGATGGCGTCACATTTTACCGCGATGAGCAAGGAGGGATTGTAGATTTTTGAGTCGGTTGTTGTGTTTGATGTGCATGTAACCCTGGTGGGATCGGACGCACTGCTGAGACGTACTGCGGTGGCCTACGTAAAAGTGATATTCTATTGCCGGTATTTTTAGCAAAATCCGACCACGATAGCGATAAGGAACGAGAATGAAGCGAAAGAATCCAAAGTTCGTCGGACTGGCCATATTCTTTATTCTGCTGGACTTCTTTTTCCTATCAATAGCTTTTGTCCGAACCTTTTGGGGCGCCTTTCTTTTATTCCTTTTTATCGGAGGATCTTTTGTTTGGCTCGCTGTTGTATTTTTAGATGCAAGAACACAACTTACTATAATGAAATGGGAAGAGCTTTGCCGACGATTACCTTTCATAATGACATTGCAGTAATTTCCATACCTCGAATGGCAGCATTTTACGCATTCTCAGGACCCTTTTTCGTTTTTGATTTCAATCGGCTTGACGCCGTGGCTCTTCCTGGGTGTTTTTGACGACGGCTCATTCCCCTCGATCTGGCATCTAATTTCCATATTTATCATTCTTCCGACTTGTATTTATATGTTCTTTTTATTTACTTCTACGCGTAAAAATTTCCGTAAGCAAAAGTAGAACTTTTATCAAAAATGAAGTTCGTGGTTTTAGGATGGAATTCGAGCTAACGTCAATAAATGCTGATCTTGATCTTGATGTCCATCACTCAGATCATATGTTTGAGCTTATTGCATCTAATGTTAACTACACGCGTAAGTCAATCTTTGGAGTAAAGAAAAAGGAATTCAAAAAGAAAAGTGTTACTATACCTAATCCAAGAAATATTCAGCTTGAAGAGTTTTTGCCGTGGCTATTTCCGGAACAACTACACCTGTTACCACTAATGTTTGATCTCATCGCAGGCCTCGACCTAGTGCTTCTTCGCGTTCGGCGAAGGCTCGAAAAATTCGTGAAGAACTAACAAGAAAGCAGGAAGAACTTCGTCGTAAGTAGGATTTTTTGCCATGGTAGCTATTGTGATCAATCTCCTTGTTTGAGTGTTTAGTGGATCATACACAAACCGTTAGGCCGTCTCTACTGTTTGCGTGCTACGCCCCCCCCTAAAACATGAAGAAACCCAAAACTACAATCCCTTATCGCTACCGTAGCCGGAATGCACTAGACTACCCTGGGGTTCCCCACCGCAACGCAGACCAGCATGCGTGGAACAGCCATAACCCACTTGCTAGGTTAGCCATTAACCAAAACACCAATAGAAGTAGAAAAGAGATCCTTCCCGCATGCTAGCCTACCTTGATATCTTAAGCCCACGTAGCTGACACAATTCACTGCTAGCTGGATATCCACCACCTGGCCTGCGATGACCTCCGCTAACAACGTGCCGCCACCTGCACACCGCTTGGCCTTTATGACAGTTGCATCAGTCAAGCCAGAAGCCTACCGGTATCTCCACGAAGCGTTAGGGGATATTTCCTCCCGCACCTCCGATTAGCAACAAGTAGTAACGGATCAGGAAGCAACAGGTAGGCTGATCCTCCGTCTGGATGGCACGCTCATCGACATCGACGACGGTGCCATCCGAAAAGTTACAGGCCACGACAGAGATATCAACGACTGCGACGACCCGGCTACATTTCGCTAAACATTCCTGCTTCGGTGAGAACCTATAAGTCCTATCGAATCGGAACGACAGGCCGCTATACATACCCCCGACCAAAGCCTAATGCAACATATGGCATCACTGCTACACACCAGCATATTTTTGATTTCATCTGACGCGATACCCGAGGTGTGGATTTCGCTGATAAAGGCTACTAAAGTGCAGGTGTCAGGGTGAAACCTGTGAGTAAAGGATGCCGATTGAACCTCGGTGATGAAGCGATGATAGAAATCATTACTGACATCAGGCGATCTGCCGAGGGGCCGAAACGCGGCACTAAAGCACGAGAACGCACTCAAACACGCAAATTCATGTCTGACGGTGAGCACGACGATCACTAAAAATGTCGTGGTGTTGGCATCGCTGCATTATGAGCATGATTGGCGATCCTGGTGAGAAAGGATTTAAGCTACTTTTTCAAGCTATTCGTTTCCCTTATTTTTTTGAATTTCCTCCCTCTTTTTTGCGAGTTCAATATATATATTCTGCGCTCGACGCGAAGGAGCTCCTGGATTATATTGAGGCTCACAAATCAAGTCAATCATCAAACTCCACAACTCTTTTTCTCCGGGGCTAGCCACATTAAAAATTTATCTAAAGGAACGTTTCTAGCATCCGTATTGGCACCAATTTTTATCAAAAGTAATCGACTTTGTCGCCAAAAATAGACTCTCGTTTATACTTCACGTTGGCAACCGAAAAACAAGAGCAGTACTATGTTTCGCTACCTCAATTTCAAGATGGGGATCCTCTGACACCAATTCTGACCGCAACCCAAGACCGCGAAGTTCACGTTTAAAAATAATTTTTCCTACAGTAATCGTTTGAGAAACTGATAAAAACAGTAGACTGCAAGGGAAACATGACACATAAAAGAAATCAAATGCCAAACTGAAGGAAACCCACCGCCAGGAGAAACGCGCCCGGAAATAACCACGGAGCTAAACCAAATACCATAAAAGAAACCAGAGTAGAAGTCGAATGACATTAGCCCAACGAGAAGCGTAAATTACCGCAAGATCGTCCACAAATAAGATTTGCGGGTGCGCTTTCTCCCAATTAATAATATTATAGTGAGTCCTCAAATCCAGACCCACTATCCCCATCCACGCAAAAGATCCAAAGATAAGTAGCGAGTAATAAAACGAAGCACCGAAAGGATCAAATAAAAAAGTCACTGTAGAAAAAAAGAGACCTATAGCGATCATTGCCAAAGCAACCATGAAATATTGCGTATTCTTTCGTTTCATCATCAATCCTTATTATTGCGGTGGTCGAGCATTGTTAAAAACAGGCAAGTGGGTATCACTATTACGAGGAGTCACTACAGTACGTTGCAACAACACGTCCAACCAGCCAGGGTTCATATAAAAATTAAACATGGTCGCTGATCTGTGTCTGGGTCTTGTGAACCACAACGGCCCCTGCAGTGTTTTTATCGTACTAGCAACGACACCAACCCCTCACCATCCCTACCCGCTCCCTTGGTGGAATAGACCACCAACTCCACCCTGTCCGGCACCGTCCCCACTGCCGCAGGCCGAGCTGGTACCCGACTAGGATGCGCCTGGTCATAGGCCCGCCTGGCTGCACAACGCCGCTGATACACCTCACCCCACCGACCATCAGCAACCTGATTAGGGGTATAACCGGCCAGACCGGAATGCCCAGTATCGTTATACGCCGCCACAAACCCCGCCACCCACCGCCTAGCATGCTCGACATCCTCAAACACCACCGGATAATCCAGGCGGGTTTTCACCGTGCCAAACAACGACTCAACATGCGCATTATCATTACTAACCCTCGGCCGGATGAAACTCTGCACCACCCGATGATCCTCACACACATCCGCCACCTGCGTCGATGTCATCACCGAGCCATTATCTGAATGCAGCACACACACCCTCCCACCAGCAGCCGCCACCCGATCAATAACCGTACGACACAGCGCACTGGCCCCAGCAGCGCTTTCCCGATAACCCACCTCAAAACCAATGATTTGACGGGAGTAGAGATCCACAAACACACAGGCTGCGAACCTGGAACCTGTGAAAACATGCGGCAAGAAAGTAACATCCCAACACACAATCTGCCCCGGTTTAGTCGCAGCCACAGTCACCGGCCGTTTTTCTTTCAACAGGCGCTTTGGTACTGATGGCAATTTTCTCGATGGTTCCATCATAACGATTTAACGGCTATCTTTAGATGAATTGTTGTTAGGTTGCAGTGGCTCGAGCTTCAGTAAAGAAACTCTACCATAGAAATTAAATTAGTTTCTTTTTAGTCAGAGCTCGCGCGAACGCTGACACGATCTTCCAGCATCTAAATCAATCTCATTATATCTCAAAGTTTAAACACTGGCGGCCTACATTACAAAACTTTTTCCACATCACTTTCGTCCGCTATCGCGCTTAAATTCTTGTTGCCGCCTTGTCAGTTCTTTACGAATTTTTTCAGCTTTCTTTGTCCTTGACATTCCGTATCTCGGCATTGAAGTCAGGTCGAACATTAAAGGCATCAAATGAACTTGTTCAGGAAATAGCTGCGGAAGAAACTCCTCTTGACTAACATTCCTAGTGTCTGGTATAGGTATCTTCTTCTCTTTAACACGACTCTTTCTATTCCCAAAAATTGATTTGCGCATATAATCTGCGTTACGCACAATGAAGTCTACCGTATAATCATAGGGGTTAACATCAATATCAAGTTGAGGATCTGATGATATCAGTTCAGAACTCCAACATATGCCGCACTGCTCAAATTTAAAAAATTTACGATCTCTACTAACCGTAAAGGTTTGAGAAGCTGTAGCTAACACAAAAACATAAACACAACTAGGAAGCAAGAAAAATAGAGAAATTAAATGCCACGGAGATAAAAACGTACTACCTCGAAAAAATACCCCTGGGAAAAACCATGGCGCAAGGCCTAAAGATAGGTTAATGAAAAAGATGCCAGAATTTCGAATAAAATAAGCTAGTGATGGATTATAGATAATGATTTCATTACCACGCGTATCAAAATGGGGATTCGCTTTTTTCCATCTTAAAACGTTAACCGAAGTGCGCGTTTCCAACATCACTAAACTTTGCAATATTATTGATCCTCCGAAAAATATGGAGTAATAAAAAGAAGCGCCAAAAGGATCAAGTATAAAACATATAAAACATATATAGAAGCCAACAAATAAGAGAAAAGTCGCCAGCACAAAAATCCAGGTTATTTTTCGTTTCATTGTCATTCCTTGTCACTGCGGTGGCCGAGCATTGTTACACACCGGCAGGGGAGCATCATTATCACGAGAAGTTACTACAGTACGTTGCAAAAGCACGTCCAGTCCTCCGGGGTTCATATACAAATCAAGCACGGTCATTGACTCAAAATCAACGGTTATTTCGTTACAGACAGCAGTAAACCGAGATGTTATTTGTGCACACGCATACTCAACTTCTCTCACAACGATACTACACGACTATCAAAATTGTTATTAGCTGCCACTTCAGGTATTATTTCATTCACGCCTGCCAACAAATCGTCCAAGTCAACATTTCCCTCAATCTGAAACGCAGACACAAAAGCTGTAGGCGCACAACCATCGACCGTCGCATTATTCGCAGATAGCATAGCCGCATTCGTCAACGTTATGATCAACTCTGAGAGCTCTATATTCAGCTTTATAGAAGGCCGCCACTCAGATAACAGTTCCAACAAGCTTTCAGGACGAATCATTTCAACCACATCAAATTGATATACATGACATCCGAGTTCAACTAGCCTGATAAGCATGTCAGTCATCACTTTGCCACCGCTTGAATTCCTTTCATAGTTAAAAATCTAAACGCAGCACCAACCGCTAGACCTCCAAAGAGCACCGACAACTGGAAATGCGTTTCCTGCTACAGTGCCCGCTAATGCTCAGATAACAACTTCCCCACAAGGGCCGCTCCCGCAGCATTCAAACTAGTAGCCAACTTTGGATCCATTCTCTGCTTAATATCCGCCGTTGCTTCCGATGCAGCATCCGACACCGGTTTCCCTGTCGCACCAACCTCGGTGCTACTGTCGAATTCATAACGACTTTCCGCGTATGACCGCCTTAGGTAAGCAAAATTTCTAGCCGAAAAACTCGCTGATGCTACAGCAGAATCAGTCCCCATAGTTCATGTAATCGTCGCGTGTAAGCATAGATGTAGCAGCAAGCTGTTCCAATCATAGTTCTTCAATCCCTCTCCAACACGGTCTATCGCAGCGCTAACAAGTTCACCAGATGATTGATCCCACTGCTCAATCAGCCTGTACAGTACCAGTAATGTTTGTTTTCTACAGGCGGCGGCGCGTTGGTAACCGCAGCCATCGCAGTCCAGACGATGGATATCCAGCCAGCAGTAAATAGATTCAGCAATATGGGCTTAAGATATCGAAGTAAGTGCGATAGGTAAGCAATGCAGAAAGGGCTTCTGTTCTGTTTAGTTAATGGCTAACCTAGCAGTTGGGGCCTTACCTTTCGAAGGTTAACCTGGTCGACCGGTTGCGTTGAAGGGGTCCACAATCGTTGGAGTCTTCACCAGGCCCTGGGTAGAAGTCCTGTTGATTTCGAAATTCTCATCAGCAATCCTTATCAGCCAAAATGACGATTGCTATCAATGCACCTTAGCCAACTTTTCACAACTTGCAGGCAGCCCCATCGTCAAATTATTTATGCTCTATACTTTTCCGAAATTCTTCCTTCTTTTTTTGAAATTTCGCTATATATATTTTGCATGCGTCGTGTAGGAACCCATGCCCTCATATTGCGGCTCACAAATTAGATCAATCATCATGCGCCATATATCCTCCTGCTCTGGAAATAGCCACATCAAAAATTTATCGAGGGGAACATTTCTTGCATCCGGTATTGGAACTCGTTTTTTTCGTCGAAATAGTCAGCCTTAGACCCAAAAAAATAGATGTCCGATTATAGTTCACATTAGCGACTAAAAATTCAATAATCTTATTATATTTGTTCAGATCGAATTCAAGCCTGGGATCTCTTGATTCCAGTTCAGAGCGCCACCCGAGGCCGTGAAGTTCACGCTTGAAATATTTTTCTCCCCCTACAGTAATGGTTTGGGAAAACCGTAAAAATGTAGAAAATAACCAGCGAGAGGAAACATGACGCAAAATAGAAATTAGATGCCATACAGGAGGAAACGCATCTTCATGAAGAAAAAAGTGTGGAGATAGCCACGGCGCTAGACCAAGCGATAAAAGAAGAAAAAAAGGTCCGGAACCCCGAACTACGTTAGTCCAACGCGACGAATGGATTACAGCCACATCTCCCAAAAATGAGATCTGAGCATGAGCTTTTTTTCCATCCAATAATGTTGTAGTGTGTTCTCAGATCTAAAAAGCACTATCCCCATCCAAACAAGGCTGATTCCTGCAAATACTGGATAATAGAAAGAGGTACAAATAGATTAAATAGAAAAGTTATTGCGGAAATAAAAATACCCGTAGTTATAATTATAAAACTGATTATGACGAGGCCTGGATTTTCTTTTTCACTATAGATCCTTAGGGCTATCGTGGTCGGGCTTGATTAAACCTTGGCAATGGTGCATTGCTACCGTGGGGGCTACCACAGTACGTTGAAGCAACACATCTAATCCCTCAGGGTTTATATATAAATCAAACACAGTAACTGACTCAAAATCTACAATCTCCTCATTGCACACCGCAGTGAATTGTGACTTCATCTGCGCGCATATGTATTCAGATTCCTGTACCACAACACGACTATCGGTACGGTGATTGGTCGCTCCCTCCGGTGTTCTATCCACTAATCCGATGAACAATCGATCCAGATTAGTATTTCCAGCAATCTGAAATCCCAATGCTACAGCTGTAGGTGCAAAACCATCAACAGCCATATCGCTCACAAATATGGTAGCTGTATCCGACAGGACTGTAACCGTCCCCGGCAATGTCACGCCCACCTCCGCAAGAGGTCGCCAACCATTAGGAAAAACCCACAAACTAGTAGTGTCAATCATCTCAGCCACATCAAACTGATAGGTAACACAATCCATTTCGACTAGACGGCTAAGGAGATCAGTCATAGCTTCGCCCCCTGCACTGTCTTCGTTGTAAGATACCCAACTCCAGCACCTTCTGCTAGCCCCTATAACCATACCAACTTCCACCGTAGCACTTCCAGCACTGGTGCCCATTACTGCCCCAGCCACTATAGTCCCAGCAGCTTTGGCTGGTCTTGCTGCTCCTGCCGCGTTTGAACCAATGGCCAATTATGGATCCATCCCTTGCTTAATATCCACAGTAGCCCCTAATGCAGCCCCCAGCACTGTTGGCGCCCCGCCCCTATCAAAGCTGTTGCTTTCACCCAACTCATATTCTTGACCGCGCCAACTGCACTTTCTTTCAATATTTCGGCCTGAAGTTTCGATGCTGCGACAGGGAAATCAATCCCAAGATTAGTGATAATCACTGCGTGTTAGTATATAGGTTTTAAAGAAGTTTTCCCAATCATATTTCTTCAGCTCATTTCCACTAAGTTCCGCGACGGAATTAACACGATCGCCAGACGGCCGACCACCACCGCTCAATCAACTCTCATAGTCCCAACAATCGCACTCGGCAGCTCAGCAATTTTATCTGCTAGTTGACGACTTTGATCCAACCAAGCCGTATGCTGCCGAGGCACAGCACCTACCATCCGCGCCCCATGCACATCATCCGCTCCTGCCAATGGCACATCAGCACCCTCGCCCGCGACAATCGAGTGACAGTTCTGACACTCGGCGGTCAAAGCAAAATCACCACGCCAGACACCATCCACCTCCCCGCACCGGGCAGGGGTTCCGACGGCCGCGATCCCATCGACATCCCCACCGACCCGGAATCACTCACCATCTTCCACCGCATCCTCAGCAGGGTGTACAAAAGCTGAGGGCTTGCGGGGTTGAGCGATGTTTAGGCAAGATGGGTCCACCGCTGGGCTCAAAAAAGGGGTGTTTTTGTACCTGCGGATAGAACTATCCGACAAGGGGCTTGAAGGGGCTTGCTTTGCGGTTTATCAAGAAGTCAGTTTTACCTGGTTGCGATGAAGCAGTGCAATTATGACCCAGCTGTAAAATCTGCTTACGCCCAAGCTCGAAAAACACCTCATTTTTCCGGCTTGGAGATAAGCAAACTTCTATGCAAAAGTTTGCACTAACGCTGTTCAAGACTCTAACCAGCACCATGATCTACCAAACTGCCGTCTTTCCAGGTCTTTCACCGCACTTTGATAGATCATGAACACCCCCTGCAAGATAAGTCCATCGCCAGGTCCAAAAACACCCCTTTTTCAAGCTCAGCGATGGACTTATCTTACATAAACAGCGTTCAACAACCCCACAGAAGAAAGATCAGCAGGAATGCCACGAAGAACGCGAGCATTCCGCATCGCGGGCTGCGCCCGAGCCAGGCAACCTCGCCCCCAGCTTCCCTAACGCCTACTGCAAATCGCTTCCCCCACGATACTGTTTCAGGGCGAAGCGCTCGATGTCTTTGCAGAGCTGTTCTTCGGTGTAAAGCACGCTGATGAGCATGCTGATGGCGGCAGCGACGCGGCGGTCGATGATCGGGTCGTCGAAAAGCACATGTGCGGCCTGCGCAACGTTGTGGATTGCCTGGATTGCCACGAGGTCAGGCCCGAGTCGGGCGCTGGATTTTTCCAGCAGGTATGCGTATTTGATGGCGAGTTCTTCGCTGCGCGGGTAGGTGTCGCCATTTTGTACGTCTTTGTAGCTGATGAGTGAAATGAATTCTCGTAGGTCTGCTGCTGTGTAGGGGGTGTCGTCGATGATGTGGACGCAGGTGTCTTTGAAAAAAAGGCAGCGCTTCTCCATCGGCGATGAGCCTGTTTATGAGCTCGTTCGCTTTATCGCCAAGCTTATCGATGCGCACAGCCACGTTGTTTCCTTAGGGTTAGGGTTTGTGTCTGTTTTTGTCTGGAAAGTGCCTGCTTATCTACCGCCAGTTTACAGATTTTTGCACGTTCGGGTATGGCCAGCTGTTGCTTTGTGTGGGTTCGTGTGACCTTGAGGTGTTCCTGTACTGCGACATGTGTTTTTTCGTGTGGTTTCACACCAGACTGCCCGTCCCCACACGTTCCAACAGTCGTTTTTCGACGTCGCTTCAGCTGCCGCCCCTCCCATATCCGGCCGCATCCAACCCCTCGCGATCATCGCTGGTTCTCATCCCGTGGGCGTAGGCGCGAAGATGAATTCTAGGTCACAATGTTCCGCCCGTCGGGTGATTCTTTTGCACCTCCGAGCAGCGATGATGGTTATCAGACAGTTGTTGTTCTCTACGCAAGGAGGAGTTATGAGTCGCGTTGTTAAGGCTAAGGATGCCGTGGTCGCGCGGGACCTACGGAAGACATACGGCGCTGGGGAGTCACAGGTGACAGCGCTCAACAATGCAAGCATTCGTGTGGGTGTGAGTAAGTTTTTGGCGATCATGGGACCGTCAGGTTCGGGCAAATCCACACTGATGCAATGTTTGGCCGGACTTGACAGCATTGATTCGGGCAATATCAAAATTGGTGGGATTGACATCACAAGTCTGAATGATCGTGATTTAACACGCCTTCGGCGTGAACATGTTGGTTTTATTTTTCAGCATTTCAATTTGGTGTCCACCCTGACCGCAGAGCAGAACATTATGCTGCCCATGAAATTAGCCAAGCGTCAGGTGGATCAAGAATTGTTCAACAATGTGGTGGAGCGACTGGGCATTAAGTCACGCCTATCGCATAAACCACATGAAATGTCGGGTGGACAGCAACAACGTGTCGCTATTGCCCGTGCGCTTGTTGCTCAGCCGACGGTGATTTTCGCTGACGAGCCGACGGGTAATTTGGATTCCGTATCCAGTTCGGAGGTGCTGCGCTTTTTGCGCGACAGCGTTGATGTGTTTGGCCAGACCGTGATTATGGTGACGCACGATCCCATTGCCGCGACCTACGCGGATGAGACGATTCTGCTTGCCGACGGCCGCATCACCGCCACCCTCGTCTCCCCCACCGTGGAGCAGGTTGTGGCTGCATTGCAGGAGGTTGAGTGATGAACTTCCTCGTAGCATCTAGTTTGAGAAACAATCTACGTAGGCTCATCGCCACCGCCACCGCAGTGGCGCTATCGGTGGCGTTTATGGTGGCCACGCTGCTGATTATGGGCACCTACAACACTGCCCTGTCGAACAGTGTGACGGAGCAGATGAAGAACTCCGATGTCTGGCTGGGATTTGACGACTCATTACCAGACAATGCAAATGAAGTGCTGGCCCAAACCGCTGACCGCATCCGCGAGCGTCCCGACGTGCAGGCCGCCGATGTGCAGCGCTTTGCAACCGGTGAGGTACGGCACGATTCCCGCAGAGCAAACGCACAAATCCAGGCGATGCCGAGTGAGCCTCTTCGCTGGGCCACGCTGGCGGAGGGTGCGTGGCCGCAGTCACCGGATGAGGCCGTACTGAACAAATCTGCGGCGGACTCTTTGCAGGTATCTGTGGGTGATTCGGTGCGCTTAGACGATAAGAACTCCGTTCGCGTCGCGGGCATTGCCTCTCAAGAAGATCAGATGATGTCCATGGGTTTCGCCGAGATTAGTGTGATGCCGGAGCTGCTGGATCGTCTTGAAGCCCAGAAATACGCTACGGGTATTCTGGTTCGCAGCACTGCCCATGACGGCACAAGCAACACCACCCCGGATCAGCTGGCACAACAGATAAAAGACCAGACTCAGGGCACTCCCGACATCACGGTGCGCACTCGCGACGAGCAGGCGCAGCATCAGATCGCGGACCTTTCCGGCAATACCGCGACGCTGACCGCCATGCTGGGTGTGTTTGTGGCTATTTCGATGATTGTGGCGGGCTACGTCATCGCGAATACCTTCCAGGTTCTCGTCGCGCAGCGGACAAAAGAACTGGCGTTGCTGCGCTGCATTGGTGCAGATAAGCGGCAGGTGCATGGCCTGATTCTGGGCGAAGCCGGTATCACGGCATCGGTGGCCGCGCTGGTGGGCTGCCTACTGGGTGTCGTTGCCACGGTGATCTTTGCCCAGTTCATGTCAATGATGAGTGCGTTGACCATCAGTCCGCTGGCGTTGATCGCTGGTTTTGTGGTGGGCGTTGTGGTGACGGTTGCGTGTGCTCTCGGGGCGTCGAAACGCGCGACCCGCGTGCATCCGGTGGAGGCACTTCGCCCGCTTGAGGCAGTGGCTTCGGACAAGCTGCCACTGGGGCGCACGATCGTGGGTTCCGCTCTGACCCTGCTGGGCGCGGCGGGCCTGATTTACGGTGCGACGAGCGGTATGGCTGTGGCTATTGCTGGCGGGTTTATATGCGGCATGGGCGTGCTACTGGCCGCCACGACGTTGCTACCAAGGCTGGTGTCGCTGGTGGGTCGGGCACTGTCACGAGTGTCGCTGCCGGTGGAGTTGGCCGCCGCTAATTCAATGAAGAACCCGCTGCGCACGGCGGCGACAGGTATTTCCATGCTGATCGGCGTGGCTGTGTTGGTGTTGATGGCCACGGGCATTCACTCGGTGCAGGAGTCCCTTATTTCTCAGATCAATCGGGAACGCCCCTTTGACCTCATGGTGACCACGAGCAACCCGGCTGGTTTCTCGCCGCAGGAGCTTGAGCAGATTAAGAACAATCCCAAGGTCACGGCCAGCGCTGATTCCCAATCCGCACAGGTGACAGTGACCACCTCTGATGGTCAGGAACATCCAGTGAAGGCCGAGACTGCGGATAGCTCACAGCTCAGCGAGGTGTTCTATGCCAAGGGTGATACATTGTTCCCACAGTCCGGCGTGGGCACGGTGGGCACTATCACCGAGAATAAGTCCCCCATCACCATTCAGGGCGATGCGGGTAGCATAGTTGCCTCGGCGGACGTGAGCGACAAGCGCGCCCCGGATCAGATAAGGATGTCGAAGGATGACTTCACCAAGGTGGCGCGGAACACCGTCACTGACACCGTGTACCTGCGGCTCACCCCAGGTCTCTCAGCGGACGAAGTTCAGCAGGTTACCAGCGATCTGAGTGCCCTGAACGACAGCTACAACACCGGCGGCGGCGCCCAGGAACGCGCCTACTACACCAAGATATTGAACATCATGCTCATGGTGGTGCTGGCGCTGCTGGCCATTACCCTGATCATCGCCTTCGTGGGCATCGGTAACACCACAGCGTTGTCGGTGCTGGAGCGCCGCCGCGAATCCGCGCTGCTACGGGCGGTCGGTTTGGAACGCCGCCAACTGGTCACCACCATCGTCGTGGAGGCCATGCTCACCGCCGTTGTCGCCGCCGTGTGTGGCTGCGCGCTGGGGATCTTCGCCAGCTGGTCCGGCTTGAACGCGCTGGAACACACCGCCGACAAGCTTGAGCTGGACCTGTACATCCCGTGGTTGCAGGTCGCCCTGATCATCGCAGGTGCAGGCACCGCCGGTGTGCTCGCCGCCATGCTTCCCGCCATGGGTGCTTCACGACGCCCACCGGTGCAGGACCTCGCGGCAGAGTAACTGCCCCAGTGCGCCTGATGTATCGTGCCTGGCGTAGCCGCTACCGAAGCGTGCTACGTCAGGCACGCGGCGTTCACAACGCCAACCATCACCAGCGACACAGAGGCCACAATGGCACCGGCGCGGAGCTTTTTATCTTCCACAATGTCCCGGAACCTCCCCGGAATGGCCAATTCCATGGCCACCAACGCCGCGGCCTGGAGTGCTATTCCCAGAAGACCAAACACCCCGGCCTCAATAAGCCCCTTGCCTAAGCCCAATTCGGAGGCGGAACTATGCACGGCGGTGGCCACCACAATTCCCGTGGCTATCTGCTGCGCCGCCGCTATGAAACCAGCATTGGGCAGGTGATCCACAAACACCAGGCGATGTAGTTTCCCGGGGGTAAGCAGGTCAAGAACCACAAACCCCAGCACCAGCATCACGCCGGCGAGGGCGAAATAGGCCAGCGTACTCACGACCTCTGCAAATACGTCCATTTTCTCTCCTTTTATTTCACACCGGATCCCGACGATCCACCGCTACTGCTGCCACCATTACTTCCCGAGCCAGACGACCCGCCAGAGGAATCACGCGGCGAGGACGGGCTGAATCCAGGCCCCAGGAAAATCAAACTGCCATTGTTGTAGCGGTGCAGGTCCTCCACCTCAATCTGGCATTTTCCGTTATTGTTGGACACCACAATAAGTCTCTTGTCGTAGCGCAAGTATTCCGACCCCGACGCGGAGTCAAACTGCCTGGCCATCGGCTTAATCTTATTCGCAATATCCGAGGCCGTCTTCTGCACGCTATCGCCAGACTTACACTCGTAGGTATTACCGCTCTTTCTGGTGTAGTTCTTTGACACATAGCTTTCGGGATTACTCGCGTTAGCGAATCCCGCAGCAGCCGTCACAAAAGTCAGGCCCACGGATGCTGCGCTCACAAGAACCAGCACAATGCCAAGAAGCCTCCAGCGGCCACTATTCATGACGGAAAACCTGCCTTTACTATTGTCGGGAGCGTTGTTGTCGGGGCGTCGAAAAGCATATTAAACCGAGTAATCAGGCGCTGGGGGTGCGGGGTAAATGATCAGCTCGCCAGGGAGAATCACCCGCCCCGTGGACACCTCCCAGGAATCGTCATTGGACCAGCCCTCAAACCCCAGGCGGAGCTGCTCGGACGCATCGGCGTAGTCGATGTAGGCAAGCTCGCCCTCCGGCGGCAACCCGGTTGTGCCGTGCGACACATAGCGCGCGTGACCGCGCTCCTGCTCAACGTAATGAACCCCCTCAAACTCCAGAACGCTCTGCGGAGTGAGACCCGTCGCCTTCCGCGAGGTCCACCACACCAGCTCAAGCTCGCCGTCGTCGATTTCCACGGCCAGGAAGCTGCTACCGTCACCGCCGTCCAGCAGGTGCTCGTACCAGGTGAACTGCCCCTGAGTCACCTCCAGCGTGCCGCGCACCAGGTAGTCCGTCGCCCCATACGTAACGACGGCCCCCGGGCCCAAGCGATCCGGGCCGAAATCAGCTGCATCCGGGACCTCAGCAAACAAATTACGTGCTGGCTGCTGCTCATCATCAACCTGACGCGCCTTGCTGAAGCAATATAGCGCTCCTATACCACTCACACCCGCAATGGCGAAGAAAAACAATGACAGAAGTAGCACTACAGTATCCTCAGTCTCAGCTTATTTTTATCCAGCATACAAGCATAGCCCTGGGGACGCATGTCACAATGGGCATATGAAGAAGCGAGCATGGATCGGTTATGCGTCCGCTTTTCTCTGCTTGGCGCTTCTTATAGGGGCGCTCATCGCGTTTTTTATGAGGCATTCCACACTGGCGCTCTTTCTGTGCCTGCCGGGAATATTATTGTTCTGGTGCAGTGGCGGCATGTTTGGCAGCACCAAGAAACTCCCCAAGGGTGCTCCCATCCCCGATGCGAAACGCGTCAAACGCTACCGACAAGAAAACCCCGGTGCCACCATTGTTGACGCCATCAACGCGATCAACAGGCAGGACGGGGTGAATTAGTTACTTCGGATTGGTGATGCGCGGCGCATTACCTGAACCATCCCAGCCCTCGGCCGACGCGCTCGCATTCCCCACAGTCGCTGAGACCTTAATCGGCTTATCACCAGCGGCAACGCCCTTAGCCGTATACACGGCACGCGAATATTCCTTCATCCGGCCGCTATCGGTGTCCTGGCCGTGCTGACGATCCTGATCCCCAGAGAACGCAATACTGACATTCACATTCTCTTCCAAGCCCCAGTGACGGCCCTCTTTAACCAAAATCGCACAATTCTGGTTATCCTTCGACGAAAAATACACCTCAATCGTGGCGAAACGCTCCCCCGACGCGTCCTTCACCGGCACGCGACCATCCTTCACCATACGGTAACTTGTGCCACACGTATTCGCCGCCGCCGCCTCGGGAGCATTCAACACGGAGACAGCGCCCAGACCACCACATGCCAAAGAAAAGGCCATGAACAGCTGAAACACACTCTTACGAGTGATCATCATCTACCTCCAATGGATACTCACCAGGACACTTAGCAGGTTGCGATATCTGCTAATCCTACGCTCAGCACATGTAATATTTTTCCGACGCGCCGCGATAGGGGTAACGCAACGCTAACTTTTTGCGATACTTTTTGGCAAATTCTCATACGCGTTAGGGTTCATGCAGGTAGAAGCTTTTCGACGCCGCCGTGGCTACGGTTGGCAGATAAGATACGGGTGAGTTGGGGGTGGGTATAAGGGTTAGCGTAGTGGGGTGATTTTATTCAGAGGAAGGTCTGTGTCTTAGGGTGTCAGCGTAGCGGGCTTGTGAGGCTGTGGGCGTTGGGTGGGTGGAGCTGTCTTGGTTGTGGGCGTGGCGTGGTTGCAGGTGCGGGCCGTCTCGGTTGTGGGCGTGAGCTGAGCGCGGGCTGGTACTTTGACGAATCCGCAAGCCACTGTATGATTACCCCCTGAAGCGCCTGTGGCGGAATTGGCAGACGCGCTGGATTTAGGGTTCCAGTGCCTTAGGGCGTGGGAGTTCAAGTCTCCCCAGGCGCACCACGATTCCCTTACTTAAACACGCATTATCATGCACACCACTTGCGGTACTCACCCAAGTGGTGTTTTCTTTACTCTCATCATCCACCTCACCATCAAACTGCCGTAGAACCGAGATAACCGGCTGCAGGTGAGCAGTCGCCGTGCGACTCACCCCACTCGCATCATCCTGCGGGTTAATAGCAACCGCAGTAAAAAACACCCCATTAAGCAACTTCTTCATACTGGGTGTTGCCTGCATATACAAGCTAAAGCAATCTTCGAGTAGATCCAGCACATAACCAAGGTGAGTCTGGACTACGTGGGACTCGAGGCTCTGCTACACGTTAGCATTCACTCCCTGACTGGGCGCATAACATCAGCCTGTTCCCATCGCACCCGAACAAGTGCAGCCTCAAGCAGTTCAAGATTTTTAGCAATATTCTTTTTCACATCAAGCGGGCGGCCACGCATTTTATCTTTGCGATATTCCTTTTTGGTTTTTATAACTCATATGTAATGTGTTCAGTTCCGCAAAATATATGGTAGCAGCAGCAACTTAAACTTCCAGTCACAGGAGATTTAGGCCAAGTCATGGACGGTTATGCAGTTACTTGGTGCAATATGCAGCATAGTGCCCACAACATAAGTACCCATACACTAAATATGGACGGGTATTAGTAAGACAATTTAATAACGTGACACGAAAGTATAGTAAGGGTATTATTTTGGGTCGTTCGATAGGAGGAACTTTGCAACCGAGGCATGAACCTCTGGGTTTCCGGCCCAGTAGGCATGCCTGGCACCTGGAATCATACATACTTCTGCACTTGGGATTCGATTTCCGAGAATTGCTGCATTGCCAGGATCGGAGATAGGGTCATCCGTGCCGTGGAGGATCAAAGTGGGGACTGTAATATTTTCTGGAATTGGTCCGTCGGGGCGATCCGAGGCTTTGCCGTGGATACTCATTACTTCTGGTGAATGAGGTGTGGGAAAGACACTGGCAGCTTGTTGCGGGTTTGCTGCGATCCAATCATCTGGATAGAAGAGTGAAGCCAATGCGCTCGGATCCCCAGATGCGAGCGCTGCTACTCCAGCGGCAGGACGGGGTAGGCCAGTTCCATCGCCAACACTGGTACCTCCAATCACGAGTGCAATAATACGGTCTGCATGCTCTGCTGCGAGCCACTGAGCAATTCTTCCTCCCATCGAGTGTCCGTAAACGTGCACTTTATCGATGCCTGCGTGATCAAGAATAGTTATTATATCGTTTGCAAAATCCCGCGTTGACCATCCAGAGCTCAATGGTGCTGTGGTCTGGCCGGTACCTCTGTGGTCGATGAGCACGATGGTTCGATCGGTAAATTCATTGAGGACGGAATCCCATCCATGGTGGTCTAGCCCTCTTCCTTGGATAAGTAATAGCGGAGCTTTGGAAGATGGCACATTTTTTATGGAATACCAGAGTTTGTCATTGTTCGGTAATGTTACAAAAGTCATAGTCAAATCATATCATAAAAACTAGTTTTTCCAATTGAGGATAGCGTCAATAGCCATAGTAAGCTTGTCCGTCCATACATCTAGGAGAGCGTCATTCCAGCGTCACTCGTCAGGCAATTGCTTAGCACATCGTGGACGACACCATAGTGGCCTGCGATGGCGGTAAAATGCTGCACCGGAGGCATGAAGTGCTTTGGCTTTTGCTTGTTCCGCGCTACTCGGTATCCTGCGCTGGTGCGCCTCACCATTTCTTTTGATAATTTCGGCAATAGTCGCTCTGTGTACACCTAGCGTCCTTCCAATCTCGGTATAGTTTTGGCCTACATGGTAACGTTCAAGTGCTTTTTGGCACTGCTGCTTGGATAGCCGTTTATGGGGCGCACGCTTTGGCGTTGCCAGAGGAACGGGATCTGCGATAGCTTCACTCGCATCATTGCGCGAACGGAGCTGTTCACGCAGCGTGATGAGCGGCATAACTTTGTTCATATCAAGATTAGTAAGGAGCACCACGATTCCCTTACTTAAATACGCATTATCATGCACGTCGCACTCTAAGTAAGGAGGCAGTCTATAGCTGGAATCTCAGCGCATTCCAGACAAAAAGCCCGGTGACATCAATTGATAGCCTCACCGAAGATGATCTTGTACCGCTGCAGCACCATCAGATAATGACTGACCTTGCCGTGATCGCCAAGGCTTTGGCGCACAGGGGAAATTTCTTGACCTATCGAAGCAAAGCAGCTTTCAGGGGTGGAAACAATGGCGCGAGCGGGCACTTCCCAAAGGATTAGGCTGACGGAGCAGCAGTGATGGTTGTCAAAAAGTCAGCTATAGCGATAACCGTATAGTCGTTGGACATGCTAGTATCGGCGGCGCAAATTATATTTTATATTCGCACACTAACTACATGAGACAATTTTGGCTTCTACGCTGACAACTGACACTGCAGGCTATCAAGAAAGCCGCGATTAAAGCTTCCGGAAGAGCACAATAAGAAGGTGATTGTTAAGCATCTAACCGACAACCTAGGCAAACCAACCCCAACAAAGAAGAGGCCATGGACAAAACACTGCTCACCATAGTTTTCGCGTCCGTACCTAGCATTATTGTTATTGGTTTCATTTCTCACATAATCTACCTAATGGCGCGTTATAATCGAGAAATTTCGCAAGGAATACGCCGCTCTCGATCATTTCTAGTAGGTCAAATAATTTTTGAATCCGGCGTCGTTATGATGGCCGCTTTTATAGGGTCAACGTCATTCGAAATGGCATCCCACATCATTCAGAATGAAAATTTCTTTGGACTCATAAGTCTTGCTATATTTTTAGCAGTTCCAACTTTAGCAACCATTGTTGTTGCGTTCATCATAACCGGCCTCACGATGTGGTACGTGGAGGTAAACCCTACGGGATTTACGTTTCGAAATAAACTCGGGCGGACGCGTAATTTTTCCTTCAACGATGTCGGCGGGTATCACTTTCGGCCTTTTGTTTTAGGCAAATATGGCCCCACCCCTGGGGGTCATCTTCAGTTTGTCGATACGACAGGTCGACAACTTTTTGAGGTGCAGATTCGCTCTACGTCCAGGCCCGACCAGGTAGGCCAATATGCTATGTTTTGGACGCTACAGGGCAGGTGGCTCCCAATGCGGCAACCACATGGATGAGCAGGTTTTAGCAAGCTATACATCGGACGCCATGATTTCCTTTTTCAAGCCTTACTCGAGCTACACCCCCTCCCAAATCCCCCATCCCATCTGAATCCTTCTACACTACAATGGACATTTCACAGGATCAGGGAGCAGAAGTAGATGATTCGTTGGTTTAAAGACGTCGGCAGTGACCATCTCGCGCTGGTGGGTGGCAAGGGAGCCAATCTCGGGGAATGCGCCACAGCGGGGTTTCCCGTCCCGCCGGGTTTCATTATTGATACCAGCGCTTATACAACCGCAACCGAGAGTATCCAGGCTGAGTTGATCGCGGCCGTCGATAAGCAGGACATTGAGCAGGCGCAACAGCTGGTCAGAAGCGTCACCATACCGGCAGACCTGCGGGCGGAGGTTGAGCAGCGTATGCGGCGCTGGGGATTGTGCGCGGGTGGCGGTGCGGTCGTCGGCAACCGCAGAAGACCTTGCCGAGGCCAGCTTTGCCGGGCAACAGGACTCCTACCTGGGCATAACCGGGGTGGATGCGTTGTGGGACGCGGTGCGCAGGTGCTGGGCGTCGCTATGGAACGAGCGTGCGGTGTCCTACCGGCGCAAACACGGCGTGCCCAGCGAGGGGCTGGCGCTGGCGGTGGTGGTGCAAACAATGATTAGTTCCGACGTCTCCGGCGTGCTGTTTACCCGCAACCCCATGGCCGATAACACCGACATGATGATCAGCGCCGCCTACGGGCTTGGTGAGAGCGTGGTCGCGGCGCTGGTCACGCCGGATACGTTTACGGTCACGCGGGAGCCGGTCACGGTGGTCTCACAAACCATTGGCAGCAAGGAAACCCGGATCGACATGGCTGATGGGGCCGCGACTATAACCACGCCAGTACCACCAGGGGACCAGGCACTCCCCTGCCTTGATGAACAGGCGATCCAGCAGCTGGTGGCGTTGGGCCAGCTGGTCGAGGAGCATTACGACGCCCCGCAGGATATTGAATGGGCTTTCGCTGACGGCGAGCTGTACCTGCTGCAAGCCCGGCCAATCACCACGGTGGCGAGCACGGACGCGGCGAGTGTGGAGGGGCATTCACCTGCGCGGAGTCGGGTTGAGCGCACGCTTCGGGATGACCTGATGGAGCATTATCCGACGCCGTATCCGCTGGATTTGGTAGCGGTGCATGCGTTGCAGGAGTCGATACAGGATTCTATGCGGATGATTGGTTTGAACGCACCATCGGCCCACGAGATTATTGTCGGCGATGATGATGGTGTGATTCGTATTCATGCACAGGCACCGCGGCCTGATGTGGCTGCGGTGTCGCGGTTGCCTCGGACGTTTGTCAGGGGCATGCGCCACGATCCAACCCGCTGGCCTGCGGAGGAAAAGGAAGTGCAGGAGGATCTGGCTCGGCTTGCGCGCCGCGCCACTGCCTGCGGGGATGCGTCTGATACCGAGGTGGTGGTGTTGCTGGAGCAGATTCTGGCTCAGGCAGCACAGCTGATGTCCGATCGTTTCCTCTATTACCTGGCACCGATGACGGTACTGCGGTCCAAAAGCTAAGGCGTTGATTCGCCTGGCTCTGCAATCGGATCACGTGAGCACGGAGGACTTGTACGAGGATTTGGATTACGTCACCGCAAACGTGTTGGCTGGGATTCGGGATTTGACCACCACCGCACAGGAGTCTGGCTTGGCGGATGTGTTCACTGAAACCCCGCCGGAGCAGATCGAGGATGCGCTGAAGTATGCACCGGACAGCGCGCGGTTCCTGGCTGAGGTGGACGCGTTCTTGCAGCGTCGCGGCGCGCGGACGGCTTGCATGTATGTACCGTTTTCGCATACCTCATGGCGGGAGACCCCGCAGAGTTTGTACGAACTCATTGCGGTGTCGTTGCGGGGCCAGCAGGCTTCGGGTTCGGAGGTGAGTGGCTCGGCAGTGACTGGTTCGGCAGTGGAGACCGTCGAGAAGCATCTGCCCAGGTTGCTGCGTGCAGTTGCGCACGACCGTGGAGAAGTTGCGGGCGTCGCATGTTGGTCGCGAAGGCACGCTGTATGCGATTGAAGAGGTGCTGGTGCTCGCCCGGACCGCCATGCGCGAGCTTGCCCAGCGGTTGGTTGATCGCGGTGTGCTGGAGACGGCCGATGATATTCGCTACCTGTATTTCAGCGAGGTCACCGATGCTTTGCGCGATGGGGTGTCGCGTGGTGAGGTGGTTGAGCGTCGTCGGCGGCAGCGCGGCACGGCGGAGGCGGTGTGGTGGGATCGCGGCGAAACCACCGACGATACTGATGCGATCACCGGTGTTCCCGGGAGTCCCTGGCCAGGTGGTGGGTACCGCTCGGATTATCCGCACGCCCGCCGATTTTGGACGCCTTCAGCCCGGGGATATTCTGGTCTGCCCCTTCACCGACCCCACGTGGACACCGCTTTTCGACGTCGCGTCTGCCGTGGTCGCCGACATCGGCGGCCCGCTCTCCCACGCCGCGATTGTGGCTCGGGAATACGGAATTCCAGCTGTTCTTGGGACGGGTGATGCGACCTCTCGCATTAAGAACGGCGAGAAGATCATGGTGGACGGACGGAAAGGAAGCGTTGTGGTGGTGAGGTAGTTGTGGGAATGCTGGCTGTTGAGGAAAACAGCTAGTACCAGCAACGTGCTACCTCTTTTTGATGTTAGGGTGGCGTCCATGAAGGACACTGAAGAAGAAAACGAAAGTGACATATATGCGCCTCTCGGTATCACCTTTGGGGTCATAGGTTTTGCTGCTAATGGGATGGGCGTGCTAGGGCTCGTTTTTAGCATCCTGTCGCTCAACAAAAGCGATGATCGCAAACTACCGATTATAGCGTTTATTATCAGCACCGTCACCACAGCTATTCCTTTTTTACTCTAGTAAGCACCGGCAATACGGCGAATATCTAAACGGTGCTCTTGTGGATTAGTGCCGTATGCCACGTATCACTGAGCCCCCGGTGAGTTTCCACATCGATGATCAGCAGTTAAGCCGCGGGTATGTCGCGAGCATCATGCCTTGCATGGTCCAGCAGAACCGAGCCATCGAAGCGACTACCGATGATTAGGGCCGAGTAAGTAATAGCCTGCGGATTGCGTGTTCGTGTTTCTCGGTGAAGTTCTTTGATGAAGCCTTGTTGTGATCGTAGAGCGGTAAAGAAACGCACATACTTCTTCCCCTGCTCTTCCGATATTCCCTGCATGACTTTTTAGCTGGCAATGTAGTGAGGAGTGTGATCAGCTGCGTCAAGCTTGCTTCTGGGTAGCGGCGCAATAGCCCTCGTGTTAGTGCCCACGTGGCTTGTTTAAACAGTGGATTTAATAGGATGTTCACTGCAATATGCATTGGCGTACTGGGCCATGAAGCTAAGCTGACCAGCAACAATGTATTGACGCGCTTAGGATAAAGTTCAGCAAACCTCGTGGCTGTGCAACCACCAGCGGAGATTACAACGACTGTCGCCGAGGCTACTTTTTAGGCCATTCAGCAGTTAGTTCATCCAGCAGTCAGCGCAGAGCTGCCTCAGAATCACCGTTGTGCCCTGCTAACGCAATGCATGTTCGACCATACCCTGGTCGCAATACCATGCATGATGACTGTCCAGTCATGCTCTATAAACCATTGACCGCACGCTACGTGTATCCACCGATCAGAAGCAACACCGCAGGACCATTGCCTGGTTGGATGGGGTATTCAAGGTGGTACTCGCCGACGTTGAGCATTAGGGTCATGGTTGTAGACTATTGCGTCAACTCAAGCGGAATAGACTTGTTTGTTGTGTGTCACATATAGGTCTTCATACCTCCTCACCAGTTGGAACCTGCTCTGTTAGACTGAGTACTTATGAGCGGCATAACATCAGCAAAGCCGGACTACACCCTTCCCTATGAGCAAACAGTATTGTCAATTCTGCGAGATTTCGGGATCGTTCGAGCCCAACTTTTTGGAAGCGCAGCACGCGGCGAACTGACACCCGCTAGCGATATTGACCTACTCGTAAAACCAGGTGGCCCTGTTGACTATGGTCAACTATTCTTACTTCAGGAAGCACTCGAAGCGGCCACCGGCAGAAGCTTTGACATTCTTACATCAATCAAGGAACCTTTCCGTCCCTACATTGAGCCAGAACTTATTGAGCTACCACTATGAAATCACCAGTACCATACATTGAAATGGCAGTTGAAGCAGGAAAGCGAGTTCTACAGTACACACCTGAAACTGAAGATGAGTTTCAACGATCCCCAATCATGCAGGATGCAATATGCATGCGGCTACAGGAAATGGGTGAAAATCTCTCCAAAATTCGTCAGCAGTTTCCAGACTTCTACCAAGCACACCACAGCGACGATTGGCATCGCCTCATCGGAATGCGCAACGCCATCTCCCATGGGTACGGCGAAATTGATATGCATATAGTCTGGTGCATTGTATCTACAGAACTGCAGCAAGTCGTGGATGCGCTTGCAAGGCTGAACCACTCCAAACATGCCTGACTTAGGCAATGGGCGTGTGGCGTGAATTATCTCCATGTCTCGGCCAGTGATTTCAAAACATCCAGCAAACGGTCGAGACTACTAAGAGGACAAGTCGGCCTATGTAAAATCGTTCATACCGGTCCGACTATTCACAATGGTTACGCTCAGCCTGAAGTAGCCCCTTCGGGGTAGATAGATGGGCCGCATACTAGTCAACAAGCTTCAAGCACCTGTGGGGCGAAATGTTTCGAGATGGTGATTTTATAATTTTGATGCCCCGCATCCAACATATGAAGCGCAGGCGATCAGTGCGCTGTTACATGTTGATGGTCAAGCCACCCCAGGATCGCCGAATACAGATTAGTGCCAGATAATGATGTCCGCGAGGAAAAATTATGGTTCCTGGCCAACGCTGAGATGTCACATCTAATTGAGTAGAGCCGTTGGGATCGGTACGCCATGGCAGGAAGCACTAAAATGCCCCAACCCGAAATTCTTAAAACCTTCTTAATGTGATTTAATTCACTTTTGCAAGCGTTTATGATGCTCAAAATTTGCACCCAACAGAGCATGGTATACCATCAGAAATATGCAAAAACTCGATTTGGCAGATCTCATTCTGCAACATCTACATTCAAAAATGGCGACTACTGCGAAAGTGATAACACATTAACTGATGAGCTTAATGAACAAAACGGTACCGATCTAACCTATGCAGAAGTTGCGGCAGCTGCATCCTAGTTATATGATCGCGAGCTCATCAAGGCTGCTCCCACCTGGAATGGCCCCCTGCTTCACCTCTCCCTATCAACAATAGGTGAGGATCTTGTAAATTCTGGTCATGGCGTAAAGGATCTAGCCCGAAGAACCGTTGAATCGCAAGTAAGCAACACAACGATTCAGGGGGATGTTGGACAGTTTGTTCAAGGTGATCAAAAATACGGTGATACAGGAAAATACCACTACAGCCAACGACCTGTTCGACCAAATGCTGAGCTTACTGGAAAAACATGGTGAAGTGGCAATTGCTAAAGAAGCCCGGGAAACAAAACAAGAGGGAGGCATCCAATCTGCACTCAGGTATATTGCAGATAAAGCACTTGGAAGTGGCTTTACGTACGCAGGTTCAGCGGCTACACAACAAGTATTGGCTACCATCCCTCAGATCATGCAAGCATTGCAGTAGTTCAGCCTAAGCATCGTCCATCTATTTCAATTTGTAACACCCCAAAGGGCTTCTATCTACAATAGGGCTCAGCAATCCTTAAACGGGGGTAAAGCGGGTAGCAGATTGCATGAAATCAGACTCTCTAAGGATATTATCTAATCTGATAATTTCAGCTCGCAGCATGCCGCGCAGTAGATGAGGAGATTCCCACGGTCAATGGGCACAATGATGAGCGAAACGTTCCTGATGAACGGCACGCTCATTCCCCCGCACACGATACCGACGCCGACCATTCCCCAGAGACGATGACCCTCGCGGACGTCGCTAATGCTCAGGATGCAGAGACAGAAGAGTACGCCAGGTTTTTCTACTCAAGGCCATGCGTCTGCGTGGGGTAGCCATTAACCGCGAGCATTTTTGCGCGCTGAGCTGCGCCGTCGCGGAATCAGTGAGGAAACCATAACGGCTGCCATTGCCTTGACGCCGATCCAAGCGGGCGTGGATCAGAAGGTTCTGGATAGCATCGCTTCGGGTGCGATCAAATTTGAGACCAGCAAGAGTTCACTCATTTCTTTCACGTCCGGACTTCCGGGCGGTTTTGCTGTGCTTGCGGCAATACCGGCGGATTTGTTGCAGTACTTTATTCACGCATTCCGCATCATGCAGAAAATTGCGTACACCTACGGGTGGCAAAAATCTGATCGACGACGTTGACGAGATTGATGATGAGACTTTCGCAAAAATGATCACACTACTCGGTGTCATGATGGGGTTTCCAGCGCATCAACCAGCATCAAAGCTTTTTGCGACAGGTGCCACCAAAGCGGTTCAGAAGCAAGTCACAAACGCAGCGCTTACCAAAACCGCGTGGTACGGCCCGATGAAAAAGGTGCTAGAGTTGTTGGCATCAAGATCACCAAAAGACACCGTGGGGAAAGGTATTTCCAAAAGCTGTTCCTGTGCTAGGGCGGCATCATTTCCGGCGGCATGACATTTGCCACCTTAACCACAGAATCCAATCGGTTGAAGAAGCATCTTCGTGAGCTTCCTCCGCCGGGCGTTGATGGGGCGGAGTTCAAGAAGATGGTGAGCAGGCTGGGCAAGAATCATCCGACAAAGTTTGCATAAAAGTTTGCTTATCGCCGAAGTCGCAAAAGGGCCGATTTGCAGCTTGAACATAAGCAAATTTCGCACCCTCTGCTCCGCCGCTACCCAAATCTATCCAAATCGGTCCACCGCCAGGCTCAGAAATCATCGAATTTCGTGCCCAGCGATGGACTTATCTTCATGCAAACCTTTGCACTAACGCTGTTCAAGGGGCCCAGTTCGCCCCGAATCCCAGCGCACAAGCAAAGTTTGTATACGCTCAAGCCCGAAAACGCTGATTTTTGTGCCTGACGGTATACAAACTTGATACTCCCCATTCTGCTGGCCTCAGGATCCAAATTTCCTTGCCAGTCAGACGTTCTTAGATGGAGCGGAACGCGATATGCCCTCTCTGGAAGGTAACACCTGTTCACAGCTTATCGACGCCGTGCAACTACCGTTAGCGCTCACGCGCCGGCGCTGCATCGTGGGCTGATATTCTGTTGTATTGTGAGCGGACCAAAGCAGAGTGCACCTCGACGCAAGCGGCGTCGTATAGTGCCGGTGATTTTTTTAACTATCGCCGTGCTGGCCACGTTCGCATTGGCATGGTGGCAGTGGACACGGTTCCGCTCAGGCAGCGGCACGTTTCAGAATCTTGGATACGCATTGCAGTGGCCGCTGTTCGGGGCGTTTTTTGTGTACGCGTACCGCAAGTTCAACGAGTATGAGGACGAGGTTAAGCAGACTGGTATATCCCCCGTGGAGCGTGAACAGAAGACGGCGCGGAGTCGCGGCGTCGTTACGGAAATCACGGAGGATTTTCTGCCGGAGCGTCCATCAATGGACGTCGAAACCTTTAACCGGCTGAATGCCCCCACCCGCAAACGTAGGCGCAACGACAGTGCGCAGACTAATTCCCGACCATGATGAGGATCAACAATGACCACTCCTTCTGTCAGCCCTGACCGCGCCCGCCGAGTTGCGCAGGCGTTGAGGTTTTTCTCCATTGCCGCGTGGGTGACGGGCGTGTGGCTTTTGATTCTGTGCACACGCATGGTGCTGGAGTACATCGTGGGGATCGATATGCCCACGTGGACGCGCATTATTGGGCAGCTGCACGGCCTGTTTTACATGGTGTACCTGATCACCACGTTGAATCTAGGTGTGAAAGCGCGTTGGGAACCGGTTAAGTGGATCACTACCGCACTTGCGGGTACTATCCCCTTCTTATCTTTTGTGATCGAAGCTAAGCGCCGCAAGGAAGTCACAGCGGCTTTTAACCTCTGACCTGCATAGCTAAGGGAAACCTTTTTGCAAAACCCGCCGATCACGGCGGATTTTTTTATGCTTCTTACTTGCAACATATCGTTAGTCGATATAGCCTATCGTCTATCGATGCATCGACGTTACGCTCCCCCATCCCCAACAGAGTAAGGAGTCGCAATGAGTAGCCTCGACAACATAAGAAAGGAGCGCAGGGACCTTGCGGCGCTGATCATCGCCTTCAGGTTTGTGATTGGATGCGTCCTCTACGACCTAGCAACCAGCCTCATCTACAAGGGAATTAATCACCCTGTCGCTGTCGCCCTCGGACACGATGTCGCCCCCAACGGGCGAATCCACTTTCGCGGCACCAGCCCCTTAGGCTTTAGTCTTCTCTCAGGCGGACTCATTATCAGATCCATTGCCCTCATTGCTGGAGCCATCTTTCTCATCCAGATCGGACGACGCGCACTGCGGAACGAATTTTTTAGCCTAAAAGTTCTCTGCCTCTTTCGCCGATCGTGCATTGCACGGTTGCAGCAACGTTTCTGGATACGGGCTTCAACTTTTTAGGTGCAGACGTTATATCACACCAGCACCACCTCAATCGGGGAATGGTCCCACCAGTTTACCTTCCCCAACTACATGTTCACTGTCAGCTATTTCTTCTTGATCACCCTCATCATCATGACAATCATAGTCAAACGCGGCATACAGATGCAGGAGGACCAGGAGGGGTTGATTTAACACATGAAGCACAAAGCAACCATCTACCTCAACCGCAAGATGAACAAGGAACTATCGTGGACACACCGCAAAACCATAAAAAAGAAAGTACAGCACTGCTCATGTTCGTCCTTGCGGACGGAATCACGCTTATGACCATACTGACCGAAAATGCCAGCATATTCTCAACCATCGCCACCATGTGGGGTGCAACTACCGGGGAACGTACAGAACATATGCGCAGCGTACAAGCCATATTGCACTAATACCGAGCTCAACCATAAGGCAGAAAAGAGACCGTTATGCCCACAGGCTATACCCACAGTATGGAAAGCACACAAAGAGTCATACAAAGAGTGCTCTAGCTCAATTATATTCAGTACAGCTTTGTTGCTATTTTGTGGCGGCAACTAGACCGTATCCGCACAAAAGGACGCGTAAGCACACTGGCATAACACAGACCGCACTTCTCAATACCGCTATATTGCAGCCTATTTTTCAACTCAGCCTTCACTATAATAGTTATTACTATTCAGCGTGGTGTCTGTAGTGCGTCTATGGTGTCGCCGTGAAAGAAAACGAGGAGGGCGTGGGTTAGATGAGTAAAGTCTACTGCCACCTTGACAAGCTTCTTGAGGAACGTGGGATCACGCTCTCAGCACTCGCCCAAAAAGTGGGCGTGACTGCCGTCAACCTTTCAGTCATAAAACAATCGCGCTAAAAAGCTGTCCGTTTTTCCACGTTGGCGGCACTATGCGAAAAGCACTGGAGTGCTAAACCCGGAGACCTCTTTTCAGTTAGGGGAGTTCACCATGAGACAAGACCCTCGTTTTCCATCAGCACCGCTGTCACTGCTGCCGCACTGTGCATCGCGGTTCCCGCCGCAAGTGCCGCGCCGCTGAACAACGCCCAAAGCATCCCCGCTGATCTTTCTTCTCAGCAGACAATACCCAAGGAGCCCGAAAAGCCCAAGGATCCCAACAATCCACAGCAATACGCAACATATGCGCTTGATCTCATCGAGGTTTATGGCATATATGCCGATAAACCCGAGTTTGCGCAGGCACGCAAAGACGCTGAGGTCAAGGTGAAAAGATGCCAAGACCGTCAGGACACATATTCGGTCCTTAACGACGTCGCGCGTGTCGCAGGTGGTGGCATTCCTCTTTCAGGCCGCCCGAAGACAACATTAGCGGCACGAAGGACAACACTGAATTGCCCAAGGTTACCGCCGCTGATGGCATTGTGACCGCCAAGCTTCCCAGCTTGGCGGGCGGTCCTGTCGGCCAGGAATACGCCGACACCGCAGCAAAAGGTCTGGTAGACAACATGCCGAACTCTGCGGCGCAATTATTGACCTCCGGGACAATGACGGCGGCGACATGGGACCCCATGCTCGCAGGCGTGAGTTCGCTAACTTCCCGATGGTACCGTGATGCAATTCAAGAACCGCTACACCACGACAGACGTGAAGATTGACGGTTCCTCCGTCACAGGGAGGGGCACAAACACCACGGCGGCGTCGAGCAGGGAGTTCACCAATAAGCCCGTGGCCATCTTGACCAACAAAGACACCTGCCAGCTCGGCCGAGGCGACGGTGCTGAGTTTTAGGGGCCTCAGCAACGCACGAACATTCGGCCAACCAACCGCTGGTTTCACCAGTGCAAACGTGCTCATCGAGATGCCTGACGGCGCATCACTCGTCATCACCATGGCGAAGGATGTCGCCCGCACCGGCGAGGGAATTCGCTGAGGAGCCCATCAACCCCGACGTCACCACCGACAAGCCCGCCGAGGAAGCAGCAGCCTGGCTGAAACAGCAATGTCGCTAGCTTTTTGACGCATGTAAAGTTTGTATATCTTCCGGTCCGAAAACGCTGGCTTTCGAGCTTGACGGTATACGAACTTTACATCGCAGGGGTGGTGCGGTGCCCGGCACGGAGGGTGTGTGAAATGTGCTTATGTTCAGGCACGAAAAACCCCGTTTTTCCGGCTTGTACGTAAGCAAACTTTGCACACGGGGCATTGTGGTCTATGACAATGCGGCTCACACCCGCCCAGCGTTGCAGTTTCATAGACCATAACCACCGCAGCCCGCCAAAATAGTGCGGCTAGCTTTAATCAGCCGGCAGTTTGAGTGCGACGGCGGTGTCGTAAATCTTTTGCGCAAGCGGGTGGGGTGCACCGCTTGTGGCATCAACAACGCCGTCCGCCATCTGGTATTCAACGCAACCAGCGCCCGTATCTGTCTCTTCCCAATTGCATAGCTGAACGTAGGAAAACCTAGTATCGCCCACGATTTCTGCAAGTACTGGCGCTGCTGATGCCACCGTGAGTTTTTTGTGGTCGGCGTCCGTCCCGAGCCGAACTTTCACATGCGGTTTATCGCCACCAGTAGGTTTTCAGAGTATTAATTTCAAGGGATGCTACAAATTTTTGCTCTTGCTGTGGGGTTTGAGTAATCCGCTTCACTAGGTCACTGACATCCCCAGATTCTTCCGACGCTAATGCGGTTTCACTAATCACATACCACTGATGAACGTTATAATAGTCGTGGTAATAAGTATCATCAGTGTTGATTCCTTGCAGCGACCTGGAACTGAGACTAGCGGGCACCTCATTTACGGTGTCTCTCTGCACCCAGATACCGTGATCAGACACCTTTATGTCACGAATCTCAGGGCCAACTTCTTCTGCTCCGATATCCACGAGTGCACAATGCTTTTAATAAGTTCCTCTTCCGGAGGTTGTTTAACGTCGCGGAGGCATATTATCAAATTCCATGGAAGTTCCGCTCTGGTAATCCCACGTGAGGTCGATAGTGAAGTCGTCTCCGTATCGCAGGGGGTTTTCTAGGCCAGTCCTCGCCTTCGCCGCAGCTCCCTCCAGCAGGGCACATACATCGTCAGGGCTGGCATCTTTCTTCATGGTCGCCTTGGCTTCAAGACTATATCGGTAACCTTTATCACTGCTCACAGAGGCTTTCTCCACACTCCTGCTCTTTCAACCAGCTCTTCATGGCTCTTGTGTTTTTGTCACCAAATATTCCTATGGAATCAAAAACATTGTTTCCCCAAAGCCCCCGGACCACCATGGTAGCGGCCGCTTAGCATTGCCAGCAACACAATAAGCAATAACGTTGCTACTTTGCCGCTGCCGCCACCATGATCCCATGAGGGCAATTTTACCGAACGCTATATATTTTTGCCGGTAGTGCCGAGCCCCCTATCACAAGCCCCCCTACCCCGCCGCCAACTCTCTAAACACTGGAACAAGCCCTGCGAGCGCTTTGCCTCGGTGTGAGAGCGCGTCTTTTTCTTCGGGCGCCAGTTCGGCTGAGCTGCGCCCGCCCGCCGCCTCGTCTAGGGGAGCGAAAGATCGGGTCGTACCCGAAACCGCCTTCCCCAACAACACTCCTCAGCAAAAAGCCCGGGCCACACACCTTCGGAGACGTACTCCGCACCATCCGGGGTGACCAGCGCGCATACAGACACAAAGGCGGCTGCCCTGCGGTCGTTGGGCACATCCGACATTTGTGCGAGCAGCAGCGCGTTGTTCGCGGCATCGTCACCATGCTGACCTGACCAGCGTGCGGAAAGTACTCCCGGGCATGCCACCGAGCTCATCAACGGTCAGCCCGGAATCGTCTGCCAGCGTGACCAGCCCGGTCGCAGCTGCCCCGGCGCGTGCTTTGATCAGGGCGTTGTCGGTGAAGGTGCGACCGTTTTCCACGGGTTCTTCGTAGGGCGCAACGTCGGCCGTGGAAACGAGTTCGACCCCATCGATTCCTGCGGCATCCAACACGCGTGCGAGTTCCCGGAGTTTTTGGGGTTGCGGGAGGCTACATGGATTTTTCATGCGCCACCACCCGCAACACTCACCACCCGCAACGCCACCTGCGCCACCAGCTCCCCTCCAACGCCGCTTTCTGCGCAGCAATGATTTCGCGGCAGCCTTTTTTCTGCGGCGTCGAGAAGCTGGTTCAGTTGTTCGCGGGTGAAGGTGGAGTGTTCGCCGGTGCCTTGGATTTCCACGAATTCCCCGGATTCGGTCATGATGACGTTCATGTCCACGTCAGCGCGGGAGTCTTCCTCGTAGGGCAGGTCGAGGCAGACGTGGCCGTCGATGAGCCCAACGGAGACGGCTGCAACGGGCGGGAGCAGGGGTTTTCCGGTGACCACGCCGCGTCGTTTCAGTTCGGCGATGGCGTCGGCGAGGGCGACGTACGCGCCGGTGATGGAGGCGGTGCGGGTGCCGCCATCGGCTTGCAGGACATCGCAGTCGATGGCAATGGTGTTTTCCCCGAGTTCCCGTAGGTCAATGGCCGCCCGGAAGGACCTGCCAACCAATCGCGAGATTTCGTGGGTGCGGCCTTTGACTTTGCCTTTCATGGATTCGCGGGGCATGCGTTCGTGGGTGGCGGCGGGCAGCATGGAGTATTCGGCGGTGAGCCAGCCCTCCCCGGAGCCGTATTTGAAGCGCGGGATGCGTTCTTCCACGCTGGCGGTGCACATGACGCGGGTGTTGCCGAATTCCACAAGCACGCTGCCTGCGGGGTTGTTGGTGAATCCTCGGGTGATGCGGATGGGGCGCATCTCGTCTTGGGCGCGGCCGTCGGCTCGTTTGAATGAAGTCATGCGTTTTAGCCTACTATCAGTGGCGTGTTGACTGTTTCGCACCTTACCTGCATGGTTCCCGTGTGGAGGGACGTTAACTTCACTGTTTCCCCTGGTTCCCGCCTGCTTATCGACGGCCCCTCCGGTTCCGGTAAGTCCCTTCTCCTCCGCGCCGTCGCGGGTTTGGATCCCAGCGACGGTGAGTGTCGGCTCCACGGCAAAACTCCTGCTGAGTGGGGTGTGCCCCGGTATCGTTCTCGCGTGATGTATGTACCGCAGCGCCCGAGTTTCGCGCCGGGGACGGTTGCGGATGCCATGGCACAGCCGTTTGGGTTTGGGGTGCATCAGCACCGAGCGTGGGATGAAGGCAGGGCGGCGGAATTGTTGGAGGCGTTGGGGAGGGACGCGGCGTTGTTGCGTCAGGACGTCGATACGCTATCGGGTGGTCAGCAGCAGTCGGTGGCGCTGGCGCGGGCATTGCAGCTGGATCCCGCAGGTGTTGTTGTTGGATGAGGTGACGGCGGCTCTGGACCACCAGTTGGCGCGGCTCACGGAGGATTACGTGGTGGCGTGGTCCGCATCGGGTGAGCGAGCGTTGCTGTGGGTCGGGCATGATGATGAGGCGAAGAAGCGCATCGCCACGGATCAATTTTCATTGGGAGGCGGCAGTGGCTCAACAGATTAGTACCCTGCATCTCGCCATGGCGGCGGGGTTGATGCTGCTCACCTTGGGTTGTCGTGGCGGCTTCGCCTGGGTCTGGGTCGAGACATCCTCATCTCCGGCTTGCGTATGACGGCGCAGCTGCTGCTGGTCGGACTGATCTTAAGATGGGTGTTTTCCCTGCACAATCCGGTGGTGGTGCTGGCGATTGGGGTGCTGATGGCGTTCCTCGCCTCGCAGGCCGCCAGCAAACGCCCCGAATACCCCTACCCGCGCCTGCTTCTCGACTGTTTCCTTGCCATCATGTGCAGTTCTTTCCTCCTCACCGCCCTGGCGCTGCACATTATTGTGGACGTGCACCCGTGGTATGACCCGCAGTACTTCATTCCCATGTTGGGCATGGTTCTGGGTAATGGTCTGACCGGTGTCTCCCTGGCTGTGGATCGCTACACCTCGGAACTCCACCACAGTCGCGAACGCATAGACGCGCTCCTAGCCATGGGTGCCACGCGCTGGGAGGCCAGCCACAGCGCCTTCACCAGCGCATTGCGCACCGCGCTGATCCCCACGCTCAACAGCATGGCGGTGATGGGCGTGGTCAGCCTCCCCGGCATGATGACCGGCCAGATCCTCGGCGGCTCCTCCCCCGATACGGCCGTGCGCTACCAGATAGTCATCATGTTTGTCATCGCTGCCGCCACCACCGCTGCTTGCTTCGCCGTGCTCTACCTTGCCTATCTCAAGCTTTTCGACGCCCACCACCGGCTGCGGGTTTCCGCGCGAGGGTAATTCCCCAGCGCTCCGCCAACCTAAACCTCAAACTCCATTCCGCTCGTCCCCACAATCACCTCGCCGGAAAACTCAGAGCGGGCGGCCTTCAAGGCCCCCAGGGATCGCCCCACGGCGGAATGTGCACCAAAACCAACCTGTCCACGCCTGCTTCGCGGGCGATGCGCCCGGCCTCGGCGCCGGAGAGGTGCATGTCGGGTGTTTTTCCTTCGCCGGTTGCGCCCCAGGTGGCTTCGCAGATGAATATGTCGGCACCGCGGGCGCAGTCGATGAGGTTGTCGGTCCAGCCTGAGTCGCCGGAATAAGCAATCACACCGCCGTTGGCCCCGGATTCTTCGACGCGGAGCGCGTAGGATTCGATGGGATGGACGGTGGCATAGGGGGTGATGGTGAGTCGGTCGACCATTTCGCTCACACCATCAGTCCAGGCATTGAATGCGAAGGTGTCGGACATGTCGTCGATGCCGTCGGGCGTGTCGGCGGAGAGTCGACCCAAGCGCACTGGGGTGTCACGCGGCCCGAGGCACATGTGCCGGCGGTCGGTGGTGGCTGAGGGGCTGAATCGCCGCCAGACCATGAGTGAGGGGAAGTCGAGGCAGTGGTCAGGGTGAAGGTGGCTGAAGGCAACGTGGGCATCCTCCGGCTGGTGCACTGTCTGCATTTTTGCCAGTACGCCGGGTCCGATGTCCATGAGGAGCGCGGGCATGCGGTCCACCGTGAGGAGGTAGCCTGAGGCGGGTCCGTCGGGACCGCCAAGGCTTCCGGTGCATCCGAGGATCGTCAACTTCATAAGGGCTACTGTGCCATGCCGCATATGGTTTGGGGAACTTTTTGCCCTTCTCAGACGGCTTCTTGCAAGGAATATTACACAGTTCCCAATTGGCTGACTTGTGTCACATGAGGGCCGAGGAATCGGTCGGCTAGCTGGGCAAACAAAGCTGGGTCCCCAGTTGACTCGAAGCTCCGCACCACTGGTTCGGCCCCGTCACCGTCACGCTCCGCCAGCATGTCATTCTCACTAAGAATGCGCACAACGTCTTTGGCGGTTTCTTCGGCGCTGGAGACGAGTGTCACGTGCTCACCCATGGCGAGCTGGATAACGCCGGAGAGCAGCGGGTAGTGGGTGCAACCGAGTACCAGCGTGTCCACACCTGCGGCTTGCAGGGGCTCCACGTAGGCCTGGGCGATTCCTAGGATTTGCCGCCCGGAGGTGATGCCGCGTTCCACAAAGTCCACAAATCGTGGGCAGGCTTGCGCGTAGGCGGTGACGTGGGGGGACGCTGCGAAGAGGTCTTGGTAGGCACCGGAGTTGACGGTTCCTTGGGTTCCTATCACGCCGATCTTCCCGTTGCGGGTGGTGGCCACGGCGCGCCGGACGGCGGGAAGGATGACTTCAACCACGGGGATGTCGTAACGCTCGCGGGCATCTCGGAGGAAGGCTGCGGAGGCGGTGTTGCAGGCGATGACGAGCATTTTGCAGCCGCGGGCGACAAGTTCGTCGGCGATGCGGGTGGCGTGTTCGCGCACGCGGCTGATGGGTTGGGGGCCGTAGGGGCCGTTGGCGGTGTCGCCGATGTAGATGATGGATTCGTCAGGCAGCTGGTCGACAATGGCCCGGGCGACGGTGAGCCCGCCGACGCCGGAGTCGAAGATGCCGATGGGTGCGTTTCGTTCCGCCATGCTCACCAATGCTACTCACCTGCGCTACCTAGTGAGGAATACCTGCGCGTTGTTGCCTCCCGTGCAGGAGACGATTTTCCCACCATTGGTGCAGGTCATGCGATAGTTTTTGCCGGTGACGGGGCTGTGAACGTCCAGTTCGACAGTGCTTTCGCCCTGCCCGCGGGCGATGGGTCCGTATTTTTCCAGCACGTTCCGCCCAAATTCGGCGCTGGTGGGGCCGTTGACGTACGCCTTGGTGTAGTCGGCACCTGCCGGCGCTCGCACGCCGTCGACAAGCAGGGCGGTGTTGGGCACGGAGCTGGGGGCGCGTGTCGACGCCTCCGTGGCGCGGGTCGTCGCCGATTGTCCGGTTCCATTGGTTCCCGGTTGCGGCGGGGTGCTGGGGGGCAGGGCGGGTGGATAGGACCGCCGTGGATGCGGCGATTCCTGGGCTGGCGCTGTGCGAGGCTGAGATGCGGAGGGCGATAGTGACCACGCTGATGAGCACGATGACGACGAGCGCTCCTGCGGCCAACCCCAGCAAGCCTAGTCTTGAATGCACAGCCATCTCCTCCCGCTCGGCAACTCAGGAGAAAACTCGGAAAAATGATTATACCTATTGCCAGCGAGAGGTAACTAACGCTGCCCTACCTCCCGGTGAGCCCCTGAGCACGGCGCTGCTGCGTCTGCGGTGGGTCATCAGAGGTAATAACCATCCCGGCAAGCACTCCCCCAATTCCACCGAACAGGTGGCCCTGCCAGCTGACACCTGTGTCCGTGGGCAGAACGCCCCAAATCAAACCTGAGTAGGAAAACGCCAGGAACAGCCCCATAACAATCTGCCACACGCTGCGGTTAGCAAAACCCCGGATAACCAAGTAGCCCAACCAGCCGTAGATCAGCCCAGAGGCACCAATGTGGTTGGTGCCCACACCGCCGAACAGCCACGTGCCGGCGCCGCCCACAACCAGCGAGAACAGTGTCACTTCCCAAAACGTCCGCTTCCCGGACAGCCCAATCAGGAACACGAAAATCGCGCCGGGCACGGTGTTGGACATGAGGTGCTGCAAATTCAGATGCAACAGCGGCGCGGTGACCACGTGCCACACCGAGGATAGGTCCAGGGGGTGGATGCCGTAGTAGTTGAGGCTGTTGCCCAGGCCGATGTTGATAAAGAACACGGCCCAGATGGACACGACGTAACCGATGGCCAAGGTCACACCAGTAAAAAGCCTGGTGTGGCCGTTCTCCTGGACTTGCCGCCATCGTTGCGTTGGTTGCGCGCCAGGGGTGCCTGGAACACCCGGGTTGCCGCCGAGACCGCCGAATCCACTGGCACTGTTCACGCCAGCGCCGCCGAAGGGACTGTAACCATCCCCAGGCTGGCTCGCGTAGGGCTGTTGGTATTGGTAGTTCACCCGGAATACTTCTCCTGTGTTAGTGCTTCCAATAAGGACTCCTGGTTATAAGCGAGCCATTGTACGAGCATTTCCTGATCCTCGCGCGCCGCTACCCCACCATCGATGCCGCTGTGGATCTCTCCCGAGGCGATATACAGGCGAATATCGTTGATGGCGGCGAGCCATGCATGCACTTGCGTTTTCATCCAACACCACCCTGCACATTGCCGTCCGGCCCGAGCGCTTCGGTGATTACTTGCAGGTTTTCTAGCTTGTTGCGGCAAATGTCGTTTTCGTGGATGGAGCGCAGGAGGGAGTTGTCGCCCTCGTACTCTTCGTCCCCGGCGCGCTCGAAGTCTGGGAGAAGCCGCGCGAGGGAGGGGTCCATGGGGGCTTCTTTGTGGCCGCTGCGAATGCCGGTGAGTTCTTCGAGTTCATCCTTGGGTACGGATTGGCGGCGTGGATCAGGGCTTCGGCGACGGTGGCGGCAAGTTCCCCAGGACTTCGCGTTCCATGGGCCTCGAAGGTGGTGGTGTATTTGGGTGCCCGCATGAGGGCTTTCTTGCTCCAGGCTTGCACTGTTGTACCTTACACATTGACTACCCTGCTTGTTGCATGGTTGCCCAGAGGCCGGCGGTGTGGAGTTTTTTCACATCGCCTTCAACTTTGTCTTTTTCGCCGGTGCTGACCACAGCTTTTCCTTCAGTGTGTACTTGCATCATGAGCTCGTGGGCGCGTTTTTGTCGTAGCCGAGGATGGTGTGGAAGACGTAGGTGACGTAGCTCATCAGGTTGACTGGGTCGTCCCAGACGATACACATCCAGGGGAGGTTTTCGCTTGTGACTACCTCGACCTGTTGTGATTCAACGGGTACAGCTGCGGGTGAACTCATAGCCCCAACAGTAGTGGTTTGTTGGGTTCTGGGGTACCTGGTTGCCTCCCTCTGAGGGGAAAACTCGCTAGACTTTGTGTTTGTGAACACCGAGAATTCCACGACGCACCCCCGAAGGGCGTTTCGAAAAACCACTGATACCACATCTGACGCTTCGCTTATCGACGCCTCGACTGCCGACAGTCCGCACGTCCGCACCGGTCAAGTGCGTTGTTGACGGATAAGCTACGAGCTGACCATGTTGCAGGCGTCGTTGGCGGATGGGACGGCGCATCGCCCGTGTACGTTTGAGGTTTTTGCCCGCCGGTTGCCTAACGAGCGTCGATACGGCGTGGTGGCGGGCACGGCGCGTGTGTTGCGCGCGGTGCAGGACTTCGTGTTTACGGAAGAGCAGCTGGCCAACTTGTCGTTCCTGGATGACACGACGCTGGATTACCTGCGGAATTACCATTTTTCGGGCCATATTGATGGTTACCGCGAGGGGGATTTATATTTTCCACATTCGCCGATCCTGACGGTGCGCGGCACGTTTGCCGAGTGCGTGGTGCTGGAGACGGTGATTTTGTCCATCATGAATTCGGATTCGGCGATAGCCTCGGCGGCGGCCCGTATGGTGACGGCTGCCGATGGCCGCACGTTGATTGAGATGGGGTCGCGTCGCACGCATGAGTATGCGGCAGTATCGGCGTCGCGGGCGGCGTACCTGGCTGGTTTCGACGCGACGTCGAACCTGGAGGCGGCGCACCGCTACGGCATTCCTGCGGCGGGCACAGCCGCGCATGCGTGGACGTTGGTGCACGTCAACGAGGACGGCACCCCGAACGAGGAGGCGGCGTTCCGCGCGCAGGTGGAGTCTCTGGGGGTTTCTACAACACTGCTGGTGGATACGTATGACATCACTAAGGGCGTGGAGACGGCCATTAAGGTTGCAGGGCCCGAGCTTGGGGGCGTGCGCATCGATTCGGGCGATTTGGGGGTGCTGACCAGGCAGGTTCGCAAACAGCTTGATGATTTGGGCGCGCACAACACCAAGATTGTGGTGTCGTCTGATCTAGATGAATTTGCCATCGCCGGTTTGCGTGGCGACCCGGTCGATGTGTTCGGTGTGGGCACGTCACTGGTCACCGGTTCTGGCGCACCGACGGCGGGCATGGTGTACAAGCTGGTGGAGGTGGAAGGCCGCCCAGTGGCTAAGCGCTCCCGCAACAAGGCCAGCTACGGCGGCGCAAAGCGCGCTGTGCGTACCAGCCGCAACACTGGCACCGCCGTGGAAGAGGTCGTATACCCCTTTGCCAACGATATCCCCACCATCGGCACGTTGACGGCCACCGAATTGACGGTGCCGCTCATGCGCAATGGCTCCGTGCTGGAGGGCCTGCCCAGCTTGCAGGAATCCCGCGAGTATCTGGCCGCCCAGCTGGTCACCCTGCCTTGGGAAGGACTGGCACTCTCCCGTGACGAGCCTGCACTGGCCACGCGTTTTGTTGGGTTTTAGGCGGTTATCGCAGCGTTGAGCTCATCCCAATCCACCCGCCCACTCAGTGCACTTCCCACCACCGCCGAGCTTCTGGAAGCCGCCGTCGCAGCCCTCGGCGGCAGCCCCCGCACGGGCCAGCAGCGCATGGCGGAGGCGGTGACCCACGCCCTGGATGTTCAGCGACACCTGGCCGTGCAGGCCGGAACTGGCACCGGCAAGTCCCTGGCGTACCTGGTCCCCGCTATTCGGCACGCCCAGGCCACCGGCACCACGGTTGTGGTGTCCACCGCCACCATCGCCTTGCAAACCCAGCTGGTGGAACGCGACCTCCCACGGCTTGCCGAGGCCCTGGAACCCCTGCTGGAGCGCGCCCCCACCTTCGCCATTCTTAAAGGCCGGTCCAACTACCTGTGCCTCAACAAACTCGCCCGCGACGAGGACCCCGATGCTCTCATCGAAGAGGAAGACCTCTCCTGGGTAGGCAAACAGGTCGCGCGCCTAGCCGACTGGGCGAATGACACCGACACCGGCGACCGCGATACCCTCAACCCGGGCGTGCCGGATCTCGCGTGGCGGCAGGTCAGCGTCACCTCTCGGGAATGCCTGGGGTCTTCCCGCTGCCCGCAGGGTGAGGATTGCTTCGCTGAACAGGCCCGCCGCAAAGCCCAGAAGGTGGATGTGGTGGTCACCAACCACGCCATGCTCGCCATTGACGCCCTTTCCGAGGTGAGTATCCTCCCGGAGCATGACGTGGTGATCATCGACGAGGCCCACGAACTCGACGGCCGCATCACCGCCGTCGCCACCGCCGACCCGTCCGTCACCGCCCTCACCCTGGCTGCCAAAGCGCGCCGGGAAGCTGGGTGGCACCAAGGATCACGACGTGAAGGTGACCGACCCTGCCAAGGAACTCGACGACGCCCTGGGTACCTGCAACGACGGCCGCTGGACAACCCTCCCCGAGCAAGCGCAACCCCGCTGCGCGCGCTTACCGACGCCCTGACGTCCCTGCGGTTTGCCATTGCCACCGCCCCGGATGGCGAGGCAACCAATGATCCCCGAGAAGAACGCGGAACGCACTTCCCTCTCGGCGCACCTGCAGGAACTGCACGATTCGATTATTCGCATGTTAGAGGTATTCGCGGAGGATGATCCCGCCAAACAGCGGGACGTCGTGTGGCTGACCCGTGACGACCGTCGCGGGGACTCCCTGAAGGTGGCACCACTGTCGGTGGCTGGGCTGCTGCACAGCCAACTGTTTCTCGACAACACGGTGGTGTTGGCCAGCGCGACCCTTACCATCGGCGGCAATTTCAACGCCATGGCCGCCAGCTGGGGCTTGCCGAAAGGCAGTTGGGACAGCCTGGATGCGGGCACCCCGTTTGACCCGGCGAAGTCGGGGATTTTGTATTCCACCCGCCACCTTCCCCAGCCGGGGCGGGATGGTCTGTCGGAGGAGTTCTTGGACGAACTGGCCAGCTTGATCACTGCCGCCGGTGGACGCACGCTGGGATTGTTTTCCTCCCGGCGCGCGGCGGTGCAGGCCACGGAGGCGATGCGGGCACGGTTGCCTTTTGATATTTTCTGCCAGGGTGATGATTCGACTGGGGTGATGGTGGACAAGTTTGCCAAGGATGAGAATTCCTGTCTGTTTGGCACGTTGTCACTGTGGCAGGGCGTGGATGTACCGGGGAGTTCGTGTTCCCTTGTGGTGATTGACCGGATTCCTTTTCCACGCCCTGATGATCCGTTGCTGCAGGCCCGGAAGGAGGCTGCCGACGCGGAGGGCCGGAATGGTTTCATGGAGGTTGCCGCCACGCATGCGGCGTTGTTGATGGCGCAGGGCGCAGGGCGTTTGCTGCGGCATGTGACGGATCGTGGTGTGGTGGCTGTGTTGGATAGTCGTTTTGCCACGAAACGTTATGGTGGGTTTTTGCGCAGTTCTATGCCAGCATTGTGGCCAACAAGCGATATCGCTGTTGTGACAGCGGCGTTACGTAGACTAGTTGCTAGCTAAATTGATACCGACCGATATTCTAGCCGCAAGTGAGAAGCCCATACCCCCTTTTGGGGGTGCTGAAAATGTGGTATAAAACCTTTTTGTACACTAATTTCCCGGTCATTCCCTGGTGATTTATTTATCCCCACCAAGGTCTGTTTTTTGCCCGGTTTTCTGTTGTACGGTGAGCCAATGAGTGATTTTTCCTGGCCAATACCGTTCACGCCACTATCCAACGAGAGAGTTGCGCTCCGCGCCTTGCGTATAGAGGACGCAGATGCTGTTTATGAGGCAGCCATAGATCCGCAAATGCAGCGTTTTACTCCCATCCCCCTTGAATACAGCCGTTCCATGGCAGTGGAGTTCATTAACAAGCACAGCAGGCCACAATCAAGCCTGGTCTGGGCGATTGAACTTGCCGACAACCCAGGCCGTTACGCCGGGAATATTATGCTGAAGCTGCAGTCGGAAAAGAACCGCAACGTGCTTGCCGATTACAGCACAGCCCCCTGGGCGCGGCGGCGCGGCACCATGACACAAGCGTTGCAACTTGTGCTGGATCACGCGTTTAACAACTATATTCACCGGGTTGAACTTCGCGCTACCCTGGATAACACACCATCGCGCACTGTCGCGGAAAGAAATGGCTTCGTATTTGAAGGCGTGGCCCGCGATAGCGAATATATTCGTGGCGATTTTCACGATGTCGTGGTGTACGCCAAGATCGCCAGTGACCACCAGTTAATGCCACCGAAGGCTTACAATTCCCCGCAATTGCAATCTGCATTCACTCAGGGCTCCCCGGTGCCTGTGCGGAATTTCCGTTTTAATTGTTCAGCAATGCCACAATGACGACGGCAAGTGTTGACGCGCCTTCCCACAGGCCCACAACCTTAGGTGTCCATTTCTTGCCGCGATGCGCCACCGACCACGGCATCCACCACGCCCTGGCAGCGAGCACCGCGAAGACCACAACGCTCCACCACGACGCGTACCCAACAGCCGATAGGGCTGCAGCAATCGCCGTCACGATGCAGTGGTAGACCACCGAGCCGACAAACCACACATGGTCACCGCGCTCACGAATCAGCGTTTTCACGTAGGGAATCGTCCCCACAAAATACAACGCCACCAACGCCGTGATCGTCCATAGGCGCGCATCTAGGGCCACCCCACCACGCTGGACGCCAGCGGAACCATCACACAACTCGCCAGCACCGTCGCCTCCCCAGACAGCAGCGACCGTGGCCTGCGCCGATACATCTCCCACACAGCAACCCCCACCAGCGGAGCAAACACCACGCCCCACAGCACCACAACCGGGTGCATCGCCACGACGATTATCGACGCCGCGGCAGACACACCGCCGTAAGTGGCAAGGGGACGTCGAAAAGCGGCCTTACGCGGACCCCTAGCCTTCACCCACAACCCCAGGGCGAAGAACGCAAAATAGCCGGTCATCCACGCAACGGCCAGCGGAAGATGAATCCACGACGGTCCAGCCAGCCCCACGCCCAGCAGCAGCGGAACCGTCACCATTACCCACGCACCATGCTGGTCGGGAACCCAACCAGTGTTTTTGCGCTTCCTCCGAGGCTTCTTCTGAGTCTTGGGCGCTTCCGTCGTCATTGTCGCTCCTCACATCACATGAAAAACCGGCTAGAGTAGCGTGTTACCCGTAGCCGGTTTCAGTGTAGCCGCAGTAGCGTTAGGGCTGCCTTAGGTCCCTGCCGGAATCACACCCAACGCGATGGGGCGTCGCGCACACATCAGATACGCCACCATCATGATGAGCTGTGGACGACAGGACAGACCAGCAACAAGCCAAAATAGGTTAAAGTTAGCGACACAATACACGACAGCGACGAGCAACCACAGGCCAATGGACTTCCCTGGATTATCCACGAACGCCTGCCAGCCGCGGATAAACGCTTCCGCTATCTGTGTTGCCAGGTTCAACCGCTGCGAACGGGACGTACATGAGCAGCACCATGGCGATCAGGCCAGGGATGCAGAACATCATTAACCCCACCTGAACAATCAGCGACAGACAACAGCGTGAAAGAACGGATGAGCAGGCCGCGCAGCGCGAAAAACGATTCCCAAATGGTGATTACCTCGCCCGGCACTGTCGGTAAGCATTACGCAGGAATTCAGCCAGAAAACCAGGGATCACTGCAGCGCGCTGACGCGCAAGCAGGAGGAAAAGATCCGCAGGCAAGAGCTTGGGCCAAAGTATCGTACCGACTCTGGATGGGGACGTCAAAAAGTCCTCAGCAGCTACAACACCGAACATTGGGATGATGTGATGATAGGGTATCAGGTATCAAAAGCAGCACTGCCCATGGCTGCAGCCCACGGATCCACTGCTGACCAAACATGCTGTACCCCGATACTGATGGCATCAGTGACATTCAGTGTCGACGTTCCCGCTACTGCTGATTCCATGGTTGCCAACCGGTCCCAGGTTGACCTCCACCTTGATCGTTGCCGCCCTGCTGGCCACCGTAACCATAGCCCTCGGTTCGGGGGTTTGCTGGCCGCCTTGCTGCGGATTTCCACCAGGCTGCGGGTAGCCGGTCTGGCCATATCCTGTTTGACCATAGCCTGCTTGGTTATAACCTGGCTGGCCATACCCAGGCTGGCTGTATCCGCTCTGGGTACCACCAGTTGGGTCGTACCAAGGCTGTGTGCCGGGAGCTTGCATAGTGGGAGCTTGCGAACCAGGAGCGCCCGGGCCATATCCACCTGCGTGTGTGTCCTGACTTGTTGTCACACCCTGTGGCAAGACGATGGGCATCTGCTTGCACATACGGTAAGCGACGGCAAGGACAATCATCTGAAGAGGTCCAGTCACTAGCGTGCCTACCATCAACGCGCCACCCAAGAGGTTGATGAGGTAACACACAACTACCAGCAGGATCGATTGTCCCATATTGTTCTTAAACGCCCTGAAACCGTCACCAAAAATCTCGCCAATACTGGCGTTAGGGTTGGCAAAGGCAGCAACCATCACGTACATCCACATGATGACCAAGACAATGGCCCCTAATCCGAACGTAAGCAGCGCCACTGGCAGAATGGCAATACCCATCACAATCTGCACGAGGAAGGGTTTGCCCAGACCTGAGATCCTAAAGAAATCGGTGGTTTTGATCACTTCGCCCTGGGTCATGCGGAGGGCATTGCGGTAGGAGTTCAGTGTGAAGATCACGAGCAGCACCATGCCCACGACCATGATGAGCATGAAAGCTATAGAGATCCCACCCAGGGCGAATGGGTTGAAGGCAGGCTCGGTGGTGGTGTTGTTGTAGCTGTTATAGCTGTCGTAGCTGTCATAACGTGAGTATGAAGAGCTGGTTGCGGATTCCTCCATTGAGATGATCCACCCCAACAGTGCGAAGTACATGATGACAAAAGGAACGCCAAAAGCAATAGCAACGATCACCGAGGACAGCACCCACGGCACCCACTGCCTAGTGAAGTGATTCCATGCGATGCTCAGTGCATCCGACATGTTCAGCGTTTCGATGCCCATCTGACCAGACTGCTGCTGGCCAAACGGCTGTTGCCCATAGGGCTGAGGATAAGGTTGAGGATTATTCACAGTCATATAACCTTAGACGCTAATTCGCTACGACAAGGTTACGCCCTGTCACCATGAGGTAGCCAACAACCAATGCGATGTATATCAGGGGAATCGTCACCAGGTTACCTATGCCCAATGCAAGAGAGCCTGCAAAGCCGATCAGACCAAGGAGCACAGCAAGGAGAATTGATTGCCCAATATTGTTTTTGAACGCCGCGAACCCCTCAGAAAACGCCCTACCCACGGTAGAGTTATTGATGACAGCCGCTAAAGGAACATACATCAGCGCAAACATGGCGATGATACCAGGGATGACGAATAGCAACATACCTATATAGGTAATGATTCCACAGAGAATACTCACAATAAGCGGAGTCACCAGACCTGAGAACTTGAAGAAATCCCCCACCGCGATGGTCTCGCCTTGGCTTACACGGAAGGCATTTCGATAGCTATTAATCGAGTAGACAACAGCAACAGCCGCTATAAGGATGTAGAAGATCACCATTGCCACAAGGCCTACACCGCTGGGTTCCGTCGTTTGCGTCGTGCTGAATGTCGTGGTCTCGGTCTTTGTCGTAGCCGTTGCCAAAACAATCACAACCATCACAGCGCCAAGCACAAAGATGGACGCCATCAGAGCAAGCATTGACAGCACCCACGGCACCCACTGGCGTGAGAAGTGCCGCCATGCAACACTTATCGCATCTGAAGCATTTAGCGTTGGAAAACTTTGAGGGTTCATAAATGTTAACTTATAACACCATGACACTTTTTTACTAAAAATCAGCGATTCCCACAGCGCTCCCCAACCCTCTATTTAGGCAATTTCAAAGCTAAAACAGCAGGTCAAAAACCGCACTGCTTATATGAGCGCACATCGCAATTAATTTGCTGCACAATAGCTATATTTATGGAGTGGGCACAGCAACCACTGTCAACGACCCCGGATCAACCTCTGTATACCCGGCATCACGGACTGGCACGGCATCGGCACGCGCACACTGCTTGTCAAACTCCTCCGCAGAAATCTCACGAACCTGCAGGTCAAACCCGCGCTCAGCCCACTGCAACACCCACTCGGGCGGCATCGCCGCAGCCAGCAGCATCGCACCATGCCCCACCTGCGCCGCCGCCTTCCCCAGCGTCATACCCAGGTCGCGCTGCGCAAATACCGTCGGCACGTCCAGCCGCAGCGGACCCGGGGCGTCGTCAGGCAGGTCCGTGCCACCGATCTGCAGACCGGGACACCAGCGGATGCGTATCGACGACCGCCGTGGGCACGCACGCACGTGCCTTCGCCGTCCCGCTTTCCACCGTCACCCCCGGCACATCATGCACATTATCCCAGGCGGTATTGCGGGCGCGGCGGGCGATCTTCCGAATCCGCGCACCATACCAGCTTTGCAGCGCCTCAGCGTAGGCGGTGTCACCGCCCGCACGGTCGTCTAAGCAGCACGCCACCGTGGCCTTGGCTGCAGCCTCTAGCAGGTCCGTTTTCACTGGTGGATTCACCTTGGGAATGTTCAGGATGATCGGCATGGACTGCACGGTTGACGGGTCATCCGGGTTTTCCCCGTCACGATCGTCTGCCATGCAGCGTTGCAGGCGCTCGTGGGCTTTCAGCAGCAACGTGGGGTCCATCACTGCTCCAGCGGCACGCGACGGAACGACCCATCGTCCAGGTCCGCCTCGTCAATCTCATCGCGGGAAATACCCAGGATGTATAGCACTTCGTCCAAGAAAGGATGGTTCACCGAGGCGTCCGCAACCTCCTGAAGCGCCGGCTTGGCGTTAAACGCGATACCCAGCCCCGCCGCAGAAAGCATGTCAATGTCATTGGCGCCATCGCCCACGGCCACGGTCTGATGCAGCTGCATGCCGGAATCCTCAGCAAACTCCGTCAAAAACTCCGCCTTCGCCGCGCGGTCCACCACCTTGCCGATCACCCGGCCAGTGAGTTTCCCGTCCACAATTTCCAGCGTGTTGGCGCGAGTGTAATCCAATTCCAGCTCCTGCGACAATCCCTCTAGGACCTGGATAAAACCCCCAGATACCACTGCCGTCTTATACCCCATACGCTTCAACGTACGGATGGTGGTGCGTGCGCCGGGGGTCAGCTGAATGGCATTAGCAACCTGGTCAATCACGGACACGTCCAAGCCTTTCAGTGTGGCCACACGCTCCCGCAACGACTGCTCAAAATCCAGTTCGCCACGCATAGCACGTTCGGTCACCGCAGCCACCTCGGCTTCTTTGCCCGCGTAGGAGGCGAGCATTTCAATCACTTCACCGGTGATCAGCGTGGAATCGCAGTCAAAGCAGATCAGGCGCTTTGAGCGGCGCACCAGCCCCGCGCGCTCAATCGCAATATCCACTCCAATCTCGCGGGTGAGTTCCGCCAATGCTTTACGCAGGGCCACACCACCGCCCGGTTTGGGGTCAGCGACGGTAACTTTCAGTTCCAGGCCGGTCACCGGATAGTCGGCAATACCACGGATGGTGTCAATGTTGGCACCGTAGTCGGCCAGTGTTTGGCCGATGCGGGAGATGTGTGAGGCAGTGACTGGGGCACCGAGAACAACCACCGCGTGCGTCGATAAGGGGCGTGCAAAGTGCAGGTCACCTTTAAGTTGCACGGTGACTTTCTGACCGTATGCTTTGAGGGTTTCGGTCAGCCCTTCGGTGAGGGTGTCAGCGCGGTCGGCATTGATGCCCACCAGGGCCGCAAGATTGAGTCGCCCCCTAAACAGTGACTGTTCCACGTCCAAAAGCTGGACGCGGTACGCGGATAACACGCGGAAGAATGCGCCGGAGACGCCTGGGCGGTCCGCACCCGCCACTGTGATCACCGCTGGGCTAAGGCCCGGGGTGAGGTTTACCGTAATGTCGTGCATGGTGTCGGTCGTTTCGGTCACGAGCGTCATTGTCTCACGATCATCACGGCAGATACGACATCACCCCCGGTCGGACCAACCAACCGGGGGTGATGTGTGCGTAGCAGGAGCAGGCAAACCCTTGTGGGCGAACCTAGTGCCTGCCGACGTGCGCCTCAGCGCGCATGCGCTCCACCATGTGCGGATAGTGCAGCTCGAAGGCGGGACGCTCGGAACGGATACGCGGCAGAGACACGAAGTTGTGGCGCGGCGGCGGGCAAGATGTTGCCCATTCCAGGGAGTTGCCGTAGCCCCACGGATCGTCCACAGTGACGACCTCGCCATAGCGCCAGGACTTGAAGATGTTCCAGATGAACGGGATCACAGACGCGCCCAGAATGAAGGCGGCGATAGTGGAAATCTGGTTGAACAGGGTGAACCCATCGGATTCAAGGTAGTCGGCATAACGACGCGGCATACCCATGTTACCCAGCCAGTGCTGGATCAGGAAGGTGCCGTGGAAGCCCAGGAAGGTCATCCAGAAGTGGATCTTGCCCAGGCGCTCGTCCAGCATACGGCCCGTCATCTTCGGGAACCAGAAGTACACGCCACCGTAGGAGGCGAACACGATGGTGCCAAACAGGGTGTAGTGGAAGTGAGCAACAATGAAGTAGGTGTCAGAGATGTGGAAGTCCAGCGGCGGGGAGGCCATCATGACGCCGGTCAGGCCACCGAACAGGAAGGACACCATGAAACCGAAGGCGAAAATCATGGGGGTTTCCCGTGAGGTGTCCGCGCCACATCGTGCCCAGCCAGTTGAAGAACTTCACGCCGGTGGGAACCGAAATCAGGAACGTCATGAAGGAGAAGAACGGCAGCAGGATAGCGCCGGTGACGAACATGTGGTGCGCCCACACTGCCATGGACAGCGTAGCGATGGACAGGGTTGCAAACACCAGGCCCGCGTAGCCGAACATCGGCTTACGGGAGAACACTGGGACAATCTCAGACACAATGCCGAAGAACGGCAGAGCCAGGACGTATACCTCGGGGTGTCCGAAGAACCAGAACAGGTGCTGCCACAGGACGGCACCACCATTGGCGGGGTCGTAGATGTGGCCGCCCAGCTTGCGGTCGTACAGCACTCCCAAAGCGGCGGCGGTGAGCATCGGGAAGATCAGCAGCGCCAAGATAGAGGTAACAAAGATGTTCCAGGTGAAGATCGGCAGGCGGAACATGGTCATGCCCGGCGCGCGCAGGCACAGGATGGTCGTGATCATGTTGATGGCGGAGACGATGGTACCGATACCACCGACACCCACGCCGAGAATCCACATGTCAGAGCCAACGCCTGGGGAGTGGATGGAGTCCGAGAGCGGCGAGTACATGGTCCAGCCGAAGTCGGCGGCACCACCAGGGGTGAAGAAGCCCGACAGCATCAAAATGCCGCCCACGGCGGTGAGCCAGAAGCCAAATGCGTTCAGTCGGGGGAAGGCAACGTCGGGTGCGCCGATCTGCAACGGCATGACGTAGTTAGCAAAGCCCCATACCACGGGAGTGCCGTACAGCAGCAGCATCACGGTGCCGTGCATGGTAAATAGCTGGTTGAACTGCTCGTTGGACAGGTACTGCAAGCCGGGGCTGAACAGTTCGGCGCGGATGAGTAGGGCCATGAAGCCACCAAGGAAGAAGAAGCAGAAGGCCATAATGATGTACATCAGGCCCAGCATCTTATGGTCAGTTGTGGTGAGCATTTTCCAGGCCAGGCTACCCTTGCGGCCTGACCCGGTAGGTGCAGGCCGTGCAGGTGCGACCTCGTGGTCGCCCTTAGGCACTACAGCTGTCATAGGTTCCTCCTGACTACGCGATAACGCTGCACATGCACAGACACTGTGTGCGCAGAATTACCCAAGTTTTATGCTGTATTGATGTTAGTGGAACCGTACTGCGTTTTTCCATCTTTACGGTGAAAGCCCACCTTCTACATTGTTGTTTTTTCGTAACGAATGCCCGTCACTAGCCGTTCTTGGGGGTGTTGCACATGATTGAGCTTCATATTTCCTCCCTATCTGTGACAGGAAACACTTTCGAGGCTGGCACTGCAGGGGTGAGAAGATGATCATTCCACTAATCCCGCTCCCCCCACACGGGTTAAACCCAAGGTTGACCCCTGCGCACCGTTACTAGCACCCCTCCCCTGAAAAGCGCGAAGCGACAGGGCTCAGGGCACGAGATGTACAGATGAAGATTCCAGGGTCACCCTAGTTGGCTACGTAAACGTGGCAGCGGTTAAGGTCGTTACGCTCCGCAATATCAAGGAGCGCAGTAGCCATATCTGGGGCAGTAATCATCCACCCGCGAGGTACGGGCGCTGAGGCGCTCAGGCGGTACCGATTTTTCGCTTTTCCAGGCCGAACGGGCTGAATTCGAGGTGCCCTTATTGCGGTCCAACTAGCATCACTTTCCCAGAGCACAATATCCATGCGCCGCATGTCGTCATAAGTAGCACCGAGAAAGTGCTGCAGTAGGGGCAGAACAATCCATAGTTTTAACAGCCCTTGGTGCGCCCAGTGTTCAGCCACTTCGGACGAAATGACAACCAGCCGTTCAACACCATGGTGCCCCATTGCTGCAAGAAGATTCTTAGTGCCAGCGGAGTACAGCTGCGTGGGAGCGTTAGCTGTTCCAACACCAACGGTGCTCACAACCGCATCGACCCCTTCAAGCCAGGGAGTTAACGCATCGACATCGAGAATGTCCACTGCGGCCTTTGTTAGTCGCTCGTGGCTTATCTCCAGTTTTTCTGGAGTTCTAGCCACAGCAATCACATCATGACCACGTGATAGCGCTTGCTCAACAACCGAACGCCCGACAGTCCCCGTAGCGCCAGGTACAAGAATCTTCATCTGTATTTACTCCCCTAGAAGTCCCAGTCGTCGTCTTCGGTGGCTTCGGCTTTGCCGATCACATAGGAGGAGCCGGAACCGGAGAAGAAATCATGGTTTTCATCAGAGCTGGGTGACAGCGCGGAGAGGATTGCCGGGGAGACCCGGGTGTCGTCGGCGGGGAAAAGCCCTTCGTAGCCAAGGTTGTTAAGAGCCTTGTTGGCGTTGTAGCGGAGGAAGCGTTTAACGTCTTCGGTCCACCCCAGCTCGTCGTAGAGGTCTTCGGTGTATTGGGTTTCGTTTTCGTAGAGGTCGTAGAGGAGTTCAAAGGTGTATTCCTTCATTTCCTCGCGCTCGGCCTCGGTGAGCGCTTCGAGCCCTTTTTGGTATTTGTAGCCGATGTAGTAGCCGTGGACGGCTTCGTCGCGGATGATCAGGCGGATCACATCGGCGGTGTTGGTGAGCTTCGCGTGGCTTGACCAGTGCATGGGCAGGTAGAAGCCGGAGTAGAAGAGGAAGGATTCGAGCAGCGTGGAGGCGACTTTGCGCTTGAGCGGGCATCGCCTTCGTAGTAGCTGAGGATGATCTCGGCTTTTTTTCTGCAGGTTCTCGTTTTCTTCGGACCAGCGGAACGCGTCGTTGATCTCGGGTGTGGACGCGAGCGTCATAAATATAGAGGAGTAACTTTTCGCGTGCACGGATTCCATGAAGGCAATGTTGGTGAGCACAGCTTCTTCATGAGGGTGTCAGGGCGTCGGGAATCAGCGACACCGCACCGACGGTTCCCTGAATGGTATCGAGCATGGTCAGCCCCGTGAACACCCGCATGGTTGTTTCTTGTTCGAGGGCGTTGAGGGTGTTCCAGCTTTTGATGTCGTTGGACAGCGGCACTTTTTCGGGGAGCCAGAAGTTTCCGGTGAGTCGGTCCCAGACCTCAAGGTCTTTTTCGTCTGGAATGGTATTCCAGTTAATGGCGCTGATGGGGCTGTTGCGCGATTCGGGATGGCTTTCGCGATGCGCAGGGGTTGCAGCAGTGAGCTTTTTTGCCGTCACAGTCTTTGTCTCCTCGTGTGCAAAACATTCAATCCGCCACACTACCACCATTTTTTACCGTGATATTCAACACACCTCCGTCTCACCGCTGCTTCCCGCCATTCTCCCTCAATGCTTATCGACGCCCCCACCTTCCGCAGCTATGTCCATAACCTCAAACCTGTTACAAGCGGTTTATTTAGACGCTCATCGCATTAATCACATAGAGATGCGTTCTGCGGATGAGCAACGTTCATTTTGTCAAGTAACGCAAAGTCAAACCATACCGAAAAATACGACCAAAATGCCCTCCTCACCAGCGAGAGTTAGGGCAAGCATAAGTCGATTGATGGCATTGTAGACTCATGGCTATGAAACCCAGTGCACACTCGCAGAAGCGTTCAACAAGCGCAACCGCAGAACTTGAAGCCTCCCTGGTCTACCTCCAGCTCTCCTACATCCTCGACGACCTCGGGCTGGTGGGCATGCGCGACTGGATGAAAACCCAGTCCGAAGAGGAACTGACCCACGCACAGCAGTTCGCCGATCACATGCTGGACCGCGATGCCACTCCCCAGATTGGCACCATCAACTCCTGCACTGAAGGTCAGCAACGCCATCGAAGCTTTCGAGGCATCCCTGGCTCACGAGCAGAAGATCTCCGGCATGATCCGCGACCTGGCTGCTGCCGCCCAGAACGAGAGCGACTTTGATTCCCGCCCGCTTCTGGACACCTTCCTCCAAGAGCAAATCGAGGAAGAATCACCGTCAAGGAAATTCTTGACCGTCTACGCATGGTCGCAAACGATGGCTCCGGCCTGCTCCGCATGGACGCAGAACTCGGCGCACGCGAGGATTCCGACGACTAATTTGTCTCCCTTTATCTAATCCGATCTAACCCGGCTTATCAGCGTAAGCCGGGTTTTTGCCTATCCAGGCCAGTATCGCGTCCACAACATGCTGGATGGCGGCCGTATTCTCCACTACTATCCCCCACTCATCCGCCTCTAATGGTTCGAGTGCATTCAGTTGAGAATCCAACAAGAGCGGGGGCATGAAATGCCCGATACGCGCTTCCATTCGGCTCGCAATGAGCGCGCACGGCGCAACAAGATGAATAAACACCACATCCCCCTGCGCACGGCGCAGAATATCGCGATAACTGCGCTTGAGAGCAGAGCAAGCCACCACAGAGCTGCCCGCTGCATCCATCCACCGCACCAAGGATTCGAGCCACGGCACACGGTCCGCATCGGTCAGCGGCACACATGCAGCCATTTTGGTTATGTTAGTTTCCGGGTGAAGATCATCCGCGTTTACAGCTGCTAGATCTAAATGCGCGCCCAACCGCGCCGCAACAGCACTTTTCCCGCTGCCCGATACCCCCATGACCACATAATGCACTGGTTTCATGCCACCCTTTCTCGGCACGACACATACCTATTTTAAATGATATACATCACACTTTTTACTAGGTGTGATCTTTTTTAGGACACTCGCTACCCCAGAGCTTCAGAAAAGCTGCAGGTCAACGACATGGGCACCCCCACTTTTCCATAACTACTGTTCAAGACTGCGACACTTTCCTTACACAATACTGAGAATTAGGGTAAAGATATGCTAGAAATAGCAGTGAGCACTTCCAACCGTACATCTGGATCGCAAGGAACTACAGTGACCTACACTCCGACTTCCCCCACCCCGCTTCTCGACCCAGTCCTGAAGGAACTCGGCACCGAGATCATCAGCGGAAAAATTCCCGCAGGGCAACGTTTCACCCTGCAGGACCTGTGTACCCGGTTTGGAATCTCACGCACCGTTGCCCGCGAAGTAATGCGAGCCCTTGAACAACTTAACCTTGTTCATGCTTCCCGACGCGTTGGCATCACAGTGCTGGAGAAGAAAGACTGGGCTGTATTCGATAAATCCGTCATCGCGTGGCGCCTAGAGACGCCCCAAGAACGCGATCTCCAGCTCCATTCACTCACCCAACTACGCATAGCCGTCGAACCCATCGCAGCCCGCGCAGCCGCCAACAACGCCAACCCTGAGGAACGCACACGGCTCGTGGAACTCTCCACCCTGATTTGCGACCTCGGCCGCAGTGGCATGGGCAACTCCCCCGACTTCCTCGACGCCGACATCGAATTCCACACCCTCATCTTGACCTCATCTCGCAACGAGATGTTCGCATCCCTCGCCTCCACCGTGGCAACGGTGCTGACCGGACGCGCGCAATTGGGACTGCAACCCAACCATCCCTCCGACGAAGCACTCGACCACCACGAACGCCTCGCAGCCGCCATCGCTTCTGGCGAGGGCCTCGCCGCCGAGGACTATGCTCGCATGCTTGTCAGTGAAGCCCGCAAAAGCCTCGCAGTACTCACTCCCGCCTCCTAGAGTCGACCAATAGTGCTGGCTCACCACAAGCGACAATGTGGTGAGCCAGCACTATACATTTTTCTAGCCGCACCCCAGCAAAAACCTACAATGTGCAGCTCACGCAGCTTTTCTACCTCAGTCCCCTCCAGGGCGGTTTGCCGAGGCGGATGTAGTAGATGGTTTTGATGCCTTGCGCCAGGCGTAGATTTGAGCGCGGTTGATGTCGCGAGTGGTGGCGGTGTCTTTTGAAGAACAGGGTGAGGATAGCCCCGGTCGACGTAGCGGGTACTACGGCGTAGGCGTCACGATTTTTCCGCACCCGATGTCGTAGGCATCTTGGTAATAGTCGAGATTGTCGTTATCGCGTAGGGCGCCGGGTAGTAGACGCGCCTGATTTTGCCTTCCTGCGGATTTCTGATCCGGGAGGCGATGGGGTGGATGGATGAGGTCGAATTGTTGATGTAGGAGATCGACCTGCTGGTGGCACTCGCCTGAGGTAGCGGTTAAACATGCCGTGTTTGGCCACCTTTCTTTGAGTTCCGCCCATTCTTCCGCAGTGGGCGTGTGGATGCTGACCGCGCGAAGATTTCTTTTGACCTTATCGGTGCGGGCACGAACTCAGCGGGGTCGTGAGCGGTCGAAGAACGTCCTGTTGATAGTCGGAGTTTTCGAATCCTTCGAAAACAGCGCCGCGTTCCTGGGCGATTGCGAGGATGCTTTGATGCATTCGTACATGACGGCTGCAAAGTAGGCGTTGGTGAAGTCGAGTCCTTCTTCTGATCCGTAGTGATGTGTTCGCGCCCGAAAAATCCGTGCAGGTTCATTTGGCCGAGTCCGATGCCGTGCGCGGCGTCGTTACCCTTGCGGATGGAGGGCACAGAGTCGAGCGAGGTTTGTTCGGATACGGCGGTGAGCCCGCGAATGGAGGTTTCGATGGTGCGAGAAGTCTCGGGAGTCGACGGCTTTAGCGATGTTGAGGGAGCCAGGTTGCAGGAGATGTCTCGCCGACTTTGGCGTAGGTGAGGTCCGCGTTGAATTCCGAGGGGGTGGAGATTTGCAGGATCTCGGAGCAAAGGTTGGAGTGGGTGATGCGGCCTGCGATGGGGTTGGCTTTGTTCACCGTGTCTTCAAACATGATGTAGGGGTAGCCGGATTCAAATTGGATCTCGGCGAGGGTTTGGAAGAACTGGCGCGCGTTGATCTTGGTTTTTGCGGATGCGGTCGTCTTCCACCATCTCGTCGGTAGTGTTCAGTGACGGAGATGTCGGCGAAGCGGTCTGCCGCAGACGCGTTCGACATCGTAGGGGAGAACAGGCATACGTCGTCGTTGCGTCTGGCCAGCCTGAAGGTGATGTCGGGGATGACCACGCCCAATGACAGGGTTTTGATGCGGATTTTTCGTCCGCGTTTTCGCGCAGTGCAGTCCAGGAACTTTCACGATGTCCGGTGGTGGGCGTTGAGGTAGACGGCCCCTGCACCCTGCGCGCGCCGAGTTGGTTGGCTAGGAGAAGGAGCTCGAGGAGTTTCATCACGGGGATGACGCCGACGACTGGTTTTCAATGCGCTTGATGGGCGCCCGGCTTCGCGGAGGTTGCTGAGCAGCAGAGCCACACCGCCGCCACGTTTGGACAGCTGGCAGTGCGGAGCGATGGCGCGCCCGATGGATTCCAGTGTTGTCTTCAATGCGCAGCAGGAAGCAGGAGACGGGTTCGCTGCGCTGGGCCTTTGCCGGAGTTGAGGAAGGTGGGAGTGGCGGGCTGGAAGCGTCCGCTCATGATTTCGTCGACAAGGCTTCGGCAAGCTTTGGTGTCACCCGCCGCGAGCGTGAGGGCAACCATGCAGACGCGATCTTCGTAGCGTCTCGAGGTAGCGTCGGCCGTCGAAGGTTTGCAGGGTGTACGAGGTGTAGTACTTGTAGGTCCCCAAGCGAAGGTGGGGAACTGGAATTTCTTGGCGAGGCGCGCTTGAACAGGGATTTGATGAAGTCTGAAGGAGTACTCGGTCAACAACCCTCTTGTTCGTAGTAGTTGTTGCTCAGCAGTGGAAATTTTTTCCTCCAGGTCGGAAGAACACGGTGTTTTGCTGACGTGCTGGAGGAAGAATCATGGCCGCTTGACGATCCTTATCAACATTGGATGTTGCCGTTGTCATCCCACAGGTTTCAACAGGGCATTCAGTGCGTGGTGTCCAGTTCTTCACGCTCTGCCATGGTCTCGCTTCAACGTCTGCAGCCTTCCATATAGTACGTGCGCTATCCGCGCGTATCGACGCCCGCGTCTCCCGCGGCGTCGTCAGTGGGTTACGGTTTAATCCCAGTTTTTCTGCGTTGTCCAGCAGTCCGGCGCGCAGGATGCGCACGTCTTCGTCGGTTCCGGAGCAGTTCAAAACGGCACGTACGGGACTCCCTGTTTGGCGGCTATCACGTCGCCTGCTTTGCCGTAGTCGGTACCAAAGTTGGTGTTCTCGAGGACACGACCGCGCGGATGAGGCTAGGTGGTTGTGTTCATTGTTGAGGAAACGAATAACTTGCCCTCGGTACCGGCGGGTTTCGCTGGCCAGATATGGAGGTCTCTCCCGCAGTGGGTGGTTGCAGACCAGCACATAGGGTTCGTCCACAACGAGCGGAGGATCGTTCCGATGCAGCGGAATGCGCGGAGGGCAGTCCCAGCTTGGTCACAAAGCGATGGGTGTTTCGCTGCCGAGGAAAAGTACACCACAAGCATCTTGTATCGTCCATTCGTCTGTGTAGCATGAAAAAGCCGCCCACGTATGCAACGGTATGGGCGACTGGAAACGCCTCTCGACGGGGCGTCGGCAGCCGTTAGTTAGGCAACAGCCGCAACGAGGCTGCGGATGCGCTCGGGGCGGAAGCCGGACCAGTGCTCGCCGCTGGCTTCAACAACGGCGCCTGAAGGCATCCGAGGCCAGAACATAGTCGCGGCTTCATCGTCCATGCTGATGTTCACGAGGGTGTAGTCCGCCAGCACGATCCAGGGCCTGCCGCGGTGCAACGCGCAGGCGGGCTTTGTGCAGACGGTGATAGCCATGTTCTCCTCATCTGTTTGCGGTTTTGCTTTCTGCGTAAGTTGCCCGCAGCTGCTCCCTGCGGCCTGACCGGATCACTGAAGAAACACTATACTTTGTGCCTATCTAACTGACCAGCACTACATAGTGTTACATCGAGTATTCCTCAGCAAACCGCGCAATCTGGCCACTCATTCTAGCCTGGTTTAGTGCGCATGATTACAACGATGAAATGTGCCCGCTTCACAATTCCCCCTAATATCCCTGCTCGCCCACATTGCGCTCTCACCTGCTGCGGGTCAAAAGTGTCGTTTGACACTATTTGATGACAAGTGCAGGTCGCCAAACCCTCAACCCGTACTTCACCCCAAAAAGCAGACTCGCAGTGCATGCGCCCGAAGAAGTTCCACACGTGTAATCTAAAAGAATCCACTTTGTCAAACTCGCATTCGAGCAGCCGTACACCCGCCCTGAGCAGTAAACGCTTTCTTCACCTAAAGAGCACATAAACCACCCGAAGAAAACCCCACAGCCGCAATAAAAACCGCCCACCATAACGGCGAGCGGCTTCCAACCCCGGTGGCTTAGCCCCTGACGAGCCTTTGAACCGGGGCTCCTTCTTATTGATCACGTAGACCTTGCCACGACGACGCACGATCTGGGCGCCCGGCTTATTCTTCAGCGACCGAAGGGACTTACGGACCTTCATCGGGCGCCCTTTCTCTCATGCGCGTACAGCGGCGCACACTCACCACACGCCGCGTGTAATTTTTCGCCATAGTTCTTAACGCATAGCCCAGCTATGACACGAGGGACCATGTTATCGTATCGACCCTGTTTTTAACAAAACCAGATTGGCGCACCCATTACCATAATTGCTCACGGATAAACAGCACAGCACGACCTCCGCACCCACATCCAGAGCAGCCTCAACGTCTCCCCACCATCAATCCGCAGCACGAGATAGCCACGCGTGGACTTGCCCTCGCGGACTACCTGCTCACACGACCTGGCGATACGTGGGCATTTCCGGCGGCCAAGACTCCACCCTTGCGGGCCGCTCTCGCACAACTCGCCGCAGAAAAAGTACGCGCACAGCAGGTCAACGCGGAGTTCTGGGCCGTGCGCTCCCTGACGAAACCCAAATAGACGGAAGACGATGCTCAAACCGCGCTCCGCTTCATCCAGCCCGACCACAGCATCGTTATTAACATCAAGCAAGCCACCGATGCTCATGGACAGCGTTGCCGCTGCGCTCGGGCGACGACTCACCGATTTCAACCGCGGAATGTCAAGGCTCGCCAGCGCATGATCGCACAGTACGCCGTCGCCGGTGAGTACGGCCTGGCAGTCTTGGCACCGACCACGCGGCCGAAAAACATCACCGGCTTTTTCACCGTGCTCGGCGACGGCGGTGCGACATCCTGCCGCTCGCGCGGGCTCAACCAAACGCCAGCTGCACTACTCCTGCGAACCTCGGCGCACCCGAATCCACCCGCGAAGGTGCCCACCGCCGACCTGAGGACACGCGGCCGTCGTTACCCGGACGAAGAAGCCCCTGGGCGTCAGCTACACCGACATCGACACCTACCCGGGAAACCGACCAACCGCTTTACCGACGCCGCCCGCACCCGCCTCGAACACCTGTGGCGGGTCGGCGAGCACAAACGCCACCCGCCCATCACGCCCTTCGACACGTGGTGGCGCGCTTAACGACGCCGCGACCCCTGTACTAAAGCCGTACACCGTCAGCACCACCAACGCTCCACCCACAGCACTGGCCCACGTGCTGAGATCAAAGAACCCCTGGTTGAGTTCCACATTGAAAAACATCGAGCCGAGGTAGCTGCCGACCATCGAGCCGATAATGCCCAACAGCATGGTGAGAATGATCCCACCGCGCTGTTCTCCAGCATCACCATCTTCGCAATCGCACTCAGACAGAAAACCGAGCAACATCCAGCGATACCATGGCTCTCACTCATAAACGCAGAAGCGACATCAGCGCCGAGTACAGTAACAACAATGAAACATCACCTTACTGACGACACCATGCTCAACGACCTCGGCGTACTCCTCCATCGCGTCCGCGCTGCCTACGACATTCCCGCCCACGGGGTGCGCGCGGGGACATCGGCGGTTGGGGATCTCCCGACCGGCTTACCCTCAACGGCTGGATTACTGACGACGCCCAAGCCTACGATGACGCCACCATCACAGGGGCCGCACTGGTCAGTGGAAACGCCCGAATTTACGAATCCGCCACCATCGACGAAACCGCTCGCATCAGCGGCAATGCCGCAATCTGCGGTCACGCCTGCATCGGATATGGTGCCCACGTTCACGGCGACATCACCATCGACGGCCGCGCCTGACCGAAGACGCTGACCTCTCCCACCCTCCCACTTCCTTATTGTCACCCCACTTGGGCGTGCCGCGAACGCCCAGCTCACCCGTTGCCCCGATGGCTCCTACACCGTCACGCCCACGGCGACTGGATCGGCTCACTGATGACTTCGCTGCCGCGTTTGATGGTGCCGAGTACGCGCTGCTCGCGGACTCGCTCGCGCGCACATCAACGGTGCGTGAGCTCTTAGCTTGGCAGACGCAGTGTCATCAGTGCAGAGATACCCACCGCTGCGGCACCGAAGAAGATGGCGGGAATCGCGGCGTCGGTAAACGCGGTCGGGGTGAGCTGGCCGTCGTAGGCAAGGAAAATGGCGGTGAGTCCGGCGACACCAAACACAACGCCCACCTCGCGAATGGTGGCGTTTGTGCCCGAGGCGGTCGCTTGCTCTTCAGGGGCCATGCCAACGAGTACCGCGTTGACAATCGGAGAGAAGACAAGACCCATGCCCACACCAGCGATAATCATGGCCGGAATCATGCTGCGATAAGACATGTCAGGGGCGAGTATGGCGGCGATCCATGTTAGTCCGCTGGCGAGAAGAATAAGTCCCACGAAAATAACGGGACGGTTACCAATACGGCCGGCCAACCACCCAGAAATGGGCGCAACAAAAAGCGGGGCGAGCGTCCACGGCATTGTCATCACCCCAGCTTCGAGCGGATTGTTACCTAGCACAACTTGCAAGAATTGAGAGAGGAGGAACACTGCACCAAAGGTTCCAAAAGTGAATGAAGAAACTCACCGCATTCGCAATGCTGAAACTGCTGTTTTTAAACATACTCAGAGGTAGAACTGGGTGCGACGTGCGTGCCTCCCAGATGAGAAATGCTAGGAGAAAGACGGAGCCACCGATGATGCTGGCAAGGATCTCAGTGCTGGTCCAGCCTTTGTCGTTACCGCGGGAAATGCCGTAGGTAAGAGCAAAAACACCAATGACAGCGAGTATGACACCAAGCAAGTCAAGTTTCTGTGCCTTGCCATAGCTTTCCGGAATTACCCAGTACAATTAGCGCGTGAGGCAGGCAATACCTACAGGGACATTGATCCAGAAGGCTGCTTCCCAGTTCACGCCCTCAACAACAATCCCACCGATAAGCGGGCCAAGGGCGACCCCCAAACCGGAAATACCTCCCCAGATTCCGATGACCGCTGCACGAAGGCGTTCTGGGACTGAGGTACTGAGCAACGTGAGGGAAAGCGGCAGAAGGGCCGCCCCGCCCACACCTTGGAGTGCTCGCGCAGCGATGAGCATCCAGGGTTCGGTGCTGAGTCCACACAGCAGAGACGCGACGGTAAATAACGCGAGTCCCCTCGGCGAAGATGCAACGCCTGCCACAACGATCGGCCACCCCAGATGACGTCAGGACCAGGGATGCGAAGGCGAGGGTGTAGGCATTGACAAACCAGCTGAGCTGCTCGAATGTTGCCCCTAGTTCTTTGCCGATCACGGGAAGGGCGTTGGTGACAATGAGGTTGTCAAGCGATGCCATGAACATAGGCAGCGAGACCGTGAGGATGATGAGCCAGATCGGACGGGCAGGTCTGCGGCGCTGCTGTCGTGCATTTTCTGTGGCGTTGAGGGTTTCACGGCTGTTTCTCCTTGGGATTCCATTGTTAAAATGGCTGTAATCACTGATTACAACCAGACCCAGCAGTGTGCGCTTGATGCGTCAACAACAACGCCACCGCAGCTAAACGCAGGTAATGCTACCGTGGCAGCGTGGCCTCGAAAGACGCATCGCAAGAAATCCCCACCAAACAGAACGCCTTCCCGCAGCTGAGCGCTCGCGAAAACATGCTCATTGCCGCCAGCAACGTATTTGGCAACCTTGGCTACGCAGGTGCAACCACCGATGCCATAGCCAAAGCCGCCGAGTGAGCTGCTCTACGGTACGAACCTGATCGAAAGAAACCTGTTTGACGAGGCGTCGGAACCGCGCGATCAACCTCATCAAAGACACCTTCATCCGAGCAGCACAGAAGACATGAGGCCGATACTAAAGAAAGCATGGGGCACGCCTACATCGAGCCATGGCGCGACCGCTCTAACCTACTGATCGTCATGCCACCTCGTTCACCATGGGCAGCATCCCTGCTTCGGCCCCATTGCGCGTACCGGGTCTTTGAGATTTATCAGTAATCAACGATGCGTTGAACATCGAACGGAAGCCGCGTGCGACTCTCGCGCTGGGATGCTCATCAACGTACTGCTCGGCATCCGACTGGTGCAGGCAGCGCAGTGACTCAAAAGTGAAGACGCAGGTACAAACTCATCCACGGCATTTTCCAAGAAGATCACCGAAGCAGCTTTTTGGCTGCCTGCGTCCAGACAACAAGAGCAGCGAGACCTGAATCCGGCACCACCACAGACTGAACAACGTTAGTGCACAACGTTTGCATGGAAGTTTGCTTTTATACCCAGGCACAAAATGGGCATTTTTCGAGCTTGAGCGTAAGCAGATTTTTACAGAGGATCACAATGGCACCGTTCAAGCCTTTGACGCGGCGAGGTTGCGGCCTCATCAAACCGCTATCCCAGGCCACCGCAAAAGTTTATGCCCAGACAGCAGTGAACCTTGTTAACCGTCCCGCCATCCCTCTACACCGCTTCCTGAATCATCGCGTAGGAGAGGTTTCTGGCAGCGTTGACACTCGGCAACCACGCTAAAAGCCGCAGCGCTCGCAGAGTCGGCGGCTGGCATCGGTGGTTGCTTCGAGGAAAACGGGATGGGCTGGGCATCGATAAGCGCGAGGCGGTGCCGCAGCAACGCGGAGCCACTGCTCTGCCCGCGCACTTCTGGCGAGGTGGCGATGTCGTGGAGGTACCAGTGCGGCAGTCGGGTTGATCAGGTAACAACGGCTTTTCTGATGCTGGCCCCGCGGAGTTCGGCGGGCAGACGGCTCGAACCAGGCCGCGCAGGGTTTCCTTCCAGCCGTATCTCGTCGTCGATATCGAGCATGTCGGGGGTTTCAGAGCGAGCCCTGAGCACACGGCGCCGTCTCGCGGAGCCATCAAGGACCACGTCCACGCTGTCACTCCCCGCAGGCCGACTCCCCCATCTCGCATTCGGCTTTGATCACGTGCCTGCGTGATGCGGGGCTGGGGCAATCGGCTCACAGGGTCGTCCATGAAGGCATCAGCAAAGAGTTCCGACACCTGCGGGAATATGCTCATCTGTTGCTGTAACGATATGCACCATTATTTCGCCAGCCGTTCCCACAACACCCCCGCGATGCCATGCTTTCCGACTTGTCATACCTATTCACCCTAAAAAGAAAACCGGTACAGCACCGCTATTACACCCTTATCGACGCCCGGAACAGCACAGGTCCGTACGCTGGAGGACACACATATCCGAAGGAGCAACAGCCATGCCCACCACACTTTTGCTGCCGGGGCAACCGGACACCTCGGACGCTATTGTTGCAGAACCCACCGCTGCGGGCATACGGTTCGCGCCATTGTTCGCGACCGCAGCCGCGCGACCGTTGAAGGTGCCTCTAGCAGCACCGAGCCCTGACGGTCTCAGTCGACGATCAGCGTAGGAAACGTCACCGACGCGGCATTCACCAGACGTGGCGGCGGGAGGGATCGTGGTGTCCGCACTGGGGTGACGCGCCAAAAAGCAGACCCGTGGAACATCGACAATCGCGCCAACCAGAGCATCCTCGCCTCGGCGCTGAGGCATGGTGCCAGCTCCGTCACCACATCAATGCGCTTTGAGCGAGACCTGCCCCGCCGAACTCACCCGCGCCAAAACGGCCTTTGCGCGGGCTTTGGAGTCTGCGGATATCGCGTCCACCGTTATTAACCCGTCCGCCTATTTCTCTGACGCGGCGGAACTGCTCACTATGGCCAAGCGTGGGTTAGTCCCCCTCTTCGCACCGGACATACGCCTCAACCCCATTCATGGTGCCGACCTCGCGGCTTACACCGTGGACCAGCTGGAACAGGGAACACCGGATCCTTTCGACATCGGCGGGCCGGATACTTTTACCTGGAAGAAACTAGCCACTACCGCATTCCAGGCAGTGGGTAAGAAACCACGCATTGTAAAAGTACCCGGTTGACACTGCCACCAGTCTTGGGGCTTGTCGGGCTATTCAACTCGCGACTTGCCGACACCATTCGCTTTGCCACCTGGAGTATGCGGCATGATTGCGTTACACCCACAACGGGTAACCGCCACATTGCGGACTTTTATGGGGAGTATGGGGAGGTAGGAGACAGCAATCTTGAATCAGATATTAATATATTGATAATATTTTAGAGCTGAGATTAACTATCTGAATTTTAAGTACACATCACTGCAACTCAATAACATTACCAGGATCCCTATCTTCAGGATTGAAGCTTTTGTTCACAAAAGCCGAAAGTCGAAATAGTTAAACTATCACTATAAAGCACAATAGATATTCTGTGAACAGATTTCTCTCAAAAACTTCATACTCATTTTTTAAATAGTTTTTGATCAGAAATCTATTTTCAATAAATTCTTTCTGATCTCCTGCTTCATTTCACTCTAGCTGCAATCTAGACGATAGGCGCTGATAAACAATAAGTTCGGCATTTCCATAAAATGGCACTTAAAATATGACTCCACCACCATCTATCGTCCCACTCCCTTGAACTGCCAAATACAATAGCTCAGTTTCCGATATTGCTTTTTCATACTCGCAGTGAGCTTTGAGCCCAAAAACTCAAATTGAGGCGCATAAAGCTTTTTGAAAAATTGACGCAAACGACTCAGTTTCATTAGAATATTTTCGCCCATTACCATCAATACCAAACAGCAGGATCGAGGGATTTGTTGCAGCCCATGAGGGTGGTAAATTTCAGTCGTCAGGTAGGCTGAACAGCCAGTTTCAGCATCTGGATAACTGTAGAGAATCATAATTTTCATAATCACGAGGATTGGAAACGAAATTGAAAATTTGTATCCACAGACCCATGCGGACGCGGATCAAAACTGACCTTATCAAGATGTAGATACTGTCCAGAAGTGCAGTGATAATAAAATTAATCACATTGAAATTAAATATATGATAATGATGCGCTCTTCCATTTGAGAAATCACTCCCCAAAAAGTTAAATTTTTATAATCCTCCTCGTCTCAGATCTGCACAAAAACTTGCATACGTCTATACCCCCACTTAGATTCGCTAGATTTTTCATCTAGCCTACTGAGTAAATCTGATGAAACCACAAAATTAAGAAAGTAGAAAACTCGTACTGAATTTCCCAAGATCGTCCTTCAATCGCCCTTTTTAGCAAAAAGATCCTCCGGGTCTGGGGAAAATAAATCCTCTCAAGAATCGATTCAAAATCGCTCCAGTTAGAACCTCTACTTGTTTCATTATTCTGCTTGTTCATCCTTGATCTCTAAGTCTCGTCCATTTTCTGAAAAAGAACATTATCATTATTGAATTTAATAGACTTCAGGTACAGAAAAGGACTTATAATCAGTACTATATTTTTGATTTAAGATAATTCAATACGGAAAATGTCAACCATTTCCAACCAACATCATGATGTTATGCTCGCTTTACCCTCCGGACCGTTTAAAGCGTTCAAAGTCTTGATAATCATACTTCCGTATCGCCGGGAAGGAGTATTCTGTTTCATCATTCTGTCCATTTATCTCGCAACCTCTTTCATGTTATCACGAATTACAAAACCAGCAGCGAGCTACTGACCTCTACCTTCGTTTTTAGGAATCGACCCACAATCCGATCAACTTTTAAGAAATCATCCTTACTACTAATCTTCCCTTTATCGCTACTTATTACTTTCACAATGAGAGATGTCACCAAGTAACCACACAAACGCTCAGCAATTATTCTGCAGCCTCTCCCATCCTGGCTGCATTGACAACACTCACCCCACACCGGGGTGAAATTCTACACGCACCGTGAACTTTGAACATCATCTGAACCGAACCTTCCAGGCGTTATTCTAAAGATAGGTTAACCCAACCTCATCAAAACCACATTTTTCACTCCCATAACGCGCAGCACATCCCCCATACGGCACCCCCTGTCAGGCGAGTACCGTGGAATTAGCCTACACAACTATTTCTGACTCATCCGAACGGGAGTACCGCCAGCGTCCGTCACCACGTCCCGATCCATCTTTGTCCGAAGGCAACGCAGCCGCGTTGGCTGCCCTGCGTACCGCATTAGGCGGCGATTCTTCCGAAGCACCCGCGAACTTTGGACCGCATGGCCCTAGCTGTGATGCCTCCCACTACCTGCACGCCCCGGATGCGGTGATGCGTGCGAAGTCCCCGACCGACGTGGGCGTCGCTAGCGCGTTGCCGCCGAAAATGGGCTGGCCACTAACGTTCCGCGGCGGCGGCACGAGCCTCGTCGGGCTCAGGCGCTCGGAGGGTTTGACGGTGACGTCCGCAGGCATTTGCGCGGCATGGAGATTCTGGATGGCGGCCTGCGTGTGCGCGTCCAGCCGGGGCCGACCATTGCGCAGGTCAATGGCGCTGGCGCGTCGCGCAGGAAGCTGGGGCCGGACCCGGCGTCGTCAATTGCTTGCACCATCGGCGGCTGATCGCCAACAATCTCGGGCATGACCTGCGGAACCACGGCGAACGCCTACCGCACCATCGATTCCACGACCATCGCCCTCCCCAGCGGAACGGTGGTGATACGGCACGCCGCAGCAGACGACATTCTGCGCACCCACGAGCCCGCGCTGGTGGAGGTGCTGAGCGGTTGCGCGGGACATGCGCGCGCGGCACCGCGCGCGATATTGAACGCCGCCACGCCATCAAGAACACCATGGGCTACGGCATCAATTCTTCCTTGATTTTGATACGCCTGCCAAGATTCTTGAGCAACTTGATGATCGGCTCGGAAGGCACCCTGGGGTTCGTCGCGAGGCCAGCTACCGTGCCCGTGCCCGCCGCACCGCCACCGGGCGCTCGAGTGTTGATTCACTGATGCCGCCACCGAGGCCCCACCCAGCTCGTCACCAGGGCCGATGGGTGGAGCTTATCGACGCCGCCCATCCGCGCGATGGGTCCCGATGCCTCCGTGCCCCTGAAGGGCTTCAATGTGATCAGCATGCTTCTGCCAGTGAGTACCAGCTATGGATGATGCAGTGCACGCTGAGCACATCGCCACCGGTGAGGCCACACTGAACAACTCTGACGGCCTCTACTCCCCCAGAAATGACCAACGAGGCATCCCCGGCGCCCTAAATGGGGGTGATGCGCAACGGCCTGTACACAAAGATCGCGCGTAGCCGTCCGAAGGGCACGATGGCGCTGTTGAGACATTACGCAGTCTCATGGAGCAGCTTCGGCGGTGTACCGAACTGCAGGTGCTGTTTTGATAAGCACAACTACGATGGCGCGGTGATTTTCGGCACGCGAAGACGGCAATATTCACTTCCTGGTCACGGAGGATTTTGCTGGCCCTGAATCCTTGAACCGTTACGACCAGTTCACCGAGGACATGGTGGAGTTGAAAGGCGCGAGCAGGCACGTTGAAGCGCCGAGCACGGCACTCGGACGCATCATGTCCCCGTTTGTGCACGTCAATATGGTGATGATCTGTATCAGGCCATGGTGGACGTGAAGAACGCCTCAGATCCGGAGCGATCTCAACCCGGCACGATCATCACTGACGATCCGCAGTTGCATCTCGCCACATCACTGCCCACCGACCCGGTCCGCCGGATCATTGATGACTGTGACGTGGTTACTGCGTAAACCGTGCCCCATCCCAGCACCCGGACTACGACGCCCCGCCAACGCATTGCGATCCAGCGCGCCATCGCTGCTTGTGAGGCCACCGGTGCCATGACCTGGCGGGAACGCCTGAAAGAGCAGGAGGTGTACGAGGTCGTCCAAACCTGCGCCGTGGATGGGCGTAGCCCTGACGGCCCGCCCCGTGAAAATCAACACCAGGATCTGATTCGCAGCGGCAAACCCAGAACGTGACTCTGGACAGGGCTGAAAGTTGCGCAGAGCATCGACATGGTGCTGCGCGGGGCGTCGTTAGGCATGACCACGACCCATGCGTGCCGACAACACCGCTGCGTGGGGCCCCGTGGCAATGTAAAGCCCCGAGGAAGACATCACCTACCCCTGACCAGTGAACTCCCCTGGCGGCAAGGTGCGCAGCCGCAAACGGCACCCAACCTGACGCCATTTTCATGCCCGCATGGGACGCAGCTGGGCACTCGAGCATGCTTTGCGGCACTCGGCGTGGGCGGCGCGGTGCGGGAACCGCGCCTCACGCGGCCTGCGACCAGCACGCCGGCGGTGTTCAGGAACCTGCTGTGGTACTGGAAGTCGAAGGCCTGCCATGTCGCCAGGAGGTGATGAAGGACAAGCTCACCTTCTGATTGTCCAGCTCAATCACCACGGGCGGATTCCACTGGGTGCGACAACGCGTCCTGCACGGAAGGATTATTGTGGCGTTGACGCCGGGGTTGAGGGCACACGTCACGGATGCCACGGAATGGTGGCATACCCCGCATACCGCGCCGAAGCCCGCCGCTGGCCGGCTGCTCGCAAAGCCGCGGGTGCACCGACCCGTTCCCTCCACGCACCTGGGCGTCAACGATGCGCTCATGATGCTGCCGGACCGGTCGCGGACGAGCTCATCATTCCTGACGGCTGGCGCTGCGCGCTTTTGCCGGTGATCGCGCTCACTCACGAGGAACTCACCGCCACTGCTACCCACACGAGGCACGCTCGTCAGCACCCGATGCCGACTCTGTTCCTGTCTCTGCAACCGCACCTCGCAACTCGGCATGACCCGCACCACGGCCACACCCATGGCATGTGTTGGAGGAGCTTGCGGCGCGCGTCGCTGATCGGGCGGGAACGCGCTGACCGCAGCACCGACCTGGCTGAGTGTTCTACCCAGCGAGGTCGGTGAGTACCCGTACGACCGACGCGCCGTAACCCCCACCAAATATCGTGTGACCAGCAGGGCGGCAACTGGCATCAGGCACCTGCTCGAGCCATCCGTCAGCCAGCGGATAGGTGTTACATGGGCGATGAACGCATCTCACGAACCCGCCAAACAAGAGCATCATGGCCAGATCCACTTTCGCGATGCGCGTACGCCGCCGGATCAATCAACCAGTTCCGCCCCTCCACATCCACCAGACGATTCCCACCCCACAGATCACCGTGCACCAATGCTGGTGGCTCATCCGGCCCACACAAATCCACTGCTTTGGGCAGAAGCTCGTCAAAAAGACGCTGCACCCCACTCGGAACAGCACCCATCGCCGTGGCCTGCGTAATGAGCGGCTGGACACGCCTATTACGTGCAAACCACGACTGCGTCGGCGTCAGATCGACCTCCACCGAGCCAAGAAAACCCGAGTCGTCCCCATCAATCCTGCCGAGTATGCGGCTGCGGAACCTGGTGAAGTTCCGCTGTTGCCAAGATCAGCCTGAGGTGAAACGTGCGGCCGCCCTCCTCAATCCACTCCAACATCAACCCGCGTGACGACGCCCTGACTACCTCGGCACCTCAGTGTTTTCGGCGCTGTATCCCGCAGGTTCTTTCAGGCCACGCACTTCCTGGCTCAAACATCTGCTTTTTGGTTTCGATGCTTTTAGGAAATCATGATGTATCTGGAGTATCAACGCGAAAAGTCTGGGAAATATCACGCCCGAAAGAGGTGTACGCTGGTGATAGTGAGGTCGTCGTTGTTCCGCTGGAGTTGTGAGAAATAAAGCCCAGACCACCTGGTTATTTACTCCACGCGGCCACCCATACACCGCCACAATGAATAGGAAAAGGCGCCGGGAGGTCACATAAATAAACGAACTAGTTAGTAGGTGTCATCCACACCCAGCAGATCCCGTACCCAGTGCGGCAGCTTCTGCGGCCAGCGTCAACCATCGCAACACCAAACTACGGCAGGCTAATGTCAATAACTCGGCCTGTCATTGAAGGTGAAACGTATTTCTTTCTTGTCCGACACGGTAATATTCCTATTCCTCTGGCGGGCAAAAGAACAGATCATCACAAGGCAATATCACACTGACTATCGTTAGCATTTGTTACATGAATATTTCCTTCATTTTTAAGGTATATTTTTCAGTATGCCAGTATTTTTCAACGCTAGTAGTGATGTGCCACAATGATCTCTGACCGCAGCGCCAGTAACAGCGACAGCCTCCGCCGTGGTTGCTCCAGTCGACAATCCCACCATTGACCCGGTGGGATACAACATCGTCAACGGTGTGCAAGACCAAGAGTATCCGATTACCGTCGCCGATATCACCAGCGCACACCGGCAGCAGCAGCACCCTCATCCCTGGCACGCACCCCATCCTGGAGCAGGACAACGTTGAAGAAAAATCATTGAGGGCGATTCCTGCACGAAGTCACCACGACCCACCGAAGCACCATCTCGTTCGGGTAATATCACCCACACCACGCAAAAGCTGGTGGAACTGGTCGATGCACAGGTTCACTTTGTCGCCGCCGATACCGTGGTCACCGCAGGACATTGCCCTCAATAAAAACGGCAGCAACATCACCTTCACACGGGCCGTAAACGGCGCAGACAAGCGCGCGCACGGCCAAAGCGTCAAGTCTGCGCACGACAGTACCAGGCAGTGCCGCTGCGTCACGATGGGGCGCGATCAAACTGGAAACACTCATTGTTCCGACGTCGGCCGGTTCGGCATGCGCACGCCCGAACCTGATCCTCAACGGTGCAGCTTTTCGCCACCGTCATCGGATATCCCGGCGACAAACCATTTCGGCACACCATGTGGAAGGGTCGCAACAAGAATCCCGAAAAGCCAAACAAACTACAGGGCGCATTACTCCGCCGATACCTCCGACGGCGAGTCTCGGCGCATCCATAGTCGACGATCACCGCCATCATCTGGCGGCATCCACTACCAGCGGCACCAAACTCAACAAAACTGGGGACACTACTCACCGGTGAGTTGCTCAACAGATCGTGAACATTTCCAAACGGGAGGTGGTGGAGCTAGAGATGCCCGCTACCAGCTGGTGCGCTGACGTCGATAAGCGCTTTTCGTTCAAACGAGTCTGAGCACAAATTTCATTTCAGCAGGGTGAGGTCACCTCAGTGACTAAAGAGGTGACATGTAGCAGCAGCAGAGTATCGACGCCGCATTGCGCGCTGGCTGACCAGGAAACCGTCGGGCACTCTTGCGGTGATTCCGCTCGCCACAGCTCGGCGGCGGTGGCGGGAAACGGTTGGACCACTCGCAGCAAACGATCATCGCAACCACCCACGCACCTTTCACAAGGCGGGTCTCGGCGGCCTTCAGCACAGACCGTACGCAAAGTCATTTGTAAGGCGTGGTCAACACCGATGGATTCTTCGCTGCGGTGCGTTCCTACCCTGACGAATTCTGGCCCGACAAGCCTCGCCACCCCTGGAAATCTGTCATCGAGCTGCGGGAGGCGAAGCGACGGCTGAGTTCCCAGGACTTTCATCGACGGTCGCCGCGCCACCCGAGCACCGTATTTCGACTACCTGACCACCAAACGCAGGCCGGACGGCGTGGATGGCACGCTGACCTCGACCCGGACACCAGGTGGGCAAGCCGTGCCGACATCGCGCCACCCCGTGCGAGGCGAATACCTGGCGGTCGAGCCCTCGCAGACGTGTGGCAGTGTCTGGCAGCGCGCGCGGCGGGCAAAGCGACCACTGCTTTCGCCCGCCGGAGCCTCCACGACGAATTCTCTCTTTGACTCCCATCATTGACTTGGCGGCACTCGTGTTGAGCTGCGCCACACTTCAACCTTCCAGAAACCGAAGTCGCAGGCCACAAGCGCGGTTGGACTCACTTCCCACCTCGTTTGAAAACTGGTGGCGCAGGGCACGACGCCGGACCAGATCACGTCCCGCTCCTCGACCGGAAAGCGAATCGGTTCCACATGTCCGCTCAATACGATCGTGAAAAACTACCACCAGGCGTGGACGACAGGTGACATTGAGTCGTACGTCTCACATCGCCGACAACATGACATGCCGGGCGCCCGGTAAGTTGACCTTGACCACTAAGCCAGGGTCACGGGACTTTATTGTGATTTCGCACGTCTCACCGATCGGCGAAATCGCGGAGTTTTCCGCCGACGGCGACAAAGGTTGCGTTGTTTTACTTCGCCTAAAAGACCGCCGTCATGTGGATACGCGCCCGCTGCGGAACCTTTCACGGTGCACAACGGCGTGATCACTGAAAAGGCGTCTACCTCGACCGGTCTCCTGCGCTCCGCGGTGTAGTGGCTACAACGCATGGCAGCGGCGACACCCGGAACAGCAGTGGCACTGCCCAGCGCATTCAGGCGTTGGTGACTCGACCAGTCAGATGTGAGAGAGGTTTCGATGTTCGGCGGCGCGCGATCATGGTCAAACGATCAGATGATCGTCAGCGCAGGAGTAGCTCGCTGACCCTCCTAAAGTTCGCGTTGACGTGCAGCCCAGCATGACACGCTCCTTTCAGAACCCGGTGCTGCTCGCCGAAATGGGTGCGGGCGACGCATGCCGGTGTTGATTACCGTCAGCTCCTGAAGCTATCGCTGACGCATGAGTGCCTGAGTGGGTCGACGCGGCCATGAGCTACAACAAGGCCGTCACCTGCACCAACCAGAACAAAACCCGGTCACAGCATTCTATCAGACCGTTTATCTGGAGCAACCGGACTCGAACTCGTGACCCCACACCTCCAGTGTGGTGCGCCACCAGCCGCGCCATAGCCCTCAGGACTCAAAATGTACACCGCTGCACCCCATGTTGCCACAAATCAGCACACAAGGCATAATGCGTCATGTCGAGGAGTCACAGAACCCAAGAAGCTTCCCGACTTCGAGCAACCCAGGCATCGCTGACTTGCTGGCCGCCGTCCACAACAGAGACATCTTGACCATCTTTGTTGATCACAATTGGCGAAGAAACCCACCGCCACCCTTCCAGCTTGGAGGTGTTGGTTCCTTCATCTTCAGGCATCCTTTTTCATCCTGATGGCCTTGGTGACATCTTCGGAGGCACCAAATGCTTCAGCGGCTTTGGCGAACTGCTCGCTGTCCCACTTATTGTACACGTCTTTCTGGTTGTTCATCAGCATGGCGCGAAGTTCCAAGAGTTGCGCCACCTGGTTACGGCGAGCGCCGCGGTGCCCCGCACGAGCGGATGGCCTTTGTCGGTGCCCTCACCGCGTCCAAGAAGGAGGCGACGTTCACCACGAGCTTGCTCGACGATCGCGTCTTCACGGCATCGCCGCTGGCGATGGCCATTCTAGAGCAGTGGGGCAAGAGAACTTCAGAGGCTAATCAGGGCGTCTCGGCGGTTGCGGAGGCCAGCGTCACACGTCATCGGCAAATGCTCAGTGAAGAGACGTTTTGCTTCTCCCACTGTGCTGCGATGTCGTTAGAACCACCCCCACCGCCGTGACTTTTGCCGCCGTTGATCACAATGCAGCCCACCACAACGGCAGCAATGACGATCACGGCGAGCAGCGCCCAGAGGAACCCGCTGCTGCTTTTTGTAACTTGATTTGGAAACCACGAATTTAACTCCGTGAAACAACCAGAAGGAAAGGCAGGGTTTCTAAACCCTACGAACTTAACCCGTAAGAGTTACGCGCCATGCGCCTAAAAGCAATGTCAGCGATTGTTCGCGGCTACTCACAGCTGCTATGTAGCCACAAGAGCCCACTTCTGAAAGGCCACTTCACTACCCACACCGCCCCGCAGCAAACACCAGGTCGCGGAGTATTTCGACAAGAACCATGCTGCACGTTGGCGTTGAAGCCACCTCCGCCGAAGCATCCGCACGATGGTCAGCCCGCGCCCACGCAGAGATGATGCCGCGATGAACACATGAAGATGACGCCGATACCGCAGCTGTGCCCCGAGAAAACACCCGCGAGCAGCACAACCCCAGCAAGATTTCGACGACAGCAGTGCGGCCGCGATGAGGTCTGAGACGTCTCGCCGAATAGCTCGTACGCGGCCACGGATCGTTTGCGTCACGGGTCAGCCAGCTCGCCAACCGCCAACAAGCCAGACAACGGCGAGTCCTAACCGGGCGATGAACCCGATGCATGGTGCACCACCACGTCTTGTTATTCTTACCTGATTCCAGCGTGCGCTGAATCGGCACCCGCGTCGGCGTTGTTGGGAGCAACGTCAGACACAGCACCAACCTTAGCGGGTCTACGGAAATGACCACCACGCAGCACCAAACCCCACAGAGACATTACCCACAGCAAATTTCGCCTACGAGCTCTGCGGCCTCAGACCGCACTTTCGCCAGGTGTTCCTCACCGAGGATGACCCAGCGTAGACCTGTATTTGCCTCGAAAGGACGGCCCGCAGCAAACCACGCGCTAGTGCAGACTTTGAGCCCACCGATGGGTGCGCCGTTTCCGAGCGTGAGCGAGCCATGGTGATCTCTTCCCGGCCAACGTGGTTCCGTCACCTGTCCGGGTGATGCTACCAACACGGCCTTGCTCGCGCGCGTTGGCATCGGTGCGGGCATAGACGGCGCACTTTGCCCGCCATCTCGCGTACGCTGCGACGGGGCTCTTCCGGTCACTGCGGTGATTTCAGAGGCCAGCAGGTCAAGCGATGATGCCACCCTTTGTCGGCAGGACCACACTGTCCCGTCGTGCCGAGGAAGGATACCCGTGATTCCTCACCACCAGCCACGATGGTGCCGTCGATAAGCCCTGCACAAACCACTTGAAGCCAACAGAACTTCCTCAAGACGTCCCAGTGCGCCGACCACGCGGTCGATCATGGAGGAAGAAACTGTTTTACCCACAGCAGTCTCAACGACCAGCCGGGACGATTGCCAAACAAATACCAATGGCCACAGCCAGGCAGGGTTAGTTCATCAGGCCAAAGTCTGGCGTGACAATGCCGTGGCGGTCGGAATCAGCGTCGTTACCAGCCGCATGTCAACTAGAGCTGTTGTGCAACCAGACGCCATGGATGGGCGAGGAGCAGTCCAGCGGATCTTGCCATCGGTGTCCAATGTCATGAAAACCCAGTTGCGTCCAACCTTGGGGTTGACCACATCAGGCTGACGGTAGGCCGGCAATCGCACCCCAGTAATCTACGACGCGCCGCTCATAGGTCGGCACCAATGCTCAGTCCAGAGCTGCGGATTGCTCAACGTTCACCACATTGGGCAGGTCAGCAAAGCAGGTGTCCAGGTAGTTAGGGTACAGCGGAACCAGTACGCCGGAAACAGGCACGTTTCACACTCGTCAATCCCGCGCAGCAGTTCGTTAGCGCGAACCGCAACCAACGGGTACCCGGCCACCGCCAGGCCAGATTGTGAAGCCGCCGTCGCGGGGCGGATTATGAGTGAGCGATAACAATGCCGTCGGCACGTTTCGGGTCGGTACCGGTGACACCACCAGGGAGTTTGCGTTGTAAGCGATGCGTCGACACGCCGTTAGTGTGAAATTCGCGTCGTCTACAAGCACAGGAACATCGTTAGCCAGCAACACCTCAAGCGCAGATACCACGCGGGTTCGGAAAGCGCATGGCAAGCGCGACGATGAAGATGGGGCCGTTGATGCCTTGTTGCGTGCGGTAATCCACAACCGCTTGCAGCGGAATAAATTTTCATTGAAACGCGGAACCAAGGGAGGAACCGCAGCCCGGACAAACCAAAAAGCGACCAACTTGTCGCTTTCATCGAATGCGTGTATAGGCGGCACCACCCGCGATGTCGATGAGGTCCCGATCTCCGCACAAGACCCGCACGTTCATGCCAATAATTGCTCCATAAAAAAACTCGAACCATGCACGCCAGTTAACGCTCATCTGCCTGATTCCTCGCCCGCACCATACGTGACGCATCTCCCCAACAGCACGTTTTCCACATTCCAAAGAATGGGCATCATTCCACCCAGCATTCGCGACATCCTTACTGTTGGCATC
>BNJU01002475.1_pt1 | contig 76270 bp, 91 predicted proteins | sample 8539281 | NCBI WGS metagenome assembly BNJU01 (sample SAMD00202456, study PRJDB9452) | human saliva metagenome | isolation source: human saliva | place: Japan
GAGCGTTCGCCGTGCCCACGCATTCGTACATGCTGCCATCGGCTCATGGTCGTCGTCGGTTTGCGAAGATGGCGACGGGCACCTTGGCGTGAGCCGCACCGCCGCCTACGCCGACCCGCGACCGCGCCCGGCCGCGTGACGGCCTGGCAGGCTTCGCGGGAGCCTTCGCCCAGTGCGCTCGGGCTGCGCTGCACTCACCGGCGTCGAGGCGACCTCCAACGCTTCCATGTTCCGCCGCAAGTCCCGCAACGCGGCGTCACGCTGGCGATGCTCGCCCGATTGCCGCCTCAATCGATGATCTGGATCCCAGCGGCGCGCGCGACCGGCGTGAAGATCGTCGACGATGCCGCGACCCAGCTGACCTACCAGGGCGCGCTCTGTCCCGGAGAACACGCCGATTGATCCGGCTAATCCGCTGATCGCCTCCGCGGTGTTCGGTCAGGACTCGATCCTTCATCCTCATCACCGTTGCCACCGGTTTGCATCCTTGCTCGCGGCAATACGGCGTTTAACGGCCTTCGACGCTGCATCCGTCCTGCGCGATTCCTTCCTGCCCCACCAGATGGTGCGCCGCGGCGACCGCCTGTCGTAACTCGAACGGTATCGTCGTCCTGACCGTCGCCGCGATCGCGCTGATCGTCGGCTTCAACGCGCAGACGACGCGCCTCATCCAGCTCTCTACGTCGTCGGTGTCTTCATTTCCTTCACGCTCGCAGTTGGGCATGATCGCACGGAACCGGCATGCGCACACGCCAGTCCGGTCAGAAACGCAAGTCCGTCCGAGCTCGCGCGCCGTCATCATCGTCGGTTTATGATGACCGGCCTCGTGCTCATCATCGTCCTGGCCACGAAGTTCACGCACGGCGCGTGGATCACGCCACTGATGATCGGGCATCGCGTTTTGCATCCAGATCGATCCATCACCACTACGAGACGATCCGCTCGTGCAGCCGCGCGTGGACGACTGAATCGCGCCGCGCCCCTGCCGACCCGCGTGTGCCCTCGTCCTCGTGTCCTCCCTGGTCCCGTCCCGCCATGCGAGCGATTGCGGTGGTCGCGCATCCTCGCCGACGTCGATCGAGCTTGTCTCCGTCGTCGCCGACGACGAGGAAGAAAACAAGATCCGCGCCAGTGAAGGCCCCCGGTGTTCCCGTGCCGCTGACGCCCCGTCCGCGCCCCTACCGTGACATCGCCTCGGTCATCCTCCAGCACGTGCGCGGGCGCCATCGCGCGATGCCCACTCGAGATGCGGTGGTCTACATGCCGCAGTTCCTCGTCACCCACTGGTGGGAGAACTTCGTGCACAACCAGTCGGCCCTGCGCTTACGAGCCGCGCCTCGGCGTTCCCGGCGTGGTGATTACCGTCAAGTCCCGTGGCAGCTCGGCGAGGATGACGTCGGAAGGCCGTCAGCGCGTCAACGACCCGCCTCGCGCGTCGCCCGTCGTCGATGAATCGAAGTCCCGTACCGAGCAGACCGGCACCACTGCAGTGAAAGCTCTACCGAGGAGAACGCAGTGAGCCCCCTCGACCGTCCCGCTGTCGTCCTTCTCCGCGCCGTCGCACCGCAGCCGTGCAGCCTCGCGAGGGATCGGCGATCCCCAGTTGACCGTTGGCGAGCCCGCACACGGAGGCGTGCGTCGCACGCGACGAGAGCGGGCGTAGCGTCTTCGTACGCCACGCGGCACCCGGAGGTCGTCCGCGCGCGCGTGACCGCCGTCCAGAAGAAGCTCGCGGGCGTGATGCCATATCGAGGTCGTCGAGGCCTCGGCCGACCGGCGTCGACCTGTCTGGGCCCCAGGCCGGTCCGGTGTCGGTGGCGGTGAGCTCGGCACCTGACGCCCGCCGCACAGCGCGCACTGAAAACCTGCGTGATTGCTGGCAGCTGCGCTGGGCGGCGAGGCCCTGTCCGAGGCCGTAGCCTCGGTGGAGGCATGCCCCGCGCCGGGCTGATGAGGATGCGAACGATCCGCTGACCGGTCGCCGCCTCGCATTGACCGTCGTTATCGACGCGGGATGGGCGCGCCGGCACGCACGAGTTCCGCGGCCGCCGCGTCATCGCGCTCGAGGACATGCTGGCTGTGCCTCGCGATCCGTGAGCTCGGACTTTTTCGATGAGGACACGCCGTGGCGTCGCCTCGTGGAAGCTGGCGACGCGTGCGCGCGTGGCCCTCCGGCGGGCGATCCCGTCGTCCTGATCGGCGAGGACACGCACGCCGCCGACGGCGTGCGCATCGACGCGACGTGTTGCGCTGGAACGTGCCCCGCCGGCTCCGGCGTCGAGCCCGTGCCACGTGGCCCTCCGGTTTCTGGCAGACGCACGTGCGCGGCATGCCGAGGTGCTCGCGGAATGCCGTGCTGGCTGCCGCTGGCGCAGGCGAGGCCGGGCTGGTTGCGCGGCCGCGAGCTGCACTCGCTGGCGCTGTGCTCCGTGCCGCTCGCGCGCGCCGTCGGCGAGTCGGGCGCGTCGACGCTCGAGGGTGACGAGGGCGCCGCGTGACGCCGGCGAGAACCTCGCGGCCTTCGGATCGGGTGGACGCGTTCGCCGGAAACGTGGATCGCGAGGGTGTTGTCGACCCGTCTGGCCAGCTGATGCGGTGCGACGTCGTCGTGGCGGGATCCGCCGCGCGCCGGTGCGGGTGCCGAGGTGTGCGAGGCGGATCGCCGCCACGGGTGCCCCTCGTGGTCCTGGCGTCTCTGCGACCCGGCGGCGGCGCACGCGACCTGCGCACCCTCACCGAGGACGGATGCAGCTCGAATCGCCGCAGGCATGGGATCCTTCGCGCACACCCACCACGTGGAGATGGTCTCTGTCCGAGCAGCGAAGCGGCTTCTCCCGCGCTCCTGCACAAAAGCGAGCCCACTGACGTTCACAGTGCAGCGGGCCTCGATCGCGCGAGGCTGGTCGCGGCTACGTGCGGATCCACCAGGTCGCGCCTCGACATCCAGCCGACGACTTCGTCGATCCGGCGTCCACGACCGCGCAGACTGCAGGCCCAGCATGCAGCGCCCTGAGACCCCGGACGGGAGCGGAGGCGGCCACGGCCTCGTCAATGAGAGGCAAACTCGACAGGTGCGTCGAGCGATCCGTCCTCCTGCGTGAGCTCGGCCAGGCGCAGCGACGACACGAGTCCGATGAACCGTCGCCGCCGTCGCCAGACGGGCAGCACCGTCTCCTTCGTGCGGCGCAGGGCATCGCGACGCGGCGCGCGCTCGCACGGGAGTGTTCGAGCTCCGTCGTCCACTCGACGCCGCGCGCGTACCGAGCAGCGTGCCTCGACCGGGTCGTCGAGGACGAGCGCCGCGCGGCGCAGCTTCTCCGTGTAGATTGTCGCGCGCGTCGTGAAACCGCGAGGCACCCATCGCGATCACGACCGCGAGCATCAACAATGGCAGGGATCAGCGAGAACTGGCCGGTCATCTCCACGATGATGAGGACCGCCGTCATCGGGGCATCGCGCGGCACCCGCGAAGGCGGCTCCTCATGCCCACCACGGCAAACACACCGACGGGAGAATCCGACAGAGCGAAAATCGACGTTCCGAAGCTGGCGGCGCCGGCCATTGAAGCCGCCGATGAACAGCGCGCGAAGACACCGCCCGAACCGCCCATACCAATGGCAGAACGACGTGAACACAGCGCGGCTTCCGGCATGATGTGCCAGCAGGAAACGTGATCGAGTAACTTTCGCGATCGCGTCCTCCTCAAGCGGGATAACCCCGGAGCCGAACGATGTACGGGAACGCAACGAGGGCCGCGCCGAGGGCGAGTGTCGAGCACGCTCGGACGCGCCCACTCGGCAGGTGCGTGCGGTCACAGCCAGCCGATTATCGCGGTCCTCCGAGGCGTACAGGCAGGGTTTGAGTAGCCGAGGCCGCGCAGCAGCGACGAGTGCCGAGGGAGCGCCACCCACCAGATGTCCGACATCGACGCGACGGTCAGCAGTTGCCCGGCGACGCGAATGACCATCCCGTCGCCCTGCAGGCCGCGCGCGACCACCGAGGATGTGACGGCTGACAGCACGATCGCAGCCGAAGCGTTTCGGCCGTGGTACCTGACGGAGGATCACCGAGGCGAACACCACTGCGCCCGCAGAGGGGAGTATGAACGCCGCACTGCCGGCCGCCGACCCGCACGAGGCCAACAGGACCACGCGGGAGACGGCAGCACGCAGCCACGAAGCGATGCGAGCCTGAAGCGACGCGCCGCCCACCTGCAACGATTGCCTTGCATGTCCTGCGACCCGCCTCCGAGCGATGGTCAGGCCGATGCGATCTTGACGTGCTGGCGACGCTGGGATGCGCTTCCACCTTACGTGGCGCAATCACGAGCACCGCCCGACAGCGCGTCCCTTGCCGAGGGCGCGAACGCTGGATGAGCGGGCCCAGTACAGCAGGGCTCGCGATGGCGGGGGAGAGAAGTAGCAGAGCACGGCGTCCGTGCCCCACATCGCCGTGCGGCTGGGCCGACGTGCCGTATTCGTCGCCGGTGGACACCCACGTCCACGCGCGAATCGCCAGGTTACAGACGTCGGCTGCCGTGCCGGACGACCGCGTCACGAGCGTGGCGGCGGCCACGCCGAGCAGAACGATGCGCGGCGACCGCATGGCCGACGCAGCAGAGTCCCCGCAGCCGGTTCCTCTGGCTGCGGGGACTGACGAGGGGTGCCCGGGCAGGTTTGCGATCTCCACGTGATGCGTCGGTGCGATGCCCAGACGGTCCTGCAGAAGGCCAGCCCGACTCGCCACGCATCCTTGATGCCGTTGATGGCCGAGCGGAAGCGGTGTCCTCTCCCGGTAGAGCTGAGGGCGACCGCGTTGCTGCCGCTGGCACGCAGTGCCTCGCACATCTCCTGGGCCTGCGAGGCGGAACGACCGGTCGTCGGTGCCCTGCAGAAGCGATACGAGGTGCGCAATGTTCACCGACACGTGGTTGATGGGCGAGCGCTGCGCCCACACCGGGCGAGGTGCCGTCGGTGCCGAGCAGAACCGCGTCGTAGTGACTCGGAACTTGCGGCCGTTTCTTCAACTTCACCAGGTCGGCGATACCGAGAATCGACGCGCCGGCGGTGAACACATCGGAGGACGCTGCGCGTTGGAGCACTCGTGAAGCCACCCGGGAGGAACGACCACGATCGCGAATCCGCTTGGACCGACGCGGCCACGATCGACGAGGCACTGCTGTCGATGCAGTCTCGAAACGTCCATGACGCCCAGTTGCCGCTGATGCGCTCATTTCGGACGGCTGCGACGTCGACCATCGCGGTTCACGTCCAGAACCGCGAAGCTCGGCCGGTCCAGTACCGGAAGCGGCACCTGCAGGCCGCGGGCTGCGTCCAGCTCTGGTCCACCGTGCACGCCGACGACAAGCGGTGGCAGCTCGCCCTCGGGGCGGCGGAATCCCAGGGTCTCACGGGCGCGCAGTAGGCCGTGCGCCTCCTCGCCGTCCGAGGTCTTCCACGTGAGCATCTCGCCGTGAGACGAGGGCAGGGCACCTCGGCCTCCGACGAGGACGCAGCACCTGTGCATTGCCGCGCGACACTTCGATGATCGCGGGAGTATGCGCCGCGGAGTCCTGCGAGGAAGACGACGCGCCTGTCCGCTGCGGCGACGTTACCGATTGGCCACCAGCCGGTCGCCCACCTCGGCCATGCCGTTGTCGATGCGCACGGTACCGACGTCCAGACCTGGTCCCGGCCCACGAGCACAATGAGGTCGTCGCTGTCGTAGGGCGCAGAGCGCAGGCCGAGCTTCCAGTGCGCACGAGAACGCGTGAGTCCTGGTGCAGCGCGCGAGTGCGCAGACGCGAGAGTCCAGGCGTTCGGGTCCTCGCCTTCCGCCACACGAAGCCCTGGTGCGTAGCAGTTTGCCCAGCCAGAGGAGTCATCCACGGGATGAGATCGCCGTCGAGCGTCCAGCGCGGCTCATAGATGCACACGCCCGCGATCCACCAGGACGACCTCCTGATCGCGTTCTCGAAGGTCAGGGATGCGACGCGCAGCTGAGAGTACGTCCACGGCATACCCGCGTGGTTCTACGATCCAGGCGATCTTGCGCGATCGGGAGACCTGCTCGAGTCTGAGCGAAGTCGGTGCCTTGAACACTGTGATGATCGCGCTGTCGTCGCGGGCGGCGGATCCATCGAGAGGATAGCGACAATCTTGTTGACGGCTCGCCTGGGGCAGAGTGGTCTCGGCCACCGCGTACACGAGGTCGCGCACGTCGACGATCCAGTCGCTAGCGGACCTTCGACAGGTCGTCAGGACGCACGACGCGCGCGGATCGGCGCTATCGTATGGCGTAGACGCGGCCGTCTGTCTGATCGGAGAACACGATGACGCCGTGGTGAACGGCGCATGCCTTGCTGCCGTACTTTCGTGCACGCGCGTGCCGACATCGGGCAGGCGAACCGTCGATGAGAGGCAGGACCTCGCCTGTTTTCCCGCACCGCGACGGCGCAGTAGCGTCCCACGTCCGCCCTGGAGCGGATGTCTCCACCCAGTAGGTGTCGGGTCCGTCGACGCGAACCTGGGAGAGGTGACCGAACGGGCAGTGAAAGAATCGCCCGAAATGGGGACTTCCACAGGCCGTGGGTGCGACGGTGATGGACATAGTGCCTCCCAAGCGGTACGGCGAGCCACCACCACTCATCTTTAGTGCGCGCGTGAATGCCTGCGCGGCCGAACGTACCCTGACATGCACTTTGGATCTGTAGATGAGACGCTTCGGGTAACTACACTGTTCTCGCGTCTGGAACACGAGAGTCACGCGATCTGCTGTCGCGCTGTAGCGCATTGCGGAGCATGTCGCTCAAACGCGAGCAGCTGACGAATTGGCGGCGAAATTCGCGCGTCTGGATTGACAACGTAGTCGCGAACGGGCGGGCATCTCGGCCCGAATCTGGGCGTCGTCGAGCTGACGATCGGCCTGCACCGGTGTTCCGCCCCTGCAGGATACGATCATTTTGACACCGGCCACCAGGCGTACGTGCATAGCCCTCACCGGACGTCAGGATTTTCGTCGCTGCGTTGCCCGGGAGGCCCGGTCCGGCCACCCGTCGCGCGGTGAGTCTGAGCATGATGTCGTCGAGTCTCGCACGCGTCGGCGTCGATCGCGTGGGTGGATGGCATCTCGCGTGAGAAGCATCGCCAGGGGGATCGCACCTGACCGTGGGTGTCATCGGCGATGGCGCGTTGACGGAGGCCTCGCCTGGGCAGGTCACTAAACAACATCGCGACGGCGAAAACCGCCGCATCATGATCATCGTCAACGACAACGGTCGTTCCTATGCGCCGACGATTGGCGGTCTCGCGGCTCACCCGGACGCGCCGCGTACCTCTGCCAGATACGAGAAGGCCTGGCGTGGGGCAAACAGCACCTGCTGAGCCATCGGTACGCCGGGACGCGCGGCCTCACGACGCGCTGCACGGTCTGAAATCGGGCATCATGACGCGCTGATGCCCCAGGTCATGTTCGAAGACTCTGGGCCTGAAGTCACATCGGCCCCGTGAACGGCCACGACATCGTGGCGGTCGAGACCGTTTCGCGCCGCGGAAAGTCGCTCCTTGACGAGCCGGTCTCGTCCACATGCATCACCGAAAGGGCTGCGGCTACACGCCGGCCGAGGAACACATCGCCGACTGTTTCCACGCGGTCGGCCCGATTCACCCGGAGACCGGGCCTCGGTCGCCCCCGAGCGCTTCGGTTGACGGGAGTCTCGCCGACGAGATCTGCGCTCAGCCGCCACGCGCGACGACATCGTTGGGATTACGGTCGTGATGATGCGCCCTCGGCCTGGCCCCATGCACGAGGCCCACCTGGTCGCGTGATCGACGTCGGATCGCCGAGGCCGAGGCTGTCGCCCCGCCGCCGGCATGGCTCACCAGGGCGCACACCGTCGTGGCGCTCTACGCGACCTTCCTGAACCGCGGTTTCGACCAGCTTCGCTGGACGTCGCCTCCACCGCGCGGGCGTCACCGTCGCTGGACCGCGCGGGTGTGACGGGCGCGGACGGCGCCGCATAACGGCGTCTGGGACATCGCGATGCTCGATGATCCTGGCCTGCGTCTCGGCGGCCCTCGCGACGAGCAGATGCGCGCGCGCTCTTCGTGAGGCTCGACGTCGATGACGCTCCCACCGTCATCCGGTACCGCAAGGGATCGCTGCCCGAGCCCATGCCGGCGCTACGCAGCGTCGGGGGAGTGGACATTCTCTTCGACGAGGCAGTGGCTGATTCACCCGCTCGGGTGCTCATCGTGGGCACCCGGCGCGTGCGCGCCCGACGCGATCGAGGCTGCGCGTCGCCCGGCTGCCGCCGGAGGAGCGTTACGGTCGCTGACCAGTGACGATCCCCATCCGCCCGGAGCCGCGACGTCAGGTGACTACGACCGCGTCGTGAGCGTCGAGGACGGCATCGTTCAGGCGGTCCGGATGGCTGCAGCGACGCGGTCGCGGAGACGGGCGCCCGTGCGCGCCTGGGCGCCGCAAGGATTCCCCGAGCACGGCGAACGCGCGGCCATGATCGCGCAAGTCGGCTTCGACGCCGACGGTATCGAACGCGCGGCTCGCGAGCTCGTCGAGCGAATCGGCGAGCGCCAGATCATTCGAATCAGACGCCGAGCGCGTCGCAGATCGGGTCGAGCGTCAGATCGATCTGCCAGTCGCGCGCCCCGCGATTGATCATGCGCCTCGACCTCATCGCCCGACGGGCGTGCCGGATCCAGGGGGAGCCTCACGCGAGATAACGCTGCACCTGGGGAGCGAGTACAACCTGCGTGCAGACCGAGACCGACGCGACCGAAGCGACCGCGTTACGCACCGTTCCCAGGCGCGCGGCCGAGGCCCTCGTCGATGCGATTCCAGTGGTGCGGTTCCGATCGACCTGGGCCGCATGGCGGGCTTGCGCTGGGAGGCAGCTCGTCCTCCGTCATGGCGGCCACGCTGGCGAGGGCTCGCATCCACCGTCCTCACTACCGGCGGGCGACGGGGAGCGGAACTCGCTGATGCCGCGAGCGCGCGCTTGTTGCGCGGAGGATTCGAGGCCGCGCGCACGAGGCGGCGGCGTTACGAACGAGGCGGTTGGGCTGAGGTCGATGCGCCGAGCGATCGACCTCGCGTGCTCTCCCAGGCCTTTGAGGACCGCGTAGGCCGCGGCGAACGATCTTGCCCGCGCCGGCATAGAACGCCAGCGATCGGGCTTCGACCGGGAGGTGACCGACAGGCGTAGGGCGAACTCGCTGCCGCCCACTCCCCAACGGCCCATCTCATCGAGCCGCTTCGAGAGGCGGTGTAGAGCCCGTCAGCAGCTCAACGTCGAGGGCTGCGTAGCGTAGCCATTCCTTCGGCAGGACGCACCGACCAGTCCGAGGCCTGCGATCTGACGAGGCCCAGGCCGAGCACCTGCTCGACGACGGCCGCCAGCCCGAAACGCTCCAGGCCGATGAGGCGCGCCGCGATTTCGGTGTCGAAGAGAGCGGAGGGCAGCCCAACTGGCGCAGGTTCGGCAGGTCCTGCAAACAATCGTGCAGCAGCCACACGTCCTCCACACCCGGCTGCAGCACGGACAGGTCCGGCAGTGCGTGCGTGTCGATGAGGAACGTGCCCACGTCCTCGCGGGCGAATCTGCACGAGGTAAGTGATCGAGTCGCAGCGGAAGCCCTGAGCGCGCCTCGACGTCCAGGGCTGATCGTACGAACCAGCGCTCAGTGCACGAGCTGCAGCCCCGACGATCCTTCTGCGTCAATAACGGCGGGGTCCTTACGCGGCTGCGCAATGAGCTCCGGATTATCCAGCATCGCCCGCGGCAAACGCCGCCATTGTTGACCAGCACTCAGACTCCTTCAAGGTGACGGGTGGGAACAATCCCTGCCGTCCGACGCATGACATCCGCCCAGCCGGACAGATGCTCACCAAGATACTCACTGTTGGGCGTCCACGAGGCACGCACATCGACGAACAGAGCCGATCCTCGCAGTTCAAGACCGCCGAAGGCCCTCGCTCATTTCGCGCGTCACCGTGCCCGTACTGTCGTGGAATCCAGCTCCCGCAGTCTCCAGGCAATCGAGCATCCAACCCCACACGCCCTTCTGACAGCATCGGGTCGCCGATCATCTGGCATCGACTTGCGCGCGAGCTGACATACGACTCGGAACGCACTGTTCCAGCCGATCTGCTCCACGGGTCGCAGGATGACCATACGACCAGCTCGACAGGGCTGTCCGGGCCTGTCTCGTCCGTGGTTCGCATCGCGAGCGCCGCCGCAAAGGGGCCAACGGCGAGGTGGGGCACTCGAGGAGCAGGGTGCGCCAGGTGGTCCGCCCGTCGCGGACAGCAGAGCCTGCACAAACCTCGGGCACCCTGTTTCATTCACAAATCAAATCGTACGGGTGTCCATGCGCCTTTTTGGTCCAGACGCGCCGCCAACCTTCCGTCGTCGATAAGTAGCGGCAGGCGTGGCCTCGTCACGGTCGTTGCTGCTCCGGCGATTCCAGGCGGCGGGGTTGCGCAGGATGAATCGAGGTACGCGGTCCGACGTGCCGATGTCGCCGGAGTGGTACTCGAGCGATCATCGTCGCCCGCCGTGCGACGACGGTGTGCCAGATGCCCATACTCGCATCAGGAGCGTAGTCGACGGGGTTCCGGAGCAGCGTTGAGCAGCAGCAGGAAATCGTCAGTCGAGGATGCGGCGACCGTCTCGCGTCGGGCTCACTGGATGGCATCGCCGTTGTAGAAGACCAGTCGAGCGCGCCCACGGCTGGTTCCATCCTCTTCCGTCACTGTGTGCCCGCCGGGTGAATCCATTCGATCTCGCCGAGCTCGACTCTCCGCTGCAGCTGCGCGGACCCTCCAGGAAACGCCGGCGGCGCATCACCGCGATCGCGTCGTGGGTGGATGAGATGGCGGCGAAACGCAGGAGCTAGTAGTCGGCCTATTCAAATCCCCAGTTGATCCACGAGAGCTCATTGTCCCGGCAGTACACGTTGTTGTTGCCTCGCTGGGTGCGGCCCAGCTCGTCGCCGTGGGCGATCATCGGCACACCCTGGGAGAATATGAGGGTCGTCAGGAAAATTGCGCTGCTGGCGGTAGCGCAACTCGATGATCTCCTCGTCATCCGTGTCGCCTTCGACGCCGCAGTTCCACGAACGGTTGTCGTTCGCGCCGTCCGCCCCACCCTCGAGGTTCGCCTCGTTGTGCTTCCCGTTGTAGGACACAAGATCACGCAGTGAACCATCGTGAGCGGTGATGGTTGATGGACGCCATGGGCTTGCGGTCGGTCGTCCGGTAGAGGCTCGGAGGAACCGGCCAGGCGGGAGGCGAAGTCGAGCGAGGAGAACTCGCTCGCCAGAAGTCGCGCACCGTATCGCGGTACCTGCCGTTCCACTCGGACCACAGGGGAGGGAAGCCGCCAACCTGGTAGCCGTCCGCACCCACGTCCCACGGCTCCGCGATGAGCTTGACCTGCGAGACCACGGTCCTGGTGGATGAGATCGAAGAAAGCGGACAGTCGGTCGACTCGGTCGAACTGGCGAGCCAGGGTGGAGGCAGATCGAAGCGGAAGCCGTCCACATGCATTTCCGCTCACCCAGTAGCGCAGCGAGTCCATGATGAGCTGAATGGACCTGTGGAGAGCCTGAGGAGGAGTTGCCCGTGCCCGTCGTCGTCGAAGTAGTGCTGATGATCCCCGTCGACGAGGCGGTAGTAGGAGGGATTGTCGATGCCGCGGAACGAGAGGGTGGGCCCCATGTGGTTGCCCTCTGCCGTGTGGTTGTAGACGACGTCGAGGATGACCTCAGATGTTAGCCGCGTGCAGGGCCTTCACCATTGCCTTGAACTCAGAAACCTGAGTGCCGGGTCCTTCGTAGCCGCGTAATCGCTGTGGGGGCGGCGTAGCCGATCGTGCTGTAGCCCCAATAGTTCGACAACCTTGGCCTGGAGCGTCGTATCGTTCGTGAACTGCTGATCGGCATGAGCTCGACCGTGGTGATGCCGAGCTTCGTCAGGTGCTCGATAATCGCCGGGTGCGCCATGCCCGCGTAGGTGCCGCGCAGCTTCTCCGGGATGTCCGGGTGACGCATCGTCATGCCCTTGATGTGGGCCTCGTAGATGATCGACTCGGAGTAGTCGTGTCCCGGGCTGCGGTCCCCCTCCCAGTCGAAGAAGGGATTGACGACGACGGAGTGCATGGTTGCATCGGCGGAGTCGCCGCCCTTGAGCATGAGGGGATCGTCGGCCTGATAGGAGAGGAGGTCAAGAGAATCCTTCAGCTGTCCCTCGATCGCCTCAGCATAGGGCCGAGAAGGAGCTTCAAGGTCACGAGCGAAACCGTTCTGGGGTCCCAGGGGCCGTCGATGCGTAGCCGTAGCGCTGGCTGGCAGGGCACCTGTGGCACGTAGACGTGCCACACGTAGGGCATCAACTCCGCCGCGATGCGCATTTCGTTGAGGTTGTCATCCAAGAGGCACAGTGTCACAGACGTCGCAACCGAGGAGTAGATCGCGAAGTTCGTTCCGGTTCCGTCAAAGGTGGCACCCAGAGGGTAGGCCTTGCCAGGTCGCGTTTCCATACCGACAAGCCTCGCACGAATATGGACTGATGGGTGATAATCCGCCCGAAAATGATCGTGTGACTTGGATAACGGGACTTTGGTTTTGCGTTCTGGCCAGATCTTTCTGTTAAGGTTTTACCCGTTGCGAAGAACGGCTGACGTTCTGAGAAACGCGGATGTGGGCTCAGTTGGTAGAGCATCACCTGCCAAGGTGAGGGTCGCGGGTTCGAGTCCCGTCATCCGCTCGGGCGATTGGCGCAGCGGGAGCGCGCTTCGACACGGAAGAGGTCACTGGTTCGATCCCAGTATCGCCCACGGTCATCCTGGTAACAGGATTGGCGGCTATAGCCCGGCCGCACAAGCGGTTCACGGGATGTGGCTCAGTTGGAGAGCATCACCCGCTAAGGTGAGGGTCGCGGGTTCGAGTCCCGTCATCCGCTCTCAATCGGGAATCCACTGATCCCATTGGGTGGTGTTGGCTGAGAGGCGAGGCAGCGGCCTGCAAAGCCGCATACACGGGTTCGAATCCGTACCCACCTCGGGCGATTGGCGCAGGGTAGCGCGCTTCCTTCACACGGAAGAGGTCACTGGTTCGATCCCAGTATCGCCCACCACTCAAGTCGGATCTGATGATCCGGCTTTTTGTGCGTAGCCTCGCCGATTGCTGGCGGGAGCTTTTTCTGTTTGTGTTCTGTTGGAGTTAAAGGACAAAAACGTGCTGGTTTTGTGGGTGACTTTTCGCTTTGCTGGTGCGGAAAAATCGGTATTGAAGTCAGGGAGCCAACTTAGCGACGGACAAAACGTGTTGGTTTTGTAGCGACTTTCGGCTTGCTGGTGCGGGAAAATCAACATTGAAGGTGGTTGTTTCCATCGTGGAGTGCGAATACCCCAGATGCCCGGGCGGGCGAACGATGACCAGGCATGGGCACCAGCTTCAGGGGCGCAGCTTGCCGAGGCGTGCCAGCAGCGTTCTCGTTCCCACGCGCACGCGGGCCGGCTGATCGGCACGTGGGCCTGACACCTGCGCGTTAACCCGATGACACGCAGGTGGGGCCCGCTGATCTCGCACGTGGACCCGATGACATGCGCGTGCAGCGCCGCCCACGCGCATATCTAGAGGTTTACGTGCGTATCAAGGTTAACGCACAGAATCAGTGGTTCGCGCGCGAGGTATACACTCAGGTCGGGCGCCGTTGTGCCCAACAAGTAGACCTCGCATCAGTGGCAACACGCCGAAGGGAGGGTCCCTCATGATGCAAAACCCCAGCATTACCCCTGGTGTCATGCTCTCTACCGGCGCAAGGCCCCTCACTGGCGCAGGGTTGCCGGCGGCGCACCGAAAAATGCCGGTGGGGCGTCGTCGCGATGACGGGGAGGTCACGGCTGTACTTTCTGCGAGGGCGCTTGTGGCCGATGAGGTGTGACACGTGATCGAAGAGTCAACCCTTCTGATCGGGTGAATGCTCCCGATCAGGTGGAATCTCGCGATGGAGTCGATCCTGTCTCGAGGTGCAGCGGCGCGAGCTCGCCAGCCCAACGACACGGTTCTCGACGTTGTCAGGGCCGAATCGCGACCAATGCGTGTGTCCCATACCCCTGTGTGTTGTGGGGTGGTGGCCTCTGAGCAGTGAGCCTCGGGCTGGTGCGTCTCGTAGGGTGACCTCGCCGTTCTCGTATTTGCTGAACGACTGGTGAGTTTGTGGTGTTTTTGGTCAGTTGTTCGCTCATCGACGACACACCTCGAGTAACAAAATTTTTGTCAGTTCATAAATCAGTCCGCCCAAGCGGTGATGTTTGCTTTTGTCGCTCGTGTTAGTTGTTGTGTCTGCGAACTAATCGCTCTGATTTCTGACCAGCGCAGGTGGTTGGCATAAATGGTGTAGATGAGGCGACGTCGTCGCACATCCTGCTGACAGGAGCTTTATGGCTGCTCTGGAGCGCCGTCACTCGGTGTTCTTCTTGCGGTTTTCGCATTGGCTTGTGAGTTTCTTTTGGCCTGGCCCAGTTTATTGGCGTCAGCTCCGCGTCCGCGGTTCCACCGAGCCGCCCTGAGCCGACTCACGAATGTGAGCAACAAGGTCACCTTGATTGGGACAACGTTCAGTTTAGTCGACCACGCCGGCCGTGAGACCAAGGCTGCAGGTGACTCAGGGACCCGGCATCGCTGCCGTGGAAGACCGACGGTCGCGTGAAGGCCGGTGACTACTCTCTCACCTACGACGCCCGATCGTCAACACGCGACGGGGGAGAGCGTCCTCCGTCCGAACGTCCCGTAAGTTCGAGGTCATCTCCAACAATGGCGTCGTCGTCTGCGGCACCTGGGGGTGCTGACGGTATGGTAAACCGGGTCGTGTTCAACGAGAAGGTCGAGTCCGCCGCGTGGTACGGCCACGTCTCCACCAACGGCCTGACCCACTACACCGGTCCCGGCGGTGAGAAGTACGACGGTCAAGCTCGGCAAGAAGGTCGAGCGTGAGATCGACATGCCGCCGCACCCCGGCGTCCCCTGCTACCAAAAGGACGGCTGGCTGAACCCGTGTGAGAACGAAGATGGTGACGAGAATACGCTGGCCATGCGTGGCGCGGTTGTCTTCCTGCTGGCGACAAGGCTGTGACCGGCGCGTCGATCGTCGACGAGGTCCCCGCGGGCTCTTAACTGGAGCTCAACTGCGACGTCGTTACTGAATACACGAAGAACCACACCTACCTGGTGACCGATCCGACGATCTACGAGGGCCTCCTGCCAGGTGACAACGACACCGAAGGGTGCCTTCGGTGCCGCCGCGCAGGTCGAGTGCTCATCCTCCAGCGTGACCGTCACGCTCGCCGAGATCCCCGCGAACCAGTCCGCCATCATCCTGCTCCCCGCCCACATCGACGGTGCGAAGCGCGCTGTGACGTCGTGGGTGCTCTTCTCCAACACCGTCAACGTCACCGTGCAGGCAAGGTCGTCGAGCCCATTACCAAGACCTTCCACTACGGTGGCGCGGTTACGACGCGTACGCCCATCAGACCTTCCGTGACCAAGAAGGTCGAGGGTGACCGCCCGAATCCGCATAGGACCCGAGTACCCGCTGACGATCACCTGTAAGAATGACGCCGATCCTCGGTGAATAAGACCTCGAGGCTCCGTTAAGGCTGGCGAGACCTACATACCCCACTTTCACGTCTGCTGCTGGGTACCGTCGTGACGGTCTCGAGGGGACCGCCCGCCGGTGGCATCACCTGAACGACGGCGAGAGCCGTCTCGAGGTTGCCGACGGCGTGACCGGCAGATAACCGCAGAGGCTACCTTCACGCTGAGCGATGATCAGGTCTACTCGCCGACCTCACCAATGTTCTGGTCTGACCCGACCGTCGGCCACGCCTCGACTCCCTCTCCGACCCCCTCGGTAACTCCCGCTTGGCCCGGCAGCTGGCCAAGACTGCACTGATGCGGCAGGCCTGGGTGTCCCGCTGAATCGTCGCGATTGCGGGCCTGTCTTCGTGGCGGCCAAGCGTCGTAGTCACCGATGACGAAACCCTGAGGTGCATGAGCCTGAGACAGTGGGTGGATGAGGCAGCCCATCCCACCCACTTTTTACGTGCTTTCTTGTGTGGATGATTCGTGGTGGGCAGGGCGAGCGGCGTGACAAAGGTCCTGTCAAAAGATGAGTGTGAAAAACCGCTGTCGATACCGTGCAGAGGGTCGACTATGTCGTCGTAGCTCATCGGTGCGGTTGCTCGTGATGCTTTAGCTGTGGCTTGTCGGGAGCCTGCTATGTTGACGCCCAGCGGTGGGGCACGCGTGAAACAAAAGCGGTGGCTGCATGGTTTCGTGAGTGCAAATGGACAGTTTCGCCAGAAAGGTGATGAAGAGCATTGGCTCTTCAAAATCCGCATTTTGCTGATCAATAGGTGGACCTGTCAGCGAAATTTAATTCGATTGATTGCAGATTAGTTTCTCTTTTATATATGCAGATTAAGGCGGTTTGGCAACGAAGTTTCTATTTGAATAGTTTTCTGCTAATCCTCCCGATGGTCGATCCCGATCGTATAGTCAGCGGAGAGCTGAGGTAAGCGAGGCGACATCGCCTCACGCCCATTGGACGGGAGTATTTTAGCGGTTGCGTCGTAGAACACCCCATTTAGCGCACTCGTTGTAGCCTTCGCCCTGGTATTGAGCTTCGCTGACTGCTTAGCCGCTGACGACCGCACGGCGCGCACGGCGCCGCGTGCCCGGCCCCACGACCAACGTCAACGACAAGCTGACCTGGACTGGGACACCTGCAGCCGGTCAATCCCCAGGCGCGGAAGCGAAGACCATCGCGAACATGTGGATACCGCGTTAAGCTGCCGTGGAAGATCAACGCACTGCCGTCAAGCCGGTGACTCTTCACCCACGACGCGACCGTCGCGAGGTGAACACGGGCCAGCCGATCCTGCGCCACCGGCGAAGCCCGCACCGTCGAGGAAGGCTGATCGGCCTGAGCGACAGCGAGGATGGCGATGAGAACAAGTCCATCATATAGCGAGTGATCCCGCCCGCTGGCGATCCCGCAGTGACCGGTGCGTCGATCGTCGACGAGGCTCCCGCCGCTCTAGCTGAGCCACGATCGCGATACGGTGGTCGACTTACGTCGAGAAGCACACCGTCGTCGTCGATCCGACCACGCCCGAGGGTTAGCGCTTGAGCAAGGACACCTCGAATGATGCCTTCGGCGCTGGATCTACGGTCGAGTGCCGCCCTGCAGCCGACCGTGACCTTTCCCTGAGATCCCTCGCGCGAATCCGGTCACCGGTGCATCGTCGAGATTCCGACCTCGCAAGTTGAGGGTGCCATGCAGCCGCTTTCTGCGTCGTCGGTAAGTTCTCCAACACCGCCGCGGTTCAATGCCCGGCAAGAAGTTTTCGCCCGTCACGATGGCGATGCGTTTCGCGCGCCCGCGGATGCCTCCGCGCGCCAGAGCTTCTCTCAGACGAAGAAGGGCCGGATGGCGAGCTCCCCGACAACGCGAAGCGACCTCGAGCAGCCACCCGCGACCACTGCACGCTGGAAGAACGATCTCCGACTCTGTCGAAGTCACCCAAGACGCTACCAGGGCGACCGTCGGCAGGGCAAGAGCGACAGCCACCCGCGTTCTCCCTCTGGGGCACCGAGGTCACCGTCTGAGGGTGGATCTGCCCTCCGCCGACGGCGCGTCACTCTGAACGAGTAGTCGAGAGCTGCGCGCGCGACACCGGCTCAGGGCGTCACGGCGGCTAACACATCGTGAGGCCATGTTCACGCTCGAAGCGAGGATCACCCTTGGTTTCTGGACCCGAATCACAGCTGACGTCACAAGCCGGCTCCCTAAGCTGAATCGCGGAACACGCGGTGAAGCAGAAGTTGTACTGAGACCGGAAACCCCATGCGCAAAAGAACGACGGTCATTCGCCGATGGTTGGGTGCTGCTTACAGAGGCGCAGCGCCAGCCTGTATGCATTGAGCCCGACAAGTCGTGCTTTGGTCAGCCTCGACGCTCTCGAATCAAACGAGGCAGAGTGGCGCACGTGAGCTCCCACGGCTTTCATCAGTGCGTAACAGTGGTCTCGCTACCCAGGTGATGGCTGCCCGGGCGCTCTTCGCTCCGTGACTGCTTCGGTGTTGCGCAAGTAGAGGTGCCACGGTAACGAAGCTACGGCCCCGTCCTCTGGAGAGAACAGGGAGCGTGGCGCGTGCACCCGGACAGATTGACCACCCGCCGAGAATCGTCCGAACCTGGCAAAAGGCGGCGATAGATCGAAGAGCGGCGGGCGCGAGGCGTCCATCCGTGTAGAGATGCTCCATCGGTCAGAGCGGGAAATGACGTGGCGAGTCACCGATGAGCGCGCGGTAGTACGTCGAATGGATTGGGATCTGGCTCGCTGTGCTGCGACGGTGATGTGCTCAGCGTGAAGCGTAGCACGTCAATCCAGGGACTCGCTTGAGAGAAGCCGGCAGCGGGGAGGAGTCCCACTGCATCGGTCCGACCGTTGTCTCGCGACATGCGAAGCGAGTCCTCGGGACCCTATCGATCGCTCAGGCGCCTGCATGTACGACACGGATTCGACGTCGCGGAAATCGGCTGCAGTCGTGAAGTCCCCGCGCGAGCATGCCGATCTCTGGCCCTGATAGATGGAAGGGGTTCCGCGCTGGAGGAAAGCAGGCGGTTGCTGGCTGCTGCTGATTCGTACCAGTAGCGACGAGGAATCCCCTCGAAACGGGACACCGATCGTGGCTGGTCGTGGTTCTCAGGTACAGGAGCATTCCATCCCTGCTGGGTCCCCGAGCGCGTCCTGCCAGCGAGGAGAACATCCGCCAGCTCCCGTGTCGCCAGCTGGCGGGGCGAGAACTACGCTTTTCAGGGCCGAGGTTGACGTGCTCGAACTGGATGAGCATGTTGAACTCGCGGCGCTCGATCGCAGAACAGCAGTGCAGTCTCGGGGGATGCAGTTCGAGGCCTCGCCCACGTAAAACTGACCGGATGGCGACGTGAACGTCCGTTCGTGCATCTCCTGCAGGGAATTCGTGGAGACGAGGCCCGTCCGTATAGCACCGTGGCCGACCCCAAACGGCGGGCGGCGGGCGCCATCGGGCAAGCCCGGCGCTTTGAAATGACGTCACTGCGTCGACCCGGAAGCTATCGACGCCCCGGCCGAGCCACCAGTTCATCATGTCGTAGACGGCGTCACGAACGTGGGATTCTCCCAGTTCAGATCGGGCTGTTCGCGCGAAAAAGCGTGGAGGTATCACTGGGCCCGTGGACGCCGTACTCCCGCCGGCCCCCGAAAAACGAGCTCCCCAGTTCGCCGGCTCAGGCACCGGGCAGCAGGCTCGAGCCAGGGCGTGGATCCCGCCAGTAGTACGCAGTCTCGACGCCCGAGTTCTGCGCTCGATGCCGACTCAACGAAACCGTGCTCGATCGAGGTGGCTGACGACGAGGTCCATCACGATGCGATGCCCAGGCGTGGGCGCGCGCGACGAGTGCATCAAACGCGTGAGATCGCTGAACAACGGATCGATGTGCGGTAGTCCGAGATGTCGTAGCGTTATCCGCCTGAGGGGAGCGGTAGATCGCGACTATCGGCAGACGATATCGACCCGAGCTCAGCGAGGTAGTCGAGGCGTTGACGGATGCCTCAGGTCCTCGATTCATCCCTCGTCTCGTGTCCTGGAACGAACGGGATAGATCTGATAGAGCACGCATTTTTCCACCACGGCTGTGCGCGTGGCTGCCGGTGGGGAAGCTCGGGATGATGATCATCGTGCGTGCTGTGTGTACGGTTTAGTAAGCGTCGATAGATGCCCAGGCCTCGTACGGCCAGTTCCTGTGGTAGACAACCGCACGTAGAAGGTGCGCCTTGCCCGTGAGAAGGGTGCGCGTTGAACTGGCCTTCGATAGGTACCGAGGCCAGTCCTGAAGAATCCACGCCGTCGCGCTGACTGATCGCAGTCTCGAGCTGCCCCTGTTCGACAGTCTGGAGACAGTGCGGTCTTGCACCCAGTCTTCACGCCATATTCTCATGCTGACGCCCAGCAACACTGATGAACCCACTCTGAGTCTGGCAGGGCTGGGGCTTTCGCAGCCGACGGGAGGGCGGATGACTCGGTGCAGGGCGGGAGCCACGAGCCGAGCGGCTGGGGTCCGAGGAATGAATGACGTGGGCGCTGCGCTGGTCGGGGCGCTCGGCGAGGCCGATGCCTCGTCGTTGGAGTGAATCGTCTCATGGACAGCGCCCAGATTGCAACGCCAGCGGACCGGGATCACGACCACGACGGCGTGATGATGCCGATGATCAGCCCCGGTCTTCGACTTCTGCCCGGCTGTCCACCGTAGGGCGCCCTGACACCCTGGGGGTAGTAGCCCTGCTGCGGCCGCTGACGAAGCCCTGCTGCGGCTGCTGGCGTAGCCCTGCTGCTGATATCCGCTCGCCACGGGCATCTGCTGGTGTACTGCCGTCGGCGGATACCGACGTTTCTCCAGCAGGCTGCCAGCTGGGATCAGGGTTTGATACAGGGTGCTCCCGATGTTGAGTGGCGAGGATCAGCCGAGTCTTACAGACAACGAGTCGTCGAGAGCCAGCTCGTGATCACGACGGTTCAGGCGTTTTTGCAGTGAAAAGAGCTACGAACGAGTCGAGGGCTCTTTCGACGTAGTAGCCTTGCATTCGAACGACCAGCGCCTGGTCTTGTTGGTCGTCGCATCCGTTCCGGTGACGATGCCGGTGTAGACGTGCTTTCTCCGTTGAGAGTCACTGGCTGTGCGTAGTCTCGTTCGAAACATTGGCGTTCGACCACTCAGCGATTGATGTGTTTCGCACGAGGCGAGAACTCGTTCCTTCATGTCGCCCAGCCCGCCGTTCCCATTGCTCGGGCGCTGCCCCTGCAGGGTTGGTGCCCACGGGTGGCTGCGTGTTGGTAGCCCACCGGCGGCTGCACCGGGCTGAGACTGCCGCAGGTCAGAGCGCCTGAGAGGGAACCCGGCATGGCGGGGAAGCGTCGAGTCAGTCGTCCTTGTTCAGTGCCCAGATCGCGAGCGCCGCGATGATGGCAACGACCAGGACAGCGGCGATGACGCTGATGATGAGGCCTGGTCTTCTTCTTCTCCGGTGCTCCGCCGTAGGGAGCGCCGGAAACCGCCCCTGCAGGTAGTAGCCCTGCGTGAGGCTGCTGTCCAAATCACTTGAGTTCTGGCCGTAGCCGCCCGCGCAGCATCTGCTGGCCGCTGCGCCGTAGGCCCGCCGCTGCTGCCCGGTTGATACTGGCCGCCGCACCGGCCGCTGGCTGGGGCTGAGCGGCGGGACATGGGGACCCTCGGTCTCATCGGAAGCCGCCACGCGCGCGTCACAGCCAGTCTCAGGGAATACTCTGGGATCATGCGGTGGGGAGTCCTTCGAGCCGCCGTGTGTAGAAGACAGATGCAGCTTAGTGCTGACGTCTTTTTCGTGATCTTGTCCGTGCTGGGTGAGGCGTGCCGGTGTAGTCCCATCACGGGTGCTCGCTGCAGCTAGTCCTCAGCTCCAGCTTTGCGGCCTGAGACACTGCGTTGTGTGCACGTGATCGTTGATTTCGCACTCGGCGATGGCCTGCTGTTCCCAGATCGTGAGCTCAGAGCCGCCACCGGGGGCTGCGCCCTGAGGGGCTGGTGCCCACGGCCGGGCTGAGGTGTTTGTCGCGCCACGGCTGCGGAGGTTGTTTCACGGCTGCGAGGGCGTGGCGCCCAGCGGAAGCCGCGGGCTGGGCATCAGCGTCGTGGAAGAGTCGTCGCCGGATACGAACCACCAGATGCCGACACCGGCGGCGGCAATGCAGCACGACCACGATCGGCTGCGCGATGATCCTGATGATGAGGCCTGTCTTTCTTGCTGGCTGCCTGCGCGCCCGGGCGCCCTGGAACTGGGTCCTGAGCCTGGCTGGGCCTGCTGACTGATCCTGAGACTGGGGCTAGCCGCCCTGCATGGGCTCTGCTGCAAAGTCGCCCATAGCTCGCATGGGGCATCTGCTGGTGGGCTGCTGCCCAGCCTCCCATGGCGGGCATCTGCTGTGGCTGCCGCCCAGTCACGCCTGGCAGGGCATGCGCCCGCTAAAACCCACGGCTGGCTGGGCGCTGTATGATTCGGGAGAATAGGGCGGCTCATGATGTACTTTCCGTGTGGTGAGAGGTCCCAGGAACGTTCTGTATCCTACCAGGCGCTAGGGCTTGTGGCATGACGATCGACTATCTGACTCAGACGCGACTCGCTGATGCCCCGCGAAGATATCCTGCCCGTCATTATCGGAGGAGACTCGGAGCGACATTGAGCGCTGTTTCAACGAAGCGTTCGGTTGTCGGTGCATCTGCGTGGATCTGCAGCCGACCGAGTCGATCACCGCGTTCGCACTCTTTTTGATGTCCGCCACGTGAGTGCCCATGCGAGTGACGCGCAGCTCCTGGACGTCCCATGACCATTGCGGGAGAGCATTCGGATAGAAGCTCATCCCTGATGGCCAACCACGACATCTTCTCAGCGTTCGTTGCTCGGAACATGGAGACGCCTCGCGCCACTACGCGCTGCCGTTCCCCACTGAGGAGGTCATGGATCGACTCACCGACAAGGCGGAGTTTGCTCGTGCGTGAGCGTGCAGGCATCGCCACGCCGGGTACTGTCGAGGTCGATTTCTCCGGCGTGAGGACGAGGCCTGGGCTGCTCCTGAGATTCCCTTCAGCCTCCCGGTTGTTGCTAAGTCTGCAGAGGGCGAGCCCCACGACGTGCCTGAGTTCGAGGGAGCGCAAGATCCGTCTCATCGACACGTCCGAGGAACTCACGCAGCTGTGGGAGACCCTGAAGGCGGCGGGGCTTCCGAGATACCTTCCTGGTGCAGGAGTTGATTCCCGGCGATAACGACCGCGATGCGCTCGATCACGGCGTACGTGGACTCGCGCGGAGAGGTGACCCTGATCGGGTCGGCGCGCGTCCTCCTCGAAGACCACGCGCCCACGATGATCGGCAACCCGTCGCCATGATCACCGAGGACCTCTCCGGGCTGTGGCGCGACGCCCGTGTCCTGCTGACGGTGAACGGCTACCGCGGTTTCGCGAAACTTCGACGTGAAGATCGATCCCCGGGACGGGCGAGCGCTTTTCTTTGAGGTGAACCCGCGCATCGGCCGCAACAACTGGTACATGGCTGCTGGCGGCGAACCCGATGATCCCTGATGGTCGAGGACCTCATCGACGGCAAGGCCTGCGAGCAGACCCAGGCGACTGACGAGATTCTTCACACCCCTCGTCCCGGACTCCCTTCTGCTGCACTCACATCACCGATGAGGATCTGCGCGCGCGCGTCAAGCGCATCATCCGTGAGGGCCGGCGATCTCGATCTGCTCCTCAATCCGACGGAGAGGATCTGCGACGTAACCTCACCGTGTGGCTCCAAAAGCAGAACCACCGACGTAAAGTTCGCGCGCTACTATCCCGGAACTCACCGAGACGTCCTACTGACGTCCGCCTTCCCTGCCCGCTCCCGGCCTCGTCTGGTGGGGGAGGAGGCCCTGATAGACTGAACTCTACGCGACCGATAATCCGACTCAACGAGGACACCATGACGACAACCGCACTCGGTGCCCATTTCAGGAAGACAAAGATCGCGCGGTCTCGGGCTTCCAGGACCGCTCCCTGCCTATCGAACAGACGTGCGTGGAGGCTTTTTGAGGAATCCCAGGCCACGGAGTGTGGGGGACGCTACGCCTGGTGCGAGGATGATTCCAAGATCGCGTTCATCACCCTCTACAGGCTATTCGGTGCGGCGTCCACTACCCTGTGGGCGAAGTGGGGACCCGCGTGGGCTGAAGCAACGCCTCGAACGCGCGAAGTTGCCTGCGCGCGGACCTCGTGCGCGAGATTGGCGAAGGACAGACTGTCGCCTGCGCGCCTGCACGCCATCTACCAGCACTCGACCTGTGCATGCCGCTGCAGACGATCTCCCTACGACCGCACCGTCGTCATCGACACGTCCGGCAAGACCGAAGAAGCGATCCTCGCCGCCATGCCCAAGGCCGGTAAGCGCTCGATCCGCTCCGGCCTGAAGAAGGGCAAGGCCGAGGGCGTGACCTTCCACGAGGACACCGCCAATGTCGAGGCCGTCATCGACGAGTACTACGCCGTCATGGAGGAGACCGCCAAGCGTGACGGCTTCCGTCCCCACCCCTAGCGAGTACTACCTCAGCCTGCTTCAAGACGTTGGGCTAGCGACGCACGCGCATCTTCGATGCGCGACGCCTGACGGGCAGCATCCTGTGCTGGGACTTCTGCCTTGTTGAGGAATCCGCGGCGCAGGCCGAGTACGGCGCCTCCACCGAGGCCGGCCGTCGCCTGCGTCAGCCCCCGGTCCTCGACTTCCTGGCGGCCGAATTCCTCGCCCGCGACGGCGTGCGTGAGTTCGACCTGATGGGCGCGCACTCGCCGCGCTGCCCCGACCTCATAGCGTCGGAAAGGCATAAGAGCGCCTTCGCCACGCACTTCACGACGTGCCCGGTGGCTGGGACATGTCCCATCAAGCAGTCCACCACCGTGCCCTGACCGCCGCGAAGGCCGTGAAGGACTGGCGCGCCCGCTCCTGAAGCGTTCGCGCCACGGGGCTAGAATTCAATTCGCAACACAATCTCGCGTATCTAACGAAACCAGAGACACAGTGCCCGATATCTCGCTCGTCATTGACGGACACGAACAGACCGTACCGGCGGGGACCACGGGCACAACGTGGTTCGAGAAGTCGCGCGACGTCGTCGCCATCAGGGTTGACGGTACGCCGCGTGACCTCGAGACGCCTTTTGAAGCAGGAACGACCGTCGAGGCCATCACCTTGGCCAGCGAGGACGGCCTGAACATCCTGCGCCACAGCGCCACGCACGTGCTCGCGCAGGCCGTCCAGGATGTGTTCCCCGACGTGAACCTGGGCATCGGGCCCTTCATCACCGACGGCTTCTACTACGACTTCGGCAATATCGATGCGGTGACCCCCGAGCTGCTGCGCGACCTCGAGAAGCGCATGAAGCGCATCGTCAAGGAAGGTCAGCGCTTTGTGCGTCGCGAGATCTCCGAGGAGGAGGCTGTCGTCGAGCTGGCCGAGCAGCCCTACAAGCTCGAGCTCGTCACCACGAAGGGTAAGGGCGCCGAGGGCGCTTCCGTCGAGGTCGGTGGCGGCACGCTCACCATGTACGACAACGTCCGCCGCGACGGCTCGGTCGCGTGGAAGGACCTGTGCCGCGGTCCCGCACCTGCCTCCACCAAGCTCATCGGTATCGGCTTCAGCCGACTGGCGCCTCGGCCGCCTACTGAAGGGCGACCAGTCCAACGATCAGCTCCAGCGCATCTACGGAACCGCCTGGGCCTCCAAGGAAGACCCTCGTCGCCTACCAGGAGCGCATCAGCGAGGCCGAGCGCCGCGACCACCGTCGCCTCGGCGCCGAGCTGGACCTGTACCCTTCCCCGAGGAGATCGGCCCCGGCCTCGTCGTCTTCCATCCCGCGGGCGGAATCCTGCGCCACGAGATCGAGTCCTACGTGACCGACCGTCACAGAAGGCCGGCTTCGACTTCGTGCACACGCCCTGAGATCCCAGGCGGGCGTCTTCCACACGTCGGGTCACCCTGCCGTACTACGCGGACACGATGTTCCGCCCATGCTCGTCGACGAAGAGCGCGACGAGGACGGCAACGTTACCAAGGCAGGCCAGGAGTACTACCAAGGCCATGAACTGCCCGATGCACAACCCTGATCTTCCGTTCGCGTGGCTGCTCCTACCGCGAGCTGCCCCTGCGCTTCTAGCGAGCTGGGCCACGACTACCGCTACGAGAAGAGCGGCGTCGTCCACGGCCTGACCCGTACGCGCGGCTTCACGCAGGACGACTCGCACACCTACTGCACGCCTGAGCAGGGCCTCGGAAGAGATCCGCACGCAGATCGAGTTCTTCCTGTCGATTCTCTCGGCTTTCGGCCCTCGCGGACTTTTACCTGGAGCTGTCCACGCGCGACGAGGACGGCAAGAAGACGACAGTTCATCGGCTCGGATGAGGATTTGGGCGGCCGCCACGAGGCCCTCGAGGACGCCTGCGCGGCGACCGGCCTCGACCTGGTTCCGGATCCGCGGCGCCGCCTTCTACGGCCCCAAGGTTCCCGTGCAGGTTATGACGCGATCGGTCGCACCTGGCAGATGTCGACGATCCAGTACGACTTCAACCAGCCCGACCGCTTCGACCTGAGTACACGGCAGCCGACGGCACCCGTCAGCGCCCCGTCATGATCCACCCGCAAGCTGGGCTCGGTCGAGCGCTTCATTGGCGTTCTCACCGAGCACTACGCGGGTGCATTCCCGGCGTGGCTCTCGCCCGTCCAGGTGCGTCTCATCCCCGTCGCCGAGGCCTCGACGGCTACGTCAGCGACGTCGCCGCGAGCTGCGCGAGCGCGGCGTGCGCGTCGAGACCGACCTGTCGGACGACCGCTTCGGCAAGAAGATTCGCAACGCCTCCAGGGCGACAAGATCCCGTTCACGCTCATCGCCGGCGGCGAGGACGTCGAGGCGGGCGCGTGTCCTTCCGTCTGCGTGACGGTTTCGCAGCACAACGGCGTCGCCGTCGATCGCGCGGTCGAGCTGATCGTCCCGCACATCGAGCAGCGCAACAACGCCGATCAGATCGACGGGCCTCGACGAGGCGTGAGAGTCGACGAGCCGCGACGCCGGTTCGACTCGATCGGTCCCCCGAACGGCTCGTTGCCGACCGAGGACGCCCGCTCGTTGGCGGGCGTCCCGGACGGCTTTCGGTCGTTTCCTGGACCCCACCGGATGGCCTATATACGCGGCGAAGTAAAGCCCGCCGACGCCTCGGACGTCGGGTGCCCTGTTCTGCACGGCGCCCGGTAAGGACGACCAGGCTGGACCGATCGTCTCACCGCGGCGACACCCTGCTCTGTGCTCATGAACCTGTTCCCCACAATCCGGGCACCTGCTCGATGCCCTGTATCGTCACGTCTCTGACTACACGGAGCTCACGGACGAGGAACGCGTCGAGCTGGGCAACCTGACGGCGACCGCCATGCGCGTCACCCGTGAGGTCGCGTCTCCGGCGGGTTTCAACCTGCATGAACCAGGCGAGGTGGCGGTGCCGGTATCGCCGTCACCTGCACCAGCACGTCGTTCCGCGCTGGCTGGGGACGCGAACTTCCCTGCCGATCATTGCGCAGACGAAGGCCGTGCCTGAGCTCCTCGAGGACGCTCGCGCCCGGCTGGCCGCCGCCTGGCCGAAGGAGCACTCAGTGCTCGGAAACCACGGACGTTCCATCACGAAGGCACTTTACGCCTCTTGCTCGCGTTCTCGCGACGCGGGCGTCACCCCGAATATGGTGACGGTCGCGGGCACTGTTGCAGACGGTCGCGATCGCGGTCATCTTTGCATTCCCTCAGGGATGGATTTGGCAGGCGGCATCGTTCTGGCCGTCGTGATGTTCGGCGACTCCGTGGATGGCACGCTTGCGCGTATGACGACGGGCGGCACGCGTTTTGGTGCTTTCCTCGATTCGACGCTCGACCGTCTGGGCGACGGAGCCGTCTTTGGCTCCCTCACCGCCTACGCGGTCTTCCAGATGGACGACTCGTTCGTGCGCACATGGGCAATCATCGCCGGCATCTGCTCGATCGTTGGTGCGGCCGCCGTTCCCTACGCGCGCGCCCGCGCGGAATCTGTCGGCGTCGTCGCCAAGCTGGGCATCGCTGAGCGCACCGACCGGCTCATCATTGGCATGGGTACGGCGATCCTCATGAGTCTCGGTCTGCCCGAGTGGGTATTTGCGGCTGGCCTAACCTGGGTGGCGTTTGCATCCTTCGTCACCGTCTGCCAGCGCATTTGGTTCACTGCCCACAACATCGACGAGGGAACGCCGTGAATTTTTCGCCCCTGTCGCTCGCCTTTTCGATCGCTCCCCCGCTGCCGCTGCGCGCTCGTCATGCGCATGGCGGACACTGGTGCATCGATTGCGGCCAGGCGCTGGGGGAGCCATGATCGATCGGCTCGCGCCAACATGGCGCGTTTGACTGGAAAACGAGCCATCCGCCCACGAGGTGCAGTGACGCGGTCCGGTCGCACATCCGCAACTACGCTGAGCAGTTGATGCTCGGATCGCGTCGCGGCGAGCCGTTGCTGGCAGGGAGTCTCCTTCGAGGGCTTCGAGGCCCTGGCCACGGCCAGCGAAGATGGACCGGTCGTCCTCGCTCTCGGACACTCCGGCAGCTGGGATCGTGCCGGCGCCTGGGTGTGTGCACACGGCCGGGGCATCGTGACTGTCGCGGAGAAGGTGGAGCCTCCCGCGCTGTTTGAACGTTTCGTGTCGCTGCGCGAAGGCCTCGGCATGGAGATCATTGGCGTCGTGAAGGGTGAGTCTGTCTTTTCCACCCTCATCGAGCTCGTGCGCGGCCGTAGCGTCATCGTCCCGCTTCTTGCAGACCGGGATATTTCGGGTTCGGGCATTGAGGTCGACCTGGGGACGCGGCGCGCACTCGTCGCCGCGGGTCCCGCTGCGCTAGCGACCAAGCTGGAGCGTCCGCTTTTCGCCGCCTGCATCACCTACGAGAACGAGACTCCGACCGGGGCCGATGTACGCGTGCGTTGCGTCGGACCGATCAATGCAGATGGCCAGGAGCACCCCGACCTCAACCGCGTCGAAGCTCTCACACAGGCGTGGGTGGACGAATTTGCCGCCATGATGGCGACCAAGGCGCAGGACTGGCACATGATGCAGCGCGTGTATGTGGAGGATCTTGACCCCGAGCGCCTGGCGCGCGCGAGGGCCGAGCACGAGAGGAAGAATCGATGAAGATCGGAATCGTGAATCCCTACTCCTGGGACGTGCCCGGGGGAGTGGGCTTCCATATCCGCGACCTCGCGTTGAAGCTGCGGTCCCGCGGACACGACGTTCAGGTGCTGACGCCGTCGACCTCGGAGGACCTGCCCGAGTGGATCACGTCCGCCGGTTCGTCCGTGTCGATCCCCTTCAACGGATCGGTGGCCAATATTTCCGTGAAGCCGAAGGCGCTCGCGCGTACTCGCCGTTGGCTGGCAGAGAACGATTTTGACGTCGTGCACGTCCACGAGCCTGTCGTTCCCTCGGTGTCGATGGCAGCTGCGATGCTTTCGACTGCCCCCCTCGTGGGGACATTCCACGCGGCCCTCGGTCGGTCGGTCTCGCGCGCGATTGCCTCGGCGCCCATGCGCCTGTACATGGAACGCATCGGAGTGCGCATCGCGGTGTCCGAGGAGGCGCGCCGAACGCTGATCGAGCACCACGGCGGCGATGCCGTCATCATTCCGAACGGGGTCGAAACGGCCTCGTTCCGCACCGCGCAGCCCCTTGAACAGTGGGTGGCGACGGACGAACGTCCGGTCATCGTGTTCCTCGGCCGCCTCGATGAGCCCCGCAAGGGCCTGAGCATTTTCGCCGGTGCCATTGCTGGTGTCCTTGAGCGTTTCCCGGGTGCGCGTTTCCTGATTGCCGGCCGAGGAGATGCCCCGGAGATTCGCCAGGCCGTCGAGCGTTTTGGCGATTCCGTGTCCTTCCTCGGTGGAATCAGTGATGAGGAGAAGGAATCCTTGCTCGCCGGCGCCACCATCTACGTCGCTCCGCAGACGGGCGGAGAGTCATTTCGGCATCGTCCTCGTCGAGGCGATGGCGGCCCATACGGCTGTCGTTGCCTCGGATATCCCGGCCTTCGTGCGGTGCTTGAGGACGGGCGAGCTGGCGCGCTCTTCGAGAGGGGCAACAGCGACTCGCTCGCACGTACGCTCATCGACCTGCTGACCGACCGCGACCGCCTCGAGGAGCTGTCCGCTGCTGGAGCGCGCTCATCGGCGCAGTACGACTGGGAGGTTGTTGCCGATAAGGTCTTCGAGGTCTACAAGCTGGCGATTGCCATGGGTAAGTCCCGCCGAATCGGGAACGCGCCGGGCACGTGACCTGATCCGAGGTCGTGGAGAGGAGGGGAGGAGCTCGCATGATCTCGCTGTCCCCGTGGCTGCTTGTCGCTATCGTATTCGCCGTTATCGCGCTCGGCGTCGTCGCAGGATTTGCGATCACGCGTGCGCGCCGTCTGGATCGGCTCCATCAGCGCATCCTTGCTTCGCGAGACTCTCTCTCGCGCCTCCTGCTGCGCCGGGCCTCCGAGGCAGACCTGCTGACCCGCAGCGTTGGGCTGGAAAACTCCGGCCTCGCCGACGCTGCGCGCGCCTATATTCAGGATGGGGGAGACCAGCTCACCACCGATGGCCTCGACCGCCGAACTGCGGCGCAACGCCAGGGCGATCGTGTCGAGGTAGCGACGCGTTTGGAGCGTGCGTCCGCCTTGTCTCGCGCAATCCGTGAGACTCTCATCCCCGACGAACGGGCGCGCATTGCATCGGATCCTCTGGCCAGCGCACGCCTGGAAGCGTTGGATGCGACGTGCTATCGCATCGAGCTCACGCGCAACGTGCATAACGTGGATGTCGCGGGAGTTCGCGCCCTGCGTTCCGCACGAATGGTAAAATTGTTGCGACTGGCCGGGCATGCTCCGATTCCCGAGCCCATTGACTTTGACGATGACACGCGAACGGGTGGACGAGGTTACTGACATGCACGCGACCCACTGGGAGGGCCCGGCGAGGACTATCGCCTCAGCAAGATCAGCAGCGCCACCCATCGACTCCACTGATGGCGTCTCGGCACCGGCCCCCGACGATGCCGCTCCCGTCTGGCAGCCTCCCAAGGCCGCGCACTCCTTCCCCTGGTTCGAGGTCGTCATGACGACGATCGGCGTGCTGGGGACCATCGGCATCATCATCTACGGTTTGGCACCCGAGTCTTCAAGCGTGACCTCCTTTGTGAAGACGACGCTGCTGTCCCTGGTTGCCCTCGTGATCGTCGTCGGCTTCCTCCAGCGGATCGATCGCTGGGAGCCAGAACCGTGGACGACGAAGCTCGCGATGTTTCTGTGGGGCGGGGGTGTGGCGACCCTGACGTCGATGATTACGAACACGGCGCTCCACACAGACCTAGCCTTCACGATCGGAGACCTGCGGCGCGCCGAGGCGCTTGCCATGTCATTCATTGCGCCACTCGTGGAGGAGACATTCAAGGGGATCGGTGTCCTCATCATCGTCGTTGTACGGCGCAACAGCATCAACTCGGTACTCGATGGTGTCGTGTACGCGGGATTCTCGGCGGCGGGGTTCCTTTTCTTCGAAGACATTTTGTACTTCCTGCGCACCGAGGGCCAAGGAACAAAGACTCTAGTGTTGGTGTTCGTTCTTCGTGCCCTGGCAGGGCCCTTTCTGCACGTGATGGCCACGTCGATGACGGGCATCGGATTGGCGCTCGCCCTGATCAAGTTCCGACGCGGATGGTCGAAGACCGCCATCGTTGTCCTGTTCTGGTTTGCTGCCATGCTCATTCACTTCGCATGGAACGGGAGCATCGCGTTGCCCGCATCCGGAACAGGGTTCATCGTGATGTACCTCGTGGTGGGTATTCCCGGGTTTGTCCTCTGGTCGATTCTCCTGCTTCGAGCTGCCCGACGGGAGGCTCTCCACATTCGCGACGGCCTCGTCCCCTACGTACGCACCGGATGGATCCTTCCCGGCGAAGTGTCGATGGCGACCGATCGTCGCGCGCGTAAAGCCGCCTTCAAGTGGGCTGCCCAGGGTGGACGGGATGCGAAGCGTGCCATGCGAGCCTTCTTGTCCGACCTGGCCTCCCTCGGCCTCGACCAGCGCCTCATGGCTCGCCACGGCGCCGATCGCTCGCGCATTGAGAACGATCGTCAGATGCTAGCCGATGCCGTTGGAAAGCGTCGTGAATTCCTGCGACTGACCTCTATCGCGGAGCAGCAAAAGGACGTCACAAACGCCGTCGCGGGTCGTGCGCAGGTCGCCTGACGCGTCGCATTGAACAGGGAAACAGGTCGTAGTCGAGGCAGTGAGGCGAGATCAGGTTGCTCAGCGGCTCCCGCCACGGGGTCTGTTGCATGAGCGCATTCTCACGGTTGTTCCATCGCCCCCTCATTGGTGACGCATAGGAACAGCGGGCATGATGGGGACGACAGAAAGGAAATAACGTGACTCATGCTGTGTCTATTCGCCCACGTTCGTGGGCGCTCGTCGTGTGCTCGCTCATCCTCATTGCATTGAGCGTTCGGGCGGCTATCTATGAATTGACGGAAGCTCTTGAGGGGGTCTCGTCGTCTGATGCCTGGCTTGCTGTTGGTGCCTCGATCCTGAGCGCAGTTGTTGGCCTGGTGTTCCTCGCATGGGCCGCTCGCCTCAAGCCCACAGTGCTGTCCTGGTTGGCCGCGTTCGGCTGGGGAACCGGTGGCGCGCTGATCTTTGCGGGATACGGCAACACAGTCATCGACTCGGCCGTAGCCGCGAGCAACCTGAGCGACGATGCGGTCGATGTTGTGACGTCCGTCGTCACGGGTCCCCTCGTCGAAGAAACAGGCAAGGGAATTGGTGTTCTGGCACTGGTCCTCGCTGCGCGTAAGGTGCTCGATCGTCCCGCGCAGGGTGGCGTGCTCGGCGCGCTCGTTGGCCTCGGTTTCGCCTGGGGTGAGGACGTGGGCTACTACGTGAGTGCCCTCGAAGACGGGATGAGCGGACTGTGGGAATCCTTCCTGGCACGTGCGCTGCTCGGCGCCTACGGTCACGCGATTTTCACGGGTGTGTTCGGTTACGCCCTGGCGTGGGCGGTGCTGCGTGCACAGAATGTGCTTGAGGGCCTCCTCGCCGCGGCCGGCGGATTCATCGCAGCTCTCGCTCTGCACGCCCAGGCTAACGGCATTGGATTCCTGGCTCCCGAAGACTCGTGGAACCTGACCTACGGCGCGATCGAGATCCCCGTTCTCGTCGTGAGTGTCGCCCTCCTCGTGTGGGGCCTGCGCCGCCACCGGTCTACCCTGGAGGCATGAGCGCACTCGACTGGCCATTGGACGCGGACGGCTATCCCACCGGGAGGCCGCCCGCGTCCTTCTCTTTCGATGACAGTGGACGGGTCCCTGTTGCTAAGGGCCACGACGAAGACCAACCGGAGAGGTTCTGGTGGTTCACGATCGGTGGCGGCATCGAAGAAGGGAAGACCCGCGCGCCGCAGCCGTGCGTGAGGTCTTCGAAGAAACCGGCATCGAGCTGAGCCCTGGCGACCTGGTCGGTCCCGTCCTCTACCGGACCGCCGAGTTCGACTTCCTGGCGGTCACCGCCCGCCAGGACGAGTGGTTTTTATCGCAGGCCCCTCGACCGCCCTGAGCCGGGATGGATGGACCGAGCTGGAACGCTCCGTCATCGACACGCAGGCCTGGTGGGATATTGACGAGGCCGCCGCCCAGATCGATGGAGAAATCTACCCCGCGCAGATCCTCGAGTACGCGCGCGCCTGGCGCGACGGGTGGGATGGGCACATGATCCGCCTGACAGACACGCGCGAACCCTAGCGTTTCGTACTAGGCGAGGCCGAGGGGAGCGATCGCCAGAGACAGGTCCGGCGTGTTCAGTTGGACCGACACCTGCTCGCGCACGGCGGGCTTCGCGCAGAACGCGATACCGACCCCGGCCTCGTGCATCATGGGGATATCGTTCGCCCCTGTCGCCGATTGCAACCGTGCGCTCGAGGGGGACACCGAGGGACGACGCCCACGAATGCAAGCACTCGACCTTCACCTGGGAGGTCACGATGCGCCCCAGCACGCGGCCCGTCAGCACGCCGCCGGCGACCTCGAGGCGGTTCGCCGCGTAGAAATCGATGCCGAGGGAGGCCGCCAGGGGAGCGACCACTTCCTCGAATCCGCCCGAGACGATGCCGAACTTTCCGCCGGCCCGGTGGACTGCGTCGATCAGCTCGCGAGCACCCTTTGTGGGGGTGATGGCGGACAGAACATCACCGAAGACGGATTCGGGGACCCCCGCGAGGGTTGCAAACGCGCTCGCGCAAAGACTCCGCGAAATCAAGCTCGCCATTCATCGCACGAGACGTAACCTCGGCGACGCGCGCCCGCGTGCCTGCAGCTTCGGCGAGCTCCTCAATGACTTCCTGGCGAATCAGCGTCGAATCGACGTCGGTGACGACGAGGCCGGGTGCCCCGCTGGCACAGCAGCGGAGCACCCGGCTCGTCGAGACGGTGAGTCATGCTCACTTGCGGACGACCGCGCCCTTGGGAACGACCGTAATGCCGGACTCCGTGACGGTGAAGCCGCGCTCGCGATCGTGGTCAAGATCGACACCGACGACGGCGCCTTCCTCAACGACGACATTCTTATCCAGAATCGTCTTCACGACACGGGACGAGCGACCGATGCGACAGCCGTGCATAACAACGGAATCCTCGATCTTCGCCCACGAATGGACGTAGGTGTTCGGGGAAATGACCGAGCGCACGATCTCGCCGCCGGAGACGATGACACCGGGGGAGACGAACGAGTCGATCGCGTGACCCAGACGATCCGCATCGCCGTACACGAACTTGGCCGGCGGCAGCGAGCCGTCAATCATCGTCATGGTCGGCCAGTCGCGGTTGTACAGGTTGAACACCGGGTGCACCGAGATCAGGTCCATGTTCGCCTCGTAGTAGGCGTCCAGCGTACCGACGTCACGCCAGTAGTCGCGGTCGCGGTCGGTCGACCCCGGCACGTCGTTATCCTGGAAGTCGTACACACCGCACTCGCCGCGCTCGACGAACCACGGAATGATGTTGCCACCCATGTCGTGCTTCGAATCGGGGTCGGCCGCATCCTCCCGCAGAGCGTTGACCAGATCCTTTGTGGTGAACACGTAGTTGCCCATGGAGGCGAGGACCTTGGTCGGATCGTCGGGCAGGCCCACGGCGTTCTTCGGCTTCTCGAGGAAGTTCTTGACGACCCCGTTCTCGCCGTCGATGACGCCGAGCGCCGACGCCAGCTCGATCGGCTGACGGATGCCGGCGACCGTGGCGGGCAGGCCCGAATCGATGTGGTGCTGGACCATCTGCGAGAAGTCCATACGGTAGATGTTGTCCGCACCGATGATGACGATGTACTCCGGCTGCTCGTCGTCGACGATGTTCAGCGACTGATAGATGGCATCCGCGCTACCCAGGTACCAGTGCGGGCCGCGACGCTGCTGAGCCGGCACAGGAGCAATGAAGTTGCCGAGTAGGGGAGACGTGTACCAGGTCTTTGTGACGTGGCGGTCGAGCGAATGGGACTTGTACTGCGTCAAGACAACAATCTTGAGGTATCCGGAATTCACGATGTTCGACAGTGCGAAATCGATGAGACGGAAGTGACCACCGAACGGAACTGCCGGCTTTGCACGGTCATCCGTCAGGGGCATCAGTCGCTTACCCTCACCGCCCGCGAGAACGATTGCCAGAACGTGGTTCTTTGCCATGTGGCACCTCTTCGTTGGTCGAGTGGACCCGCATCGGCGCGGATCCGTGGGAGTGGTCACACTGTATTACAAATGTCTATCGATTGCTACACTGTCTCGTTTTCGATCAGCGGTGACGTGAGATCGGATACGATGTGTCTCACACGTCGCTCCCGTCGGAAGGACCCCACCATGCGCGTTGATCTCCTTACCCGTGAATACCCGCCTCACGTCTACGGAGGAGCCGGTGTCCATGTGCTCGAACTGGCCAAGGTCCTGCGCGGCCTCGTCGATGACCTGCGTGTCCAGGCGTTTGACGGTCCGCGCGAACCGGGTACCGATGGAGCCGACCCGGGCGTGACCGGACATGCCGATTTGCCTCAGCTGGCCGGAGCGAACGCCGCGCTGCGCACGCTCGGTGTCGACCTCGAGATCGCTGCTGCGTGCGAAGGTTCTGACCTGGTCCACTCCCACACCTGGTACGCGAACTTTGCTGGCCACGTTGCCTCGCTTCTCGGCGATATCCCGCACGTGATCTCAGCGCACTCGCTTGAGCCGCTGCGTCCGTGGAAGGCTGAGCAGCTCGGCGGTGGCTACCGCCTGTCCTCCTACGTGGAGAAGACCGCCTACGAGGCTGCGAGCGCGATCGTCGCCGTCTCTAACGGCATGCGTGACGACATTCTGCGCTGCTACCCCGACGTTGATCCCGAGCGCGTGCACGTCATCCACAACGGTATCGACCTGAACAAGTGGCACGCCCCCGAGGGTGAGGCGGGCGAGGAGCTGCGCGCCCGCGTTCTCGCCGAGCACGCTATTGACCCGTCTCGTCGCACGGTCGTGTTCGTCGGCCGCATCACCCGCCAGAAGGGCCTCCCGTACTTCCTGCGCGCCGCCCAGCTCCTGCCCGATGACGTTCAGCTTGTGCTGTGCGCGGGCGCTCCCGACACACCGGAGATCGCCACAGAAGTCGAGGGCCTCGTTGCCGAGTTGCGCGCTCGCCGCTCCGGCGTCGTTCTTATCTCCGAGATGCTCCCTCAACCCGAGGTGGCGGCGATCCTGTCCTCGGCGCAGGTCTTCATCACGCCGTCGGTGTACGAGCCCCTCGGCATCGTCAACCTGGAGGCGATGGCCCTCGGCCTACCCGTCGTCGGCACCGCGACCGGCGGCATCCCCGACGTCATTGTCGATGGCGAGACCGGCTACCTGGTGCCGATCGAACAGAAGCAGGATGGCACGGGAACCCCGCTCGATCCTCGCGCCTTTGAGGAAGCGATGGCTGATCGCTTGGTGCGTATCCTCGACGATCCTGAGCTGGGCCGTCGTATGGGCGAGGCCGGCCTCGTACGCGCCCGCGATCACTTCTCTTGGGAAGCGATCGGCGTGAAGACCGCCGAGCTGTACCGTTCGCTCGTTTAGGGCGCACGTCACCCCACAGACGACTAGGCTGGATACATGACTTACGTCCTGAATCTTTCTCACGTGTCCCTCCAACGCGGGGACACGCTGGTCCTGTCCGACGTTTCGTGGTCGACGCGCCCGCGCCAGCACTGGGTCATCGTCGGCCCGAATGGCGCTGGCAAGACCACGTTGGCGCGCGTGGCCTCGGGCCGTATCGCTCCCGATAGTGGAGAGGTGACGGTGTCGGAGACCGATTTGTCGCACGCCGACCCCTCAGAGATCGCCACGCGCGTGGGGCTCTCCTCGGCCGCGGTGGGGGCCAAGATCGTGCCGACTCAGTCGGTCCTCGACACGGTGCGCAGCGCCGCCTGGGGCCTTGCCGTCGCCCACGACGAGGAATATGAGGCGGTCGACGACGAGCGTGCCCACGCGCTCATGGATATCTTCGGTGTCTCGCACCTGGCCCAGCGCGAGTTTTCGACGCTGTCCGAGGGTGAGGCCCAGCGCGTGCTGCTGGCGCGCGCCCTCATGACCGACCCTGAGGTGCTCATCCTCGACGAGCCGACCTCGGGTCTCGACCTGGGTGCTCGTGAGTTGCTGATCGCCGCTCTGTCGGAGATCATGCAGGGTTCGAAGTCCCCGCAGGTCATCCTGGTGACGCATCAGATCGAAGAGATCCCCGCGGGAGTCACCCACTGCGCGATCATCTCCAACGGCGTGATCACGCACCAGGGGCCGATTGAAGACGTCCTGACGGGTGTCAACCTGTCCGAGGTGTACGGCATGCCTCTGCTCGCCGGCTACACTGACGGGCGCTGGTGGGCGCGCGGTGTGAGCGCGTGAGAATAGGAGTGTGAGCGGTATGTGGTGGCTGTGGATTCTCGGCGCCCTCCTCTGCGGAATCATCGAGGTCATGAGCGTGAGCTTCGTGTTCCTCATGTTTGCGATCGGTGCGCTGGCCGCCGGTATCGCGGGCGCTTTCGGCGCGAATCTGACGATTCAGGTCATCGTTTTCATTGTCGTGTCGATTGCCCTCCTAGTCATCCTGCGTCCCTTCCTCAAGGGGCGCATCGATCGATCCAGCGGTTACGTTCCGAGCAACACTGACGGTCTGATTGGCAAGACCGGTTACGTGACCGAGGCCGTGGGAGAGCGGCACGGGCGTATCCAGTTTTCCGGTGGAGAGTGGAGCGCGCGCACTGAGGGGCCCACGCTGCCCGTTGGCACCGAGGTTCGTGTTGACCGCATCGACGGCGCAACCGCCGTTGTGAGCGCCCTCGACCCGGCCTCTGCGGCTCCGACACATCCCTATGGAGACTCGATCTCCTGATCCCGTACATCTTGTATTGTCATTGACGTAAGAAAGGAAAGACGCTGTGAGTTCAGGAAACATCATCGGTAACATCGCGTTCATCGTGGTGCTTGCTCTCGTCGTTTTCGTCGTGGTCTCGCTCGCCCGCGCAGTGCGGATCGTGCCGCAGTCGCAGGCGTACGTCGTGGAGCGCCTCGGTCGGTTCCAGGCGGTCATGCAGGGTGGATTCCACCTGCTGGTCCCCTTCGTGGATCGCGTCGCCGCGCGTATCGATCTGCGTGAGCAGGTCGCGAACTTCCCGCCGCAGCCCGTCATCACCGCCGACCAGGCGATGGTCTCGATCGACTCCGTCATCTATTTCCAGATCACGGATCGCGCAGCGCGACCTACGAGGTCGCTAACTTCCTGCAGGCGATCGAGCAGCTGACTGCCACGACGCTGCGTAACCTGATCGGCTCCCTCGACCTGGAACAGACGCAGACCTCGCGTGAGTCGATCAACAAGCAGCTGCGCGGAGTTCTTGACGAGGCCACGGGTCCGTGGGGCATTCGCGTGACCCGCGTGGAGCTCAAGTCCATTGAGCCGCCGCCGCGAGTCCTGGCCGCCATGGAGCAGCAGATCACCGCCGAGCGCACCAAGCGTGCCACGATTCTCACGGCCGAGGCCGAGCGTGAGGCCCAGATCAAGAAGGCTGAGGGTGCCAAGCAGGCCGCCGTTCTGGCTGCCTCCGCCCAGCAGGAAGCACAGGTTCTTCAGGCGAAGGGCCAGAAGGAAGCCCTTATTCTCCAGGCCGAGGGTGCCCGCCAGGCGCAGATCCTGCGCGCACAGGGTGAGTCTGAAGCCATTCAGACGGTCTTCGCGGCCATCAACGCCGGAAAGGCCACGCCCGAGCTCCTGTCCTACAAGTACCTCGAAATGCTGCCGAAGATCGCAGACGGTCAGGCGTCCAAGCTGTGGATGCTGCCCTCGGATCTCACCGGCGCACTGGAATCCATCTCGAAGGGTTTCAACCTGGGCAAGTAGACTGAAGCCACGCCGGGCCGACCGCAGTCCCTGCGGTCGGCCCGTTCTTTTCTCAACGGGAGGATACCGGTGGATTCGCATCAGGAATACGTGCTGCGCGAGGTCGCGCAGAAGAATATTCGCTTTATCCGTTTGTGGTTCACGGATGTTGCGGGCGTTTTGAAGTCGATCTCGATCGATCCCGGAGAGCTCGAGGAGGCGTTCAGTGAGGGGATTGGCTTCGACGGGTCGGCCGTCGAAGGCCTGACACGCGTCTACGAGTCGGACATGCTGCTGAAGCCCGATGCCTCGACGTTCCAGTTGCTCCCATGGCGTTCCAACGAGGACCCGGTGGCCCGCATGTTCTGCGACGTCCTCATGCCTGACGGGCGCCCGGCTCCCTCAGATCCTCGAGGGGTTCTCGAGCGCGCGGTGCAGCGCGCCGCCGACGCCGGGTTCCGGGTCACGATTCACCCGGAGATCGAGTTTTACCTCCTGCGTCAGCCGGTGACGCCCGATCGCATGATCCCCGTCGATCAGGCTGGCTACTTTGACCACGTGGCACGTGGCGATTCGAACGACTTCCGTCGCCGTGCCGTGCGCATGCTCGAGGACATGGCGATTCCGGTCGAGTTCTCGCACCACGAGGGCGGGCCGGGACAGAACGAGATTGACCTGCGAGCCGTTGACCCCGTGCGCGCAGCGGATAACATCATGACTGCGCGCACCCTTATTGAGGAGGTCGCGCTACGCGAGGAGCTCGTTGCGACGTTCATGCCCAAGCCTTTCATTGAGCACCCCGGCTCGGGCATGCACACGCACTTGTCGCTGTTTGAGGGCGAAGAAAATGCGTTCTTCTCTCCTGCGGGGCAGTATCGCCTGTCCACGACGGGGCGCCAGTTCATCGCTGGCCTTCTTGCGCACGCCGAGGAGATCGCGGCCATCACCAACCAGCATGTCAACTCCTACAAACGCCTGTGGGGCGGGGGAGAGGCCCCCTCCTACGTGTGCTGGGGCCACTTGAATCGCTCGGCTCTCGTGCGCGTTCCCCTTTACAAGCCGAAGAAGGCCGCGGCGGCACGCATCGAGTACCGCGCCCCCGACCCGAGCGCGAACCCCTACCTGGCGTTCGCCGTCCTCATCTCGGCTGGGCTCGACGGTATCGAGAAGAAGATGGAGCTCATGCCCGAGGCCGAGGACAACGTGTGGGACCTGTCGGATCGTGAACGTCAGGTCATGGGCATTCACGCCCTGCCCGCATCGTTGGCGGACGCCGTGCGTGCCATGAAGAGTTCCGACCTGGTGGCCTCCACGCTCGGTGAGCAGGTGTTCGACTACGTCATCCGCAACAAGCGCAAGGAATGGACGGAATACCGCCAGCAGATTACTCGCCAGGAGCTTGAGCAATTCCTGAAGGTCGTTCCCCGGTGACACCTGACGAACTTCGGATTGCCGGATTCCTGGACCCTCGCCGAGCACTCGACTATGTCGAGGAGCTTCCGGGTGGAGCCGAGGTGTGGGCGGCGGACCTGGGAGCCAGTGCCGACCCCGATCAGGCGTTGCTGGCGGCGATCCGTCTGCACGAGGCGGACTCCGGCCTCGTGCAGGGGACTCGTCGATGATTCGCGTGCGCGCGCTCGCCTGTGCGCCGTCTTTGGGCGGCAGCCAGTGGCTGGGCGATTACGTTGTCGCCCAGCCCGGCCGTGCTCGATCGACGTGGGAGGATCCCGGCGACGCCGCGCGCGTGATGCTCGCGTCCGTGGGGGCGACGCGAGGGGAGAGCGGCGCCTTCGTCGCCTCTGAGGATGCCCGGGTGGACGATCTGCGCGGCGCGTATCGCCAGGTCCTGCTGTACCTGGCCGCCGATGACCTGACGAGCGATGATCCTGAAGGCTTCATGCCCCAGGTCGGTCGGCGCATCGCCGACCTGGTCGACGCGACCCTTGAGGCCGGCCTTGCCCTGGCGAGGCGGGATATCGACCCGCAGGGGCGTATCCCCTTCGCCATCATCGCGATGGGTAAGACGGGAGCACGCGAACTCAACTACATCTCCGACGTCGACGTCGTCTACGTCGCCGAGGCCGGGGCTGATGGGGACGAACGCGAGGCCCTCGAGATCGCGACGCGCCTTGCTGCGGCGACGGCATCCGCCTGCTCGGGGCCCGGAACCGAAGCTCCACTGTGGACGGTGGACGCGAATCTGCGGCCCGAGGGGCGCAACGGAGCGCTCGTGCGCACCGTCGAGTCCTACCGCCAGTACTGGGACAAGTGGGCGCAGACCTGGGAGTTCCAGGCGCTGCTCAAGGCGCGCGCCTGTGCGGGGAACGAGGCCGTCGGGCGTGCCTTTGAGGAAGCCGCACAGCCCTACGTGTGGAGCGCCGCGACGCGCGAAGGATTCGTCGAGGCGGCGCGTGCGATGCGTCGCCGCGTCGAGGACAACATCTCGCGTTCGCACGCGTCGCGTGAGCTCAAGCTCGGGCGCGGCGGCCTGCGTGACGTCGAGTTCACGGTTCAGCTGCTCCAGCTTGTTCACGGTCGCACCGACGCCTTCCTGCGCGTGAGGTCGACGCTAGAGGCGATTGAGGCGTTGCGCGAGGGTGGCTACATCGCGCGCAGCGACGCGCAACAGCTCGCCTCGTGCTACCGATTCCTGCGCGCTGTCGAACACCGTACTCAGCTGCCCCGCATGCGTCGCACGCACCTGATTCCGGACAAGGAACGGGAGCTGCGTGTCCTCGGGCGTGCGATGGGGACCGCTCGCTTCGCGGATGCTGAGTCGATCAGTGCCGCTATCGACGAGGTGCGCACTCGCGTGCGCGCTTTGCACGAGGACGTCTTCTATCGCCCGATCATCGCCGCGACTGCATCGCTGAGCGAGGCCGAGGTATTCCTGCACGCAGATGGCGCGCGCGACCGACTGGCCGCGATCGGCTACCGGGATCCGGCGGGAGCGCTCACGCACATTGGAGCCCTCACGCAGGGGACGAGCAGGCGCGCGGCGATCCAGCGTCACCTGCTTCCGGTATTCATCTCGTGGCTCGCCGGAGGCGCCGACCCCGACATGGGTCTGTTGAACTTCCGCATCCTGTCCGAGGACATTGGGGATTCGCATTGGTACTCGCGCTTCTGCGTGACTCGGGCGTCGCCGCCCATAGGCTCACGACCATGCTCCCGAACTCCCGCTGGATTGCAGAGGCGCTCGCCAAGCGTCCCGAGGCCGTGGCCTGGCTCGACGATGATGGTGAGCTGGCGCCGCGCGAGCCGCATCGGCTAGCTCGGGAAGTTGCGGCCCTCATTGACCGTCACGAGGACGCGGCCGAGGCGGCCGCTCGAGTCCGAGCCGTGCGCACGCGTGAGCTCACGCGTTGCGCGATGAGCGACCTGCTGGGCGGCGTCGATCCGCGCGGGAATGCGATCGCCGACGCCACGGATGCGGCAATTCTCGGAGCCCTCGCCATCGCCCAGCGGGAGGAAACTGAGCGCTGGGGTGAGGAGCGGGCAAACGTTGTCTTTGTCGCGATGGGGCGCTACGGCGGACGCGAGTGCTCGTACGCCTCGGATGCCGACGTGGTTGCCCTGCATGAGGCCGTCGGGGGTGCCACCGAGGCGGAGGCGGCGGCCAGCGCAACGGTGATCGTCAACCGCGTGAAGAATCTTCTCGGCTCGGCGACAAACCAGCTGGGCATTGTCGTCGACCTTGACCTGCGTCCCGAGGGCAAGAATGGCCCGATGAGCCGTACGATTGAGTCGCATCGTGAGTATGCGCAGCGGTGGGCGTCGACCTGGGAGCGCCAGGCGGCGGTGCGTGCGTGCCCGATCGGTGAGGGGAGCCTCGCCGATTCTGCACGGGCACTGTTCGATGAGCTCGCCTATGGGGGAGTGAGCGAGTCTGATGTGCGAGACATTCGCTTGCTCAAAGCCCGCATGGAGAACGAGCGTCTGCCGCGCGGCATCGAGCCCGCTCGCCACGTGAAGCTCGGCCCCGGCGGCCTCACGGACGTGGAGTGGACGATCCAGCTCATTCAGATGCGTGCTGGGATGAACAACCCCGCACTGAGAACACCCTCGACGACGCAGGCGATCCTGAGTGCTCGGGAGCACGAGCTGATCAGTGCTCAAGACGCGCAGACTCTTCTCGATGCCTGGGACATGGCCACTCGTATTCGCGCGGCCAACACGCTGGCAAGGGCGCATGAGCGGTGTGAAGCTCGACGTCTTGCCTCGTGACAGCGCGGAGCTGCGTGCCCTCGCAGCGATCCTCGGGTACGGTAGCGGCGGGCTGAACGCCCTCGAAGACGACTGGCTGCGCGCTGGACGCAAAGCGCGCGCCGTCATGGAACGACTTTTCTGGGAGCAGCAGTGAAGATTGTGCTGGTACGGCACGGACAGACCCCCGCGAATCGCCTCGGCGCGCTCGACACGGTGCGCCCCGGCCTCGGGCTGACTCCCGAAGGACTCCTCCAGGCCCAGCGCCTCGCGGATCGATGGGAGTCCGAGGTTGCGCCGCCTCCCACCGTCATCGCGCTGTCCGGGCTGCACCGTACGCGCCTGACCGCGGTCCCGCTGGCGAGCGCCTACGGGCTGACTCCGCAGGTGCACCCCGGCATCCGCGAGCTCCGCTCTGGCGACCTCGAAATGGCGGCCGACCCGGCATCGCAGTCCCTCTACGTGCGCACGACCCTGTCGTGGTGCGCCGGGGATTTGGATAATCGCATGCCCGGTGGCGAAAGCGGGCGCGAGGCCCTGGCCCGCTCGCTGGAGACCGTGCGTCGGGTGGGCCTGGCCGCACGCGAGCAAGCGGGGGACGAGGCCGTCGCGGTGTTCGTCATCCACGGTGCCCTCACGCGCCTGCTGGCCACGTGGCTGTCCACCGACATCGACGAGGACCTCGTCTCCAAGCACTTCATGTCCAACACGGGCACGTCCACCTTCGAGTGGGCGCCCGACTTCACCCCGTCCTCCGCGGACGAGCTGGCGAAGGGGCTCCGCGCCCTGATCTGGAACGACCGTCCCCTCGATCAGTGGTCTTGATGCTGCTCCTGATCGGGTGCAACGAAGGCTGACACCTCGAAAGGGAACGAGCGGTACGTGAAGTAGTTCCCCAGGTATGACAGGTGGTCCTCGCACGCGAGCCACGTCTTCGTGCGCGCGCGGTGGATCGCAGGGTTACGCCAGTCGATGCGGTAGATCGCGGCGTTCGTGCATTCACGCGCCGAGCAGATGCCCGATGCGGCTTCGACTCCCAGTGCCATGGTGTCCTCCCCGTGCGGTTACGCTTGGAAGTATGCCAACCCTCGTTCTCGTTCGCCACGCGCAGGCCGCATATTCATACCCCGATCACACTCGACCCCTCACACGCGTGGGCGTCGATCAGGCCGCGCGTCTCGGCGGTGTCTTATCTCGCGAGATCGGCGCATTCGATGTCGCGGTCTGCTCGGACGCGACGCGCGCCCAGCAGACCTTCGCTCAGATTAGTCAGCGCGTGTCGATCCGTGAGAGCTGGTTCGACCGCGGCGTCTACAACGCCGACGAGGAGGACATCCTCACCCTGGCGCGCACTATCGAGGGGACCAATGCACTCATCGTCGGTCACGAGCCCACTATCTCCGCCGCCGGTTACGTGCTGGCGCGCGAGAATGATCGGGGAGAGGTAGCCCGAGGTGTACCGACCGCGACGGCTCTCATCCTCACCTTCGATGGAACCTGGGAGAATCTGACCCCCTCCAGCTGCACCCTGCGCGCGGTGCTGACCCCGCCCTCCCGGTAGGTCACGAGCCCGCGGATGATGCCCCGGCCTCGTCCATCGTTCCTGTGAGTGTGTTTACGTTTGTCCACGTGACGCCCGCCCGGATGCGGATGGGGGCCGCAAGCGCGTTAGAATATGGCGGTATCTATCCACCCAACAGGGAGAAGTGATGTCGGGACACTCTAGTGGGCGACCACCAAGCACAAGAAGGCCGCTATTGACGCCAAGCGCGGCAAGCTCTTCGCGCGCCTCATCAAGAACATTGAGGTTGCAGCTCGCACGGGCGGCGGCGACCCCGCTGGCAACCCGACCCTGTACGACGCCATCCAGAAGGCGAAGAAGAACTCCGTTCCCGCCGACAACATCGACCGCGCCGTCAAGCGCGGCTCCGGTGCCGAGGCCGGTGGCGCCAACTACGAGACCATCATGTACGAGGGCTACGGCCCCAACGGCGTCGCCTTCCTGGTGGAGTGTCTGACCGACAACCGCAACCGTGCCGCCTCCGACGTTCGCCTGGGCTTCACCCGCCACGGCGGCTCGCTGGCCGACCCCGGTTCGGTGGCCTACCTGTTCTCGCGTCGCGGCATCGTTGAGGTTCCCGCCGCCGACGGTGTGGACGAGGAATCCATCATGATGGCCGTCCTGGACGCGGGCGCCGAAGAGGTTGAGGAAGCCGGCGAGCTCTTCATCGTCGAGTCCGACCCCAAGGACGTCGTTGCCGTGCGTACCGCCCTGCAGGACGCCGGCATCGACTACGACTCTGCCGAAGTCCAGTTCGTCGCCTCCACCGAGGTCGAGCTCGATCTCGAGGGCGCCCTCAAGGTCAACAAGCTCATCGACGCCCTCGAGGACTCCGATGACGTGCAGAACATCTACACGAACATGTCCCTGTCGGACGAGGTTCGTGCCCAGCTGGAAGAGCAGGAGTGAACATGAGCGATTCGACCGCTAAGCGCGAGGTCGGCACCCCGCAGGTCAAGCGCGGTATGGCCCAGATGCTCAAGGGTGGCGTCATCATGGACGTCGTTACCCCCGAGCAGGCGAAGATCGCCGAGGACGCGGGCGCCGTGGCCGTCATGGCCCTCGAGCGCGTGCCCGCCGACATCCGCGCCCAGGGTGGCGTGGCCCGCATGTCCGACCCCGACCTGATCGAAGGCATCATCGAGGCCGTGTCCATCCCCGTGATGGCCAAGGCCCGCATTGGCCACTTCGTTGAGGCGCAGGTTCTGCAGTCCCTCGGCGTCGACTACATCGACGAGTCCGAGGTCCTGACCCCCGCCGACTACACCCACCACATCGACAAGTGGAACTTCACCGTTCCCTTCGTCTGCGGCGCGACCAACCTCGGTGAGGCGCTGCGCCGCATCAACGAGGGCGCGGCCATGATCCGCTCCAAGGGCGAGGCCGGCACCGGCGACGTCTCAACGCGACGACGCACATGCGTAAGATCCGCGACGAGATCCGCCACCTGACCTCCCTGCCCGAGGACGAGCTCTACGTCGCGGCCAAGGAACTGCAGGCCCCCTACGAGCTCGTCGCCGAGGTCGCCCGCGAAGGTCGCCTCCCCGTCGTGCTCTTCACGGCCGGTGGCATTGCCACCCCCGCCGACGCTGCCATGATGATGCAGCTGGGCGCCGAGGGCGTCTTCGTCGGCTCGGGCATCTTCAAGTCCGGCGATCCCGCCAAGCGCGCGGCCGCCATCGTCAAGGCCACGACCTTCTACGACGATCCGTCCGTCATCGCCGAGGTCTCGCGTGGCCTGGGCGAGGCCATGGTCGGCATTAACGTCGATGACCTGCCGGTCGATCACCGCCTCGCGGAGCGCGGATGGTGACCATCGGCGTTCTCGCCCTGCAGGGCGACGTCGCAGAGCACGCGCGGGCGCTGGAAAACTCCGGCGCCCGCGCGCTGCTTGTGCGCAGGGTTTCTGAGCTCGACCAGGTCGACGGCCTGGTCATCCCGGGCGGCGAGTCGACGACCATGTCGAACCTCCTGCTCTCCTTCGGTCTGTTTGACACGCTCAACGACCGGATCGCCTCCGGCCTGCCGGTCTACGGCACGTGCGCGGGCATGATCATGCTCGCCTCGTCGATCCTGGACGGACGTGAGGACCAGCGTTCTTTCGCCGCGCTCGACATGGTCGTGCGCCGTAACGCCTTCGGTCGTCAGGTCGACTCCTACGAGGAGGACCTGGACGTCGAGGGCCTCGAGGGTGGTCCCTTCCACGCCGTGTTCATTCGCGCCCCGTGGGTTGAGTCGGTGGGCGAGGGTGTCGAGGTCATCGCGCGCGCGCGGTAACAGCGCCGACGGCCCGATCGTCGGCGTGCGCCGCGGCAACGTCATGGCGACGTCGTTCCATCCCGAGGTGGGCGGAGACGATCGTATTCACGCGATGTTCGTCGATATGGTGGCGTGCGCCTGATGCGCGTCATGGGCATCGACCCCGGCCTGACGCGCTGCGGCCTCGGCGTCGTTGACGTCGATGCGTCGCGGCGCGCCTCGCTCGTGTACGTCGGTGTCGCCCGTACCGATAAGGACCTGGCGACGCACTTCCGGCTGCGGACGATCGCAGACGCGATCGATAGCGTCATCGAACGCTACGAGCCGGAGGTTGTCGCCATCGAACGCGTCTTCGCGCAGGACAACCTGCAGTCGGTGACCACGACGATGCAGGTCATGGGCGCGGCGATGACGTGCGTGGGTCGCGCCGGACTGCCGATGGCCGTCCACACGCCCTCCGAGGTGAAGTCCGCCGTTTCTGGTAACGGAAACGCGGACAAGGCGCAGGTGCAGGCGATGGTCGCACGCATCCTTGGCCTCGCCAAGGCTCCTAAGCCCGCGGACGCTGCGGACGCTCTTGCCATTGCGATTACGCACGCGTGGCGGGGGACAGGCTTGCTCGGCGCCCCCGAGGACTCGTCGGTCGCCGTCTCGATCTCGGGTCGCCTGACCGCGCGCGGATCCATGACGCCCGCCCAAAAGGCGTGGGCTGAGGCCCAGGCCGCGCAACGCCGAACGGGTGCCGTCGATCCGAGGCGTAGGCGCGGCTAGAATCGTACATATGTTCGCCCGCGTACGCGGGCGATCCGTGAACGAAAGGAACGCAGTGATCTCCATTCTGCGCGGCACAGTTGCGAGCGTCGGCCTCGACCACATCGACATCGTGGTGGGAGGCATCGGCTTTCCGCGTGCACGTGACGCCCGCCTTCGCCCAGGGCGCCTCGCGCGATCAGGAGATGACTGTGTTCACGTCGATGATCGTGCGCGAAGACTCGATGACCCTGTACGGTTTCGAGTCCGCCGATGAGCGGGACGTGTTCACGAAGCTGCTGTCGGTGTCGGGCATCGGCCCGAAGATCGCGCTGGCAGCCCTGGCGGTCCTGCGCCCCGACGACCTGCGCCGCGCGGTGCGCGACCAGGACCTCAGCGGCTCTTCAGCGGATCCCCAGGCGTGGGCAAGAAATCAGCCCAGCGGATGGCCCTCGAAATCGGGGACAAGCTGGGCACCCCGGCAGCACTGCCGGGCGCAGAAACCGCAGCCGCCCCCGCGCCTACCGAGGACGCCGTGGCCTCCGAGGTCAGCGCCGCCCTGGTCGGCCTCGGTTGGTCCGAGGCACAGGCTGCCAAGGCCATCGAGAAACTCGCGGGCAGTGGTCTCGGCGCATCCGACATGCTGCGCGCCGCCCTCGTGACGCTGGGAGGCGGACGTGGCTGATCAGATGGATTCCGGTTTCGACGTCGATGCGATGCGCATCGTCGCCCCCTCGACGCCGGCGAACTCGAGCGGGCAGCCGAGGCCGCGCTGCGCCCCAAGAGCTCTCTGAGTTCGTGGGTCAGCGCGTCGTTCGAGGCCAGTTGCAGCTCGTCCTCGACGCCGCGCGGATGCGTTCGGCCAGCCCCGACCACGTCCTGCTTGCGGGCCCTCCGGGACTCGGCAAGACGACGCTGGCAATGATCATCGCCGCGGAGATGGGAACGTCCCTGCGACTGACCTCCGGCCCCGCGATCCAGCACGCTGGTGACCTTGCCGCGATTCTTTCCGGCCTCCAAGAGGGCGACGTCCTCTTCATCGACGAGATCCACCGCCTCGCGCGAACCGCCGAGGAAATGCTCTACCTCGCCATGGAGGACTTTGTGTCGACGTCGTCGTGGGCAAGGGGCCCGGCGCGACATCGATCCCGCTGACTCTGCCGCCTTTCACCGTCGTCGGCGCCACGACGCGATCGGGCCTGCTGCCGGCTCCGCTGCGCGACCGCTTCGGCTTCACGGCCCATCTCGAGTTCTACGAGACCGATGAGCTCCAGTCGGTGGTCACCCGTTCCGCCTCGCTGCTGGGTTCGCCCATTGACGCGCAGGCCGCCCACGAGATCGCCTCGCGTTCGCGTGGAACGCCTCGTATCGCGAACCGCCTCCTGCGTCGCGTCGTCGACTACGCCCAGGTGCATGGCGACGGGCAGCTGACCCTCGAGGCCGCGCGCGGTGCCCTCGAGCTTTTTGAAGTTGACCCCTCCGGCCTCGACCGCCTCGACCGCGCGGTCCTCGAGGCCATCTGCCGTCGTTTCGCCGGTGGTCCCGTTGGCCTCACGACCCTGTCGGTGACGATCGGCGAGGAAGCAGAAACCGTCGAAACGGTCGCGGAACCCTACCTCGTGCGCGAAGGGTTCCTCGTGCGCACCAACCGCGGACGCATGGCAACCGCCAAGGCATGGGCCCACCTCGGCCTCACTCCGCCCGCGCCGGACGGTGGCCTCTTCGACTAGGGGAGTGAGCCTCGTCCCTATCCGTGCAGGCCGCGGGCGCGTGCGGAGTGTCAAAACGGCTCCGGAGGCGTCTCGCGCCGCGCCACACCTTGATCACTTAGGCTAAAACCTTGCTCGGGCATTAGACTGGCAAAGTGCGCTCGAAGCGCTAGACCGTCATCGAAAGTGAATCAGCCTTTATGAACAACTACATGCTCCTGATCATGGCAGCTTTCCTCATCGTCTTCATGATGTGGAGCTCGCGCTCCCGCAGGCAGCAGATGCAGAAGCTGGAACAGGAAAAGCGTGACCAGCTCGCAGCCGTCACTCCCGGAGAATGGGTGCGTACCCGCGTGGGTTTCTGGGGTCGTTTTGTTGACCTCGACGGCGACATTGTTGTCCTGGAGACCTCTAACGGACACGAGATGTACTGGGAACGTGAATTCATCGCCGAGATCGGTGGCCAGCCGCCGCTCGCTGACGCGGAGCAGGCTGAGGCGGACGCCGACGAGGTGGAGACCGTCGAGGAGGACGCATCTGTCCTCGGCCTCGATCAGGAAGACGCCCAGTCTTTCGACGTGCGCGACACCGACGAGCAGCAGAAGTAACTCAAGGCTGAACGGAAAGTAGAACCGTGGCATCACATAAGCGACGCCCCGTGCGCGCGCTCGTGACCCTGACCGTCGCCATCGTGGCGGCGTGCGCGGCACTTGCGATCGGGCACTTCGTGAAGGGCGTGTCCCCGTATCCCGACCTGGCCCTTGACCTTAAGGGTGGTACCCAGCTGATCCTGACACCGACCCCGACGTCGGAGGGACAGCGTGCGATCACCGAGGAAGATATCACGCAGGCGATCGCGATTATTCGTAATCGTATTGACGCGTCCGGCGTGTCCGAGTCTGAGATCTCCTCGATGGGTAGCTCTAATATCATGGTGTCGATCCCCGGCACCCCGTCCCAGGAGCAGCTGGATCTGATCCGTTCGTCCTCGCAGATGAACTTCCGCCCGGTGCTGCGTATTGGGCCTGCGCAGGGAATCCTCCAGAACCAGCAGCAGCCGCAGGTGGATAACCCTCAGTCGGGTGCGCAGTCTGGTGCCCAGTCGGGCGAACAGAGCGGTGCACAGTCCGGTGCCCAGTCGGGCGAGCAGAGCGGCGCTGGCGCGGCTGATACGGCTCAGTCCGGCGTTCAGTCCACTGCCCTGGATGAGGCGACCGCTCGCGGCGCTGCCGACGCGGATGGCGACGGCGTTCTGTCCGACACCCCTGCGACGACTCCCGAGAATGCATCGGATCTCGCCTGGGTGACGGAGCAGGTCATGTACGACTTCCTGACGCTCGATTGCTCGGCATCCGCCGATGTGAAGCGCGTCGAGGGGCCCGCCGACAAGCCCTACGCCGCCTGCGACGAGTCCGGCCAGGTCAAGTACATCCTGGGCCCCGTGGCCGTTCCCGGTTCGGATCTGACGGCTGCAGCTGCGGCCATCGCACGCAACAGCACTGGTCAGTCGACCGGCCAGTGGATCGTGTCGCTGCAGTTCAACCACGACGGCACCGAGAAGTTCAAGGAAACCTCCACGATCCTCTACGGCTACCACGATTCGGACCCCCAGGGGTCGTCCTATCGTGGCAGCCCGGACCGTAACTCGTTCGCGGTCGTTCTCGATGGAACCGTGATTACCGCTCCGTCGATGCAGGCGATCATCACGAACGGTGAGGCGCAGATCAGCGGTAACTTCACCGCGCAGTCCGCGACGGCGCTGGCTAACCAGCTGCAGTTCGGCTCGCTGCCGCTGAACTTCGAGGTCGAGTCCGAGCAGCAGATTTCTGCGACGATCGGCACGGATCACCTGACCGTTGGTCTGTGGGCGGCCCTCATCGGCTTCCTGCTGGTCATCCTCTACCTGATTTGGCAATACCGCGGCCTCGCGATTATTTCTGCCGGTTCGCTGGTCGTTGCCTCGATCATCACCTACCTGGTGATCACGCTACTGTCGTGGGCGATGGGCTACCGCCTCTCGCTGGCAGGCGTCGCCGGTCTGATCATGGCCATCGGCGTCACCACGGACTCGTTCATCGTCTACTTCGAACGTGTCCGAGACGAGGTCCGAGACGGACGACCGCTGCGCGCCGCCGTCGAAGAGGGCTGGGATCGCGCCAAGCGCACCATCCTGGTTTCCGACGCCGTCAACCTGGTTGCGGCCGTGGTCCTCTACCTGCTCGCCGTTGGTGGCGTTCAGGGCTTCGCCTTCACCCTCGGCATCACGACAATTATCGACATAGCGGTGATCTTCCTGTTCACCCACCCGATGATGGAGCTGCTGATCCGCACTCGCTTCTTCGGCGAAGGCCACAAGCTCTCGGGTCTGGACCCCGAGCACCTGGGTGCGAAGAACTCGCTCGTGTACGCGGGTCGCGGACGCGTGGTCGTGCGTGGTGAATCCGCGACGACAAAGGACCAGAGCGACGAGGCCGGCGACGGTCTGTCGATTGCCGAGCGACGCCGTGCCGCCCGCCTCGCCGCGGCGAAGGCCGAGGACGAAGAGACCGTTGATGACGCTTCCGTCGAGACAACGGATAGCACTGCAGGCGTGACCGAGGAAGAGGAGAACTGACATGATGAGTTTTGCTCAGTGGGGTAACGCCCTGTACTCGGGCGAGAAGTCCTATGCCGTCGTCCCCAAGCGCAAGGTCTTCGTCGGCCTCGCCGCCGCGGTGCTCGTTCTCGGTTTCGCGCTCGTCGCGATCCTTGGCCTGAACCGCTCGATTGAGTTCACCGGAGGCTCGCAGTTCGATGTCGCTCACGTGAGCGATCAGAGCGAGTCTTTCGCCTCGCGTGCAGTCACCTCCACCGGCCTCGTTGAGGGCACCCCGAAGGTGACTCGCGTGGGCGCGGACTCGGTCCGAATCCAGACGTCGTCCCTGGATTCCGCGCAGACCTCTCAGATGCGTGACGCGCTGGCCAGCGCCTACGGAGTGGATGCGACCGAGGTGCAGTCCTCCTCGATCGGCCCCTCCTGGGGTTCCTCGGTCACCACTAAGGCCGCTCAGTCGCTCGTCATCTTCATGGCGCTCGTCGCCCTGCTGATGACGGTGTACTTCCGCTCGTGGCGCATGGCTGCGTCTGCGCTGCTCGCGCTGGTGCACGACATCGCCGTGACCATCGGCGTGTTCGCGATCCTGCAGGTCGAGGTCTCGCCCGCAACCGTGATCGGCTTCCTGACGATTCTGGGTTACTCGCTCTATGACACCGTCGTCGTCTTCGACAAGGTGCGCGAGCTGACCTCGGACATCTACGAGCAGAAGCACTACACCTTCGCCGAGTACGTGAACCTCGCAGTCAACCAGACGATGGTTCGTTCGATCAACACCTCGGTTGTGGCGCTTCTCCCCGTCGGCGCGATTCTGATCATCGGTTCCGTGGCCCTTGGCCCGGGTACCCTGGTGGATATCTCGCTGGCCCTGTTTGTCGGTATGATCGCCGGTACCTACTCGTCGATCTTTATCGCGTCGCCGCTTCTGGTCACCTTCCAGGAGCTGTCGCCCAAGACCCGCGAGCACAACGCGGCCGTCGACCGGGCACGTCAGGGGCCGCCACGCCGCTGATACGCCGGGCGCCTCCCGCATCGGTGAAGGTGGCTCCTATCAAAGCCCGGCAAGCGCCTGGGCAACGAGAATCAGCCCCACAGGAAGAAGAATCATCGATGATCGGTGAGCTCGGCGAGCGCATCGCCACTCTGGTGCGAAGCAACATGCTGGAAATCCCGGATTTTCCGGAACCCGGCGTCCTGTTTCGTGATATCACTGAGCTGTTTGCGAACGGCCCTGCATTCAAGGAACTCGTTGAGCTGATCGGCGCTCGCTACGCGGGTCGCATCGACGCAGTCGCGGGTCTTGAGTCGCGTGGCTTCATCCTCGGCGCTCCGGTGGCCGCCGAGCTTGGCCTCGGAATGCTGACGATCCGCAAGGCTGGCAAGTTGCCCGGCCACGTGATCGGCGTCGACTACGAACTTGAGTACGGCACGGCGCGCATGGAAATGCACCCCGAGTCGGTCCACGAGGGCCAGCGCGTCCTCATCATCGACGACGTGCTCGCGACGGGCGGCACAGCGAACGCGGCGGTGAAGCTGCTGCGTCAGTGCGGCGCGTCCGTCGAGGCCGTGGCCGTTCTCCTGGAACTCGATGCGCTCGGCGGTCGCTCCGTGCTGACGGATGTGACGGTGGAGAGCGCGCTACACCTCTAAGCGTCGTTTCTTGACAGCGAGCGGGTCCGGGGATCGTCACGATCCCCGGACCCGCTCGTTCGTCGCTATCATGGGGCCATGAGCAGCGACGACATGACTTCAGGATCCGCACTTCCCGCGGCCGGTTCCCGAGTGCGCTCTGGCCTCGTTTGGTTTGGCTCACGCGGACGTGCCACAATCCCCGAGATTGAGCCGCTTGTGCGCGCCCTGCGGGCGAACCATCCGAAGGCGGACATCAGCGTCGTCGAGCGGGCCTACCGCACTGCCGAGGAACATCACCGCGGTCAAATGCGCAAGTCCGGTGAACCGTATATCACCCATCCGGTCGCCGTTGCGACCATCCTCGCGGAGATGGGCATGACGACCCCGACGCTTGTCGCAGCGCTGCTGCATGACACGGTCGAGGACACGGACTACACGCTTGAGCAGCTCGCTGCCGAGTATGGCGAGGCGATTGCCAACCTCGTTGACGGCGTCACCAAGCTCGACAAGGTGCACTACGGCGCCGCTGCTCAGTCTGAGACGCTGCGCAAGATGCTCGTCGCGATGAGCCGCGATATCCGTGTGCTGCTCATCAAGCTCGGCGACCGACTGCATAATGCCCGCACGTGGCGGTTCGTGCCCGCCAAGTCGGCGGCAAAGAAGGCGAAGGAGACGCTGGAGATCTACGCACCCCTGGCTCATCGCCTCGGCATGAACATGGTGAAGTGGGAGCTTGAGGAGCTGTCGTTCAAGACGCTGTACCCGGATATCTATGAGGAGATCGACCGCCTCGTCACGGAGAGGGCACCCCAGCGCGAAGAGTATCTGCGAGATGTCATCGACCAGATCGAAGAGGATTTGCGTCGTTCGGGCACGAAGGGGACGGTGAGTGGCCGTCCGAAGAGCCACTACTCGATCTACCAGAAGATGATCGTGCGCGGCAAGGCCTTCGATGAGGTCTACGATCTGGTGGCTGTGCGTGTACTGGTGGAGTCGATCAAGGATTGCTACGGCGTGCTGGGGGCGCTGCACGGGCGCTGGAACCCGATTCCCGGCCGTTTCAAAGACTACATCGCGATGCCGAAGTTTAATCTCTACCAGTCGCTGCATACGACCGTTATCGGACCCGGTGGCAAGCCGGTGGAGATCCAGATCCGTACCTTCGACATGCATGAGCGCGCCGAGCATGGCGTCGCCGCGCACTGGAAGTACAAGCAGAACCCAAACGCGTCGAGTGGCGACGCGGATCGCATGAGCTCTGACGAGCAGGCGAACTGGTTGCGTGCTTTGGTCGAGATGGAGCGTGAGACGGGGGATCCTGAGGAGTTCCTCGATTCGCTGCGCTTCGAGATCGCCGGCGATGAGGTCTACGTGTTTACGCCGAAGGGCCAGGTCATCGTGTTGCCGGCGCGTTCGACGCCCGTCGACTTCGCGTATGCGGTGCACACGGAGGTCGGCCACCGCACGGTGGGCGCGAAGGTCAACGGCCGCCTTGTCTCCCTGGATACGCGCCTCGAGTCGGGCGAGACGGTCGAGGTCGTGACCTCAAGTCGGATAAGTCCGGACCTTCGCGCGACTGGCTGGCCTTTGTCGCCTCTCCGCGTGCGCGTTCCAAGATCAAGGCGTGGTTCTCCAAGGAGCGCCGCGAGGAGGCTGTCGAGGCTGGCAAGGAGGCGCTTGCCCGCGCGATGCGCAAGCAGAACCTGCCGCTCCAGCGCCTCATGAGCCACGAGTCGATCCTGTCGGTCGCGACGTCTTTCGGCTATCCGGACGTGTCCGGCCTGTACGCAGCTGTCGGGCGAGGGCCATATCTCCGCACAAAACGTCGTCTCCAAGCTGGTCGACAACCTGGGTGGGGGAGACGGCACGGAGGAGACGCTGTCCGAGGCCGTGACCCCCGGTTCTCAGAAGCCGCGCTCCGAGGCCTCGGGCGATGCGGCGATCACCGTCGCCGGTCTGAGTCCGAACGAGATCTGGGTCAAGCTCGCCAAGTGCTGTACGCCGGTGCCCGGAGACGACATCGTCGGCTTTATTACCCGAGGCCAGGGTGTCTCGGTGCATCGCAGTACGTGCGCGAACGCTGTCCGTCTAGAACAGCTGCAGCCCGAGCGCTTCGTCGACGTGTCCTGGAACGAGAAGGGGCTGGGTGCTCCGTTCCGCGTGCAGATTGAGGTGCGCGCTCTCGATCGTGGCGGACTGCTCTCGGATCTGACGCGCGTGCTGTCCGACTATCGCGTCAACATTCTCGCCGCCGCGCTGAAGACCGACGGAGATCAGGTCGCCTCGGGAAACTTCTCATTCGAACTGGCCGACCTCGGGCACCTGAACGCGGTCCTGTCCGCCCTTCGTCGGGTCGATGGGGTCTTCGAGGCGGTGCGCATCGGCGCCGATTCATAGACGAGGCGCGGGCGGCCTGCGTCGATTCGCGTGAAAAGGGTGTTACATCCGTCCCCTTTTGGGTGATGAGCTTTCCCCTGCTCGTTAGATGTGACACACTAGCTGTGTGTCACATCGGCACGCACCCGCGCCGGGCGTAAGCCCTCGTCTCAGAAGGAATATCGTGACCACGACGCCGATTCCGAATAACGAAACCGCTCCCGAAGCTGCCCCGTCGACGATTGAGGAGGCCGCGGTCTCGACGACGATTGCTGCTTCTGAGGTGCCCGAGCACCCCTTCGCCCGTATCGGCGAGGACGGCACTGTCTACGTCAAGGATGGAGACGAAGAGCGCGTCATCGGCGGCTTCCCCGAGGGCATTCCTGCTTCTCCCTACGCTCTGTACGAGCGTCGCTACGCAGACCTCGAAGCCACCATCAAGCTTTTTGAGGATCGCCTGGGCACGCTGAGCCCGCGCGACATCGACCAGACTCTCGCAACGCTGCGCGAGCAGGTCGCCTCCCCGAACGTCATCGGCGACATCCCGGCGCTGCGCGAGCGCGTTGCGGCGGTTGAGAAGGCCGCCGAGGAGCGTAAGGAAATCGCCCGTGAGGAGCGTAAGGCCGCCAAGGCTGCTGCTCTCGCCGAGCGCACTTCTGTCGTTGAGCGCGCCGAGGCTATTGTCGCCCAGGATCCCGCCAAGACCCATTGGAAGCAGTCGGGTCAGACCCTGCGCGACCTCCTCGACGAGTGGAAGAACCTGCAGCGCCGCGGTCCCGCGCCTGGAGAAGGCCATCGAGGATGAGCTGTGGAAGCGTTTCTCCTCCGCGCGCACCCAGTTCGACCGTCACCGCCGCCAGTTCTTCTCGCAGCTCGATCAGGCCCAGTCCGAGGCTAAGCGAGTGAAGGAAGCCCTGATCGCTGAGGCCGAGGCTCTGTCCTCGTCCGTGGACTGGTCGCGTACCTCCGGTGCCTACCGTGAGCTCATGAACCGCTGGAAGGCCGCCCCTCGCGCCTCGCGTAAGGAAGACGACGCGCTGTGGGCACGTTTCCGCGCCGCCCAGCAGGTGTTCTTCGACGCTCGCCGCGCCAAGGACGAGGCCACCGACGCGGAGTACCGCGACAACCTCGTCGCGAAGGAAGCGATCCTCGTTGATGCTGAGGCCATCCTGCCGGTGACCGACATTGATCGCGCGAAGGCTCAGCTGCGTCAGATCCAGGACCGCTGGGAAGAGGTGGGCCGCGTGCCGTCCGCCGACCTGCACCGCATTGAGGGTCGTCTGCGTGCCGTCGAGGCCGCCGTCCGCGAGGCCGAAGAGAAGGAATGGCGCCGCACCAACCCCGAGACGCGCGCACGCGCGGCCGGCATGGTGGGTCAGCTTGAGGAGCAGATCGCTCAGCTTGAGCGTTCTCTGTCCGAGGCCGAGGCCAAGGGCGACGAGAAGGCCGCCAGGAACGTGCGCGAGGCTCTTGAGACCAAGCGCGCCTGGCTCGCGCAGATCTCCTCCTCCATGGAGTGACATGCGCCTTCACGTTATTCCATCGCCTTTCTACGCGGCGAATGGGATCGTGCTCGTCCCTTCCGGGGCGGGCACTGCCCTTGTCGTCGACCCTTCGGCGGGAATCCAACACCTGATCCGCGAGGTCCTCGAGCTTGAGGGTGTCAGCGTGGGCGCGGTGCTTCTGACACACGGACACCCCGACCACGTCTGGGACGCGGCCGCGGTGTCCACTTGGGGAGTGGACGGAGGCACCGTTCCCGTGTACGTGCCGGGACCTGACATGTACCGCATGGATGCCCCGGCCTCGTTCCTGCCGATGCCGCTGCCCGACTTTGTGGGGGAGTGGGTCAAGCCCGCCGACCTTTGTGAGGTGCCCTCAGATTCGTTTGAGGTGTGCCCCGGCGTGTGGCTGCGCATGGTTCCCGCACCCGGCCATACCGAGGGATCGGCTGTCTTCCTGGGGGAGAGCCCGCTCGATATCCGGGTCAACAACCAGTCCTTCTACTGTTCCGATGAGGCGGTTCCGTGGGCGATGAGCGCAGACGTGCTGTTTAAGGACAGCGTCGGGCGCACCGACCTGCCCGGGGGCGATGAAACTCAGATGCGGCATTCTTTGCGCACGATTTCCAACGCTCTCGATCCTCGCACCGTCCTCGTTCCCGGCCACGGCCCGGCGACGACGCTCGCAGATGAGATACGCTCAAACCAGTATCTGATTCGCGCTCGTCGCATCGGCTGACCACCTTCCTCATAGAAAGAACGCTCAATGGCTCGCACGTCCCTGTCTGGTTTCCCCGAATGGCTCCCGGAGGGCCGCATCATTGAGATGCACGTCCTCGACGAGCTGCGTCGCGTGTTTGAATTGCACGGCTTCGCGGGCATCGAAACCCGTGCGGTCGAGACCCTCGAGCAGTTGGAAGCAAAGGGCGAGACCTCCAAGGAGATCTACGTGCTCGACCGCCTGCAGGCCCTGAAGGCCGCGGCGGCGGGCGCACGCGCTCCCAAGGACAAGGGCATGGGTCTGCACTTCGACCTCACGGTTCCCTTCGCCCGCTACGTGGTCGAGAACGCGAACGAGCTGGATTTCCCGTTCAAGCGCTACCAGATCCAGAAGGTGTGGCGCGGTGAGCGTCCCCAGGACGGTCGCTTCCGTGAATTCACGCAGGCGGACATCGACGTCGTGGGTAACGGCGAGCTGCCGTTCCACTTCGAGGTGGACCTGCCGCTGGTGATGGCCGAGGCTCTGAATAACCTGCCGATCCCGCACGTGCGCGTGCTCGTGAATAACCGCAAGGTCGTTCAGGGCGTGTGTGAGTCCCTCGGGGTCTACGGACGTTGAGGCTGCCCTGCGCGGCCTCGACAAGATCGACAAGATCGGCCCGGAGGGTGTGGTCGCCGAGCTGGCTCAGTCCGGCATTGATGGCGACCAGGCATCCGTTCTGCTCCAGATGGCGCAGATCCGCACGTCCGAGTCTTCAGAGGTGCGCGCGCGTCTGGCTGACCTCGGTGTGGGCGGCGAACTGCTGGACGAGGGCCTGAAGGAGCTGACCGAGCTCCTCGATACCGCGAACAAGCGGATGCCGGGTGCGGTCGTCGCGGACCTCAAGATCGCTCGCGGTCTCGATTACTACACGGGCAGCGTGTACGAGTCGGAGATCGAAGGTCACGAGGCTCTCGGCTCGATCTGCTCGGGCGGACGCTACGACTCCCTGGCGAAGGACGGCAAGCGCACCTACCCGGGCGTCGGCCTGTCGATCGGCGTCTCGCGCCTCGTGTCGCGCATGATTTCCGCGCCGATGGTGAGGGCCTCTCGCAAGGTGCCCACGGCGGTCGTCGTCGCGGTCATCGCGGAGGAGCAGCGTGAGCGCTCGGAGGCGATTGCCGCTGTGCTGCGTTCGCGCGGCATCTCAACGGACGTTGCTCCCAGCGCCGCAAAGTTCGGCAAACAGATCAAGTTCGCCGATAAGCGCGGCATCCCCTTCATCTGGTTCCCGGGCGAGGAGGGCGGCGCTGACACGGTGAAGGACATTCGCAGTGGCGAGCAGGTGGACGCCGATCCGCACACGTGGGTCCTGCCCGAGGCCGACGCTGTCCCCTACTATCGAGAAGGTGACCGACTGAGTGTCCCTCACGGCGGTTGAAGCAGCTCGCTCGCTGGCGCATGCCCTGAGGAAACGCTCCATGCCATTCCGGAAGGGAGTCGTGGCGACGCGGAGCGCGCGCTGCGACGCCTGCAGGACGTCGTGTTGCCGCGCCTCGAGGATGCGGATGCACCCGTGCTGGTGGTCGTCGGTGGCTCGACGGGGTCTGGTAAGTCGACGCTCGTCAATTCGTTGCTTGGCCGAAACGTGAGTCGGGCGGGCGCGGTGCGTCCGACGACTCGACGCCCCGTGTTGGTCTGCTCGCCCAAGGCACGCGAGTGGTTCATGTCGGACCGCGTGCTGCCGCGACTGGCGAAGAGCGAGGGCACGGGCGGGGATAGCCTCGACGCGATCACGATCGCTGTCGAGAAGACGCTGTGGCCCGCCGTGGGCATTGTGGACGCGCCAGACATCGATTCCGTCGAGGACGGAAAACCGTCGCCTGGCTGCAGAGCTGCTCGACGGCGCAGATCTGTGGGTGTTTGTCACGACCGCGGCCCGCTACGCGGATGCGGTGGCGTGGAAGCACCTGGAGGAAGCCGCGAGCCGCGGACTGCGTGTCGCCATCGTGCTCAACCGCGTCCCCCCTGGGGCGGCGCAGGAAATTCGCGAGGATCTGGCCTCGTTGGCTCGCCGGCGTGGCCTGGGTGAGGTCGCGATTTATACGGTCGAGGAACAGCCGCTCAGCGATGGGACGCCTGTCCGCCGAGGCTAATCGCGCCGATCGGCGTCCTACCTGGAGGAAATCGGACGCGATTCCGAGGAACGTGCCGCTATCGTGCGTCGATCGCTGTCCGGTGCCGTCGCCTCGTCGTTGGAGGAGACGACGCGCGCACTGGAGGCTGCGAGGCAACGCAACCGCGAGTTCGAGGCGGCCGCCGGCGATATCGAGCAGCTCGTTGCTTCCTATGCCCGGGAAGTGTCCTCCTCGTCGAGTGATGACGTACTGCGCGGCGAAGTAAGCGCACGCATCGCCGAGGTGCTGGGCTCGTGGGATATGTCCAAGACCGTCTCGCGTGTGTTTTCTGGTCTGAGCTCGCGCGTGATGGGTGCACTTCGTGGACAGGCAGCGCCGGACGTTCAGGTGCAGCGCGATCTGACCGGAGGCCTTGCGCAGCGTTTGGCGGACCAATACCACCGGGCGTGGGGTGAATCCCTGCGCAGGGCGCGTACGGTCGTGGACACGTCTACGTTCGATGAGCTGCTTGACGTCGATGCGGCGGAGCAGCGCGCACGCACAGTTGCGCAGGAGTGGACGCGTGAGGTCACGCAGATCATTCGTGGCCAGGCCGAGTCCTCGCGCGTCAGCGGGCGCATGCTCGCGGGCGGCATCAACGTCGTGACGGTGTCGCTGATGGTAGCCGCGTTTACGATGACCGGTGGTCTCACCGGTGTTGAAGTCGGTATCGCTGGGGCATCGGCCGCCCTGTCCCAAACAATCCTGGAAGCCTATTTCGGTGAACGCACGGTTCGTTCGCTGGCCGAGCAGGCCCGTGCGGCGCTCGAACGCCTCGCCGGAGAGTCTCTGTCGGCTGTCGTTGCCCCGGTGAGCGCGAGCCTCGATCGGGCCTCTGACAGGGTTCTCATCGACAAGCTGGCGGCGGCTGAGGAGAGAGCGCGGGAGGTGCTGGCGTGAGGCGAGCAACGAACCCCGTGGCGTCGGCCGCCCAGCAGCTTGACGAGATGTGCACCCTGGCAGCACCGGACCTCGATCAGCAGACTCTGGCGCACATTCGCGATCTCATTGATGTGACCGCCGAACGCAGTGAGGTCGACCCGTCCTGGTGCGTTATCGGCATGCTGGGAGGTACGGGTGCCGGCAAGTCCTCCCTCGTCAACGCGCTGAGCGGTGGAGAGGTCGTCACAGCGGGTGTTCGGCGCCCCACGACGAACGAGGCATGCGCCGTGCTGCCGCGAGGCCGAGAACCGCAGGAATTGCTGGGGTGGCTGGGATATCGGTCGTCGGGTCGAGGCGCCGCAAGCGCTGCCTGGCGACACTGTCGTCGTTGATTTGCCGGACATTGATTCGGTTGAGGCTCGTCATGCGGACATCGCCGATCGTCTGGCGTCGCGCGTCGACGCGCTCGTCGTTGTCGTCAACCCGCAGAAGTACGCGGACGCGCGTCTGCACGACGAGTGGCTGGTGCGCCTGCGCTCGTCGCACGCATCGGTGACGGTTGTCCTGACGCACGTCGATACCATTTCCATGCCCGAGCGTGATGCGATCGAGCAGGACCTGCATCGTCTGCTGAGCGATCGCTGGCATGGCTGATGCCGAGGTCTTCGCGGTATCGGCGACGACGGGTGAAGGTATGTGCACGCTCATCAAGCACCTGACGTGCGAGGCCGAGCGGGTCTCACGCCAGGCGTCACGCGCGCGTGCTGCGCTGCGTGAGGCCTCCCGGATACTGCGCGAGTCCTTGGAGTTGACCGGAACGGTCCGAGGCCTCGAGACCGATGGCCTGGCCGCCGAATTGGCTGGCACGGCCGCCGACCTCGCGGGTGCTCCGATTATCGCCGAGGCCGTGGCTGACTCGACGCTGCGAGCCGGACGCCGGGCGGGCGGCTGGCTGCCGTTGCGCTGGCTGGCGCGTACGGGTGTGGACCCGCTGCGCCGCCTGCATCTGGATGATGAGTCGCGTGCCGAGGGGGCGACGACTCCGACGTTGCCGACGCGGTCTGCCTCCGATGAAGCTGCTTTCGTCAACGCCGTTCGGGGGGCGGTTGGGGAGCGCGCGCAGGCGCGTCCTGCCCGTTGGCGTGCGGCGCTGGTCGAGCGTGCGCTCAGCGGGGCGCGAGAGGTCCCGGACGCAGCGCATCGTGAGGTTGCGGAGCATATTCGCGTCTCGACCGGAGCCCCGGCGCTGTGTCGTGCGCTGGGTGGTGCGCAGCTGCTCGCGTGGCTCGGCGTTGTCGTGGGTGTCGCGTGGATCGTCCTCGTGCACCTGGGCAGGGCTGTTCTCATCGATGTTCGGGTCCCCGCGCTCGGGCCGATTCCGCTTCCGACGGCCCTGGTCGCGCTGTGCCTGTTGATCACGGTGCTCTGCGCATGTGCGAGCCGAGCACTCGCCCGGTGGACTGCATCGCGGCGTCGGCGCGTCGTGATGCGTGACCTGCGGGGACTGTGCCGCGATGCGGTCGATCGACTCGTCGTTGCTCCCCTGCGTTCCGAGGACAATCGGCAGGTGACGATCGCCTCGTTCCTCGCTCGCCTGCCCGTCTGAGTGTCGTCCCGCCGCAATGGGCGGACGATTCGCTGACAGTGAGTTCGCCGACCACGCGCCTCTGTCAGCTGCCTGCGAGGGTATGCTGGTTGTAGCGATGAGGCGCTGCCCCTTGTTATGGTGCCCGCGGGATGCGGGATTTGTTGTTATGGGTGAGGCCGCGCCGAGGAGCCGAGTAGGCCCGCCCCGATGGTTTTGCTGACACCGATTGCACCACGCAAGGATGAATTATGCCCTCTGACGATTTCATGGATCGCGCTGACGACGAGCGCGAGATGACGGCGATTGCCGACGATATTGACGACCTCGACGACGCTCGTGAGTTCGGTGATGACCACGCGGACGAGGAGGACACGGACACCGTGACCTTCGCGAGCCTCGGCCTGCCCGAGGAGATCCTCGCGGCTGTCACCGATATGGGATTCCGCGTCCCCACCCCGATTCAGGCCGCCGCCATCCCTCCGCTGCTGGAGCTGCGCGACGTTGTCGGCATCGCCCAGACGGGTACCGGAAAGACCGCTGCATTCGGCCTGCCGTTGCTGGCGATTGTTGACGCGGACGAGCGCAACGTGCAGGCTCTCGTGCTGGCCCCCACCCGCGAGCTCGCGATGCAGAGTGCCCAAGCGATCGAGGATTTCGCCGCACGTACGGCCCGCCTCGACGTCGTCCCCGTCTATGGTGGCTCGCCCTACGGCCCGCAGATCGGCGCGCTCAAGCGCGGCGCTCAGGTCGTCGTCGGCACCCCGGGTCGCGTCATCGACCTCATCGAGAAGGGCGCCCTCGACCTGTCGAACGTGCGCATGCTGGTCCTCGACGAGGCCGACGAGATGCTGCGTATGGGCTTCGCTGAGGACGTCGAGACGATTGCGTCGAGCGCCCCGGATGATCGACTGACCGCGCTGTTCAGCGCGACGATGCCGGCGGCCATTGAGAAGGTTGCCCGCGAGCACCTGAAGGATCCGGTCAAGGTCGCGGTTTCTACCGAGTCCTCGACGGTCGACACCATCCACCAGACCTACGCGGTGGTGCCCTACAAACACAAGATCGGTGCGCTTTCGCGCGTGCTGGCTACCCGCGCCCAGCACATCAAGGAAGGCCAGGAAGAGGCTGACGCCGCCATCGTCTTCGTGCGCACGCGCGCCGATGTCGAAGAGGTGTCGTTGGAGCTCTCGAGCCGTGGATTCCGGGCAGCCGGTATTTCCGGCGACGTCGCTCAGACCGAGCGCGAGCGCATGGTCGAGCGCCTCAAGAACGGCTCGCTCGACGTGCTGGTCGCGACCGACGTGGCCGCCCGAGGCCTCGACGTCGAACGTATCTCCCTCGTCGTTAACTTCGACGTTCCGCGTGAGCCCGAGGCCTACGTCCACCGCATCGGTCGCACCGGCCGTGCGGGCCGTGAGGGCCGCGCGCTGACGTTCTTCACCCCGCGTGAGCACGGCCGTCTGCGCCGCATCGAGAAGCTGACGGGCACCGAGATGGAAGAGGTCGAGATTCCCTCGCCTGCAGCCGTCTCCGAATTCCGCGCCAGCCGCCTGCTCGAGGGCCTGTCCGCTCGTATCGAGCGCGGCCGTCTCGACATGTACAAGCGTCTGCTCGCCGACCTCGGCGATGAGATCTCCGTCGAGGACATCGCCGCCGCCCTCATGGCGACGGCCGTCGGCGACGAAGGCCCGGCCCCGCGCGTCGAGAAAGACCGCCGTGGCAACGGCAAGATCCGCCGCGAGGAACAGCTGGACGAGTCCGGCGAGTTCGTCGGCGCCACTTTCGAGGCTGGGCGCGATAAGGACCGCCCGCTCAAGGGCGGCGCGAACGGTGCTCGTCGTCGCGCGGGCGGTCGCCCGGCACCCGGCTCCGGTACCCGCTACCGCATTGAGGTGGGCAAGAAGGACCGCGTCAAGCCCGGCTCTATCGTTGGCGCCATTGCTGGCGAGGGCGGCATCGACGGCCGAGACATCGGCAACATCGAGATCTACCCAACCTTCTCACTGGTCGACATCACCGCGGACCTGTCCAGCGAGCAGCTGTCCCGTATCTCCAAGGGATACGTGTCGGGCCGTCAGCTGCGCATCCGCGTGGACGAGGGCCCCGGCGGCCGCTCTCACGGCGACCGCGACGGTTTCGAGCGCCGTGAGCGCCGCGACTTCGACCGAAATAACCGAGGACGCGGTGGCTACGGTGATCGCGAGGACCGCTTCGGGGACCGTGATGAGAAGCGTCCGCACCGCTTCGAAAAGGGCGACGGATCGCGTCCGCGCCGCAGCGTTCGCACCGAGCGCTGGGAGAAGGACATCAAGCGCGCCCGCCGCGAACGCGAGGGCGGCCGCGACGGCGGTTGGGACCGCGACGGAAGCCGCGACGGCGGACGCCGCCACTTCGGCAAGCGCCGTTACGACGACTGAGCGCTAGCTGCCTCACCCGTGGCGCGTTCCCGATGAGGGACGCAGCCGCGTCACCGCGACCACGGTGAGGATCGCGAGCGCAGCAATCACCCAATAGGGAGCGTAGGCCGCCCCGCCCACCGTGGCGGTGGCGGCCCACGCGCTCATGGCGACGGACACGAGGGCGAGTTCGAGGGCAGGTCCCGCCGAATCGGCGACCTGCAGCCAAGAGGCCACGCGCCCGTGCTTGGCCTCGGGGGTGACCTCGAGTGCCATGACGGACAGGGGAGCGTGAACGAGACCGACGCCGAGGCCGACGAGCAGCCAGCCGATGAGGGCGACCCAGACCGGTATCGTGGGGAACAGGAGCGCTCCGACGGGGATCGCTCCGATCGCCATGAGTGTTCCGCCGATGACCGGGAGCCGGCGGCGCAGGTGTGCATCGTGAACGCGTGCCTGGCCGACCGCGCCAATCGACCATGTGATCGACCCGAGGGTGACCCACCAGGCGGACGATGCCTCGGACCAGCCGTGCACGCGCTGGAGGATGAGCGGGATCATGACGGCGAGACCGACCTGTGAGGCCAGTGCGCTCAACCTTGCAAGGATCGCCGAGGGCATGCCGCAGCGGGACATGAACGTTCCGCGCGGCAGGAGGCGGGGCAGTGCCCAGGCGGTGATGCACGCGCCGAGGGCGAAGACCGCGAACTGCGCGAAGGGCGAGGACAGGGCGCCCGCAAGCTGGAGCAGCATGACGCCAATTCCGACAAGCCCGGCGTCTCGCGAGAGGGACGCGAGCACGGGGGAGCGCTGGCCCTGTGCAGTCGGGATCGAGCGCAGGACGTAGGCGATGGGGAGCGCCGCGACCGCAACGAAGAGCGGAACGACGCCGAAGACGTAGCGCCATCCCCACTCCTGGGTGACGTGGCCTGCGATCGCGGGGCCGACCAGCGAGGGGAGAACCCACGCCAACGAGAAAGACGCAAAGAACGAGGGACGGTGACGGGGGGAAGCAACTGCTCCGACGAGGACGTAGAGCGGGACAATGAGGAGGCCTCCGCCGAGCCCCTGAAGCGCGCGGCCGATAACGAACACGACCACGTTTGTGCCTGCGGCGCACACCACCAAACCGACGGCGAAGAGAATCAATCCCGCGAGTAGGACAAAACGGGGGCCCTTCCAATCCGCCAGCGCGCCCGCGACCACGGTGGCGCTCAGCTGCGCCGCCAACGCCGCGCCCGAGGCGATCGGATACCACGCGGCTGCATCGAAAGATAGGACGACCGCAGGCATGATTGTCGTCGCGGCGAGCTCCTGGAAGGCCACGAGGGTAATGAGGAGAACCGAGCCGATGGCCAAGCCAATTTCGGACGGTGTCCAGGACGATCGGGCGGGAGAGGAGGAATCGGCTGCTGGCATGTTCACTATCGTACTCGCGGCACGCGCGACTCTTCGGAAGGCAGGCGTACAATGACACTGCCGCCGCCTGTCTCGCGGATGGTAACTACGAAAGGAATCACAGTGCTTCGCACTCACAACATTGGAACCCTCGGCACCGATCTGGTCGGCCAGACCGTGACGCTCACCGGTTGGGTGGATCGTCGTCGTGACCACGGTGGCGTGGCGTTCATCGACCTGCGCGACGCGTCCGGCATCGCCCAGGTTGTCGTCCGCGACGAGCGTGTCGCCCACGAGCTGCGCTCCGAGTTCGTCCTGAAGGTCACCGGCGAGGTCTGCGCTCGCCCCGAGGGCAACGAAAACCCGCACCTGGCCACCGGCGCCATCGAGGTGATGGGTGACGACATCGAAATCCTGAACACCAGCGCGCCTCTGCCGTTCCAGGTGTCCTCCAATGCTGAAGATTCCGGCAACGTGGGCGAGGAAACCCGCCTGAAGTACCGCTACCTCGACCTGCGTCGCGAGCCCGAGCAGTACGCGATCCGCCTGCGCTCGAAGGTCTCCCGCGCTGCCCGTGAGGCGCTCTACGCCCGCGACTTCGTCGAGATCGAGACCCCGACTTTGACCCGGTCGACCCCCGAGGGTGCCCGCGACTTCATCGTTCCCCGCGCGTCTATCGCCCGGTTCCTGGTACGCCCTGCCTCAGTCGCCCCAGCTCTTCAAGCAGCTGCTCATGGTGGCCGGCATGGAGCGCTACTTCAGATTGCGCGATGCTACCGCGACGAGGACTTCCGCGCTGACCGTCAGCCCGAGTTCACCCAGCTCGACATCGAGATGAGCTTCGTGGACCAGGACGACGTCATTGAGGTCGCTGAGGACGTCCTGAAGAACGTGTGGGCGCTGATCGGCTACGACCTGTCCACGCCGATCCCGCGCATGACCTACAAGGACGCAATGGAGCGCTACGGCTCGGATAAGCCCGACCTGCGCTTCGGCCTCGAGCTCACCGAGCTCACCGAGTACTTCAAGGACACGACCTTCCGCGTGTTCCAGGCCCCCTACGTGGGCGCCGTTGTCATGCCCGGTGGCGGGTCGCAGCCGCGTCGTACCTTCGACAAGTGGCAGGAGTGGGCCAAGGCGCGCGGCGCCAAGGGCCTTGCTACGTCACGATCGCCGAGGACGGCACGCTGGGCGGCCCCGTCGCGAAGAACATTACCGAGGCCGAGCGTGAGGGCCTGGCTGCCGCCACCGGCGCCAACCCCGGTGACTGCATCTTCTTCGCCGCCGGCAAGCCGACGCCGTCGCGTGAGCTGCTCGGCGCGGCTCGCCTCGAGATCGGCAAGCGCTGCGACCTCATCGACCCCGACGCCTGGGCCTTCACCTGGGTCGTCGACGCTCCGCTCTTCAAACCCACCGGCGACGCCGAGGCCGAGGGTGACGTCGCGCTGGGCCACAGCGCCTGGACCGCCGTCCACCACGCGTTCACCTCGCCCAAGCCCGAGTGGGTTGACTCCTTCGACAAGGACCCGGGCAACGCTCTGGCCTACGCCTACGACATCGTCTGTAACGGCAATGAGATCGGCGGCGGCTCCATCCGTATCCACCGCCGTGACATCCAGAACCGCGTGTTCAACGTGATGGGCATTGGCGAGGAGGAAGCCCAGACGCAGTTCGGCTTCCTGCTCGACGCCTTCAAGTACGGCGCCCCGCCGCACGGTGGTGTCGCTTTCGGCTGGGACCGCATCGTCTCCCTGCTGACGAAGTCCGACTCGATCCGCGACGTCATCGCCTTCCCGAAGTCCGGCGGCGGTTTCGACCCGCTGACCGAGGCCCCGGCCCCGATTACGCCCGCGCAGCGTAAGGAAGCCGGAGTCGACGCGAAGCCGAAGAAGCGCGGCGAGGAAGCATCCGAAGAATCGGACAAGTGATCTCCCGTCCGTGACTTTGTCCACGGAACCCCCATCGGTTACCGACCGGTGGGGGTTTCGTGCACAATGGGTACATGTCGTACGTCGAGATGCACCCTGAGAATCCGCAGGCACGTTTGGTCAATACGGTCGTTGACCTGCTGGAACGCGGCGGCACGATCGCGCTGCCTACCGACTCCGGCTACGCGGTCGCCACGAGGGCGGGCAACAAGGCGGGTATGGACACAATCCGTGCCATCCGTAAGCTCGATGACAAGCACAACTTCTCGTTGCTGTGTCACTCGTTTGCGCAGCTGGGCGAGCTCGTGATCATCGATAATCACGAGTTCCGCACCATGAAGGCGCTCACCCCCGGACCCTACACGTTCATCCTGCGGGGGACCAAGGAGGTCCCGCGCATCATGCTGAACAAGAAGAAGCACACGGTGGGTGTGCGCATCCCCGATCATGTCATTACGCAGGCGATCGTCGAGGCGCTGGGTGAGCCCCTGGCCTGTTCGACGCTCATCATGCCGGGCGAGGAAGAGCCGCTGACCGACGGTTTTGACGTGGATGATCGCATCGGTCACCAGGTTGATCTGGTGGTTGTGGGGCCCGTGGGCGTCGCCGAGCCGACCACGGTCATTGACTTTGCTGGTGGGGACGCTGTCGTCGCCCGCGTCGGTGCGGGCGATATTTCGCTCATCGACTGATCGCGTGGCATTCGAGCAGACGGCTTTTTCGCGCACCGGTTTTTGCCGGCTGCGCTGGGAGGCGTCGGACGGCGTCTATCGTTACGCCGACGGGCTTCCAATCGTCGGGCCTCGGCTTGTCGTCAATGGGGTCGACGCCGTTCGCGTGACCTTCCAGTGGGGCGCCCAGGCTGCGGCTGATTGCTACGTCATCCTCAACACGATTACGGATCGGGCGCGCGAGCACCTCGACGACTTTTGCATGTCGATAGGGCCGGGACACTCGGACGCTCGGGCGCTCGTGTGCGCGCTTCCCGCCGATGTGATTCTCAGCTATCAAATGGGGATCGTCGGGCCATGGGGTCTTGAACCCGGGGTGCGTACGGACATGGGGGAGTGGATTCGCTTCCTTGAGGAGGCACGTCCTGATGAATCGAATCCCCGGAGAGTCGTGAATGGGCGAGGCGCCCCTGCTTCACTCTTCGTTGGCCCCGATGCGCGGGTGGTGTGGCCGTCGGAGGACCTGTCAGCGCCTTGGATGCGTGCGCCGCGAGAACATGAGATTGGTGCGCGTATCGATGCCCGGCTGGGGCAAACACGGCAGCGCGGATCGTGATGTATGACGGCGAGGCGGATCCGACGTGCACGCTGATCCTCTTCGATGGCGAGATCTGGCGGGGTAACGGCGTTGGCTGGTTGCCTCGGCGCTATCCCGGCCTGCGCGTCGTGACAATCGACGCGGGAGATCTGGACAAGCGCGAGGCGGAGCTGACCGATGCGGATCGTGTCGGTGCCTGCTGCAGGCAGTGTGTGATGAGGCGGGTGCGGGCGCCTGTGATGGTCGCCGGCCAATCCTACGGCGGTCTGGCGGCGCTGGAGGTCGCGCTGCGCAGTGATCTTTGCCCGTCGATCGAGTGGTCGCTCAGTCCCCGTCACTGTGGTGGGGAGGAGCGCGACGAGGCATCGGCGAAGGAACACTGATGGGTGACCTTCGCGCAGGGTCGGTGAGGCCGTGCCGGATCATGCGGCTGCGACTGCAGGTGGGCACGCTGGAAGAGACGATGCGTCCGTGGTCGATCGACTGCGCTGAGCTCTGTGCGAGCCTGGGCGCAGCCTGTGGACGTGACCACTATCGCAGTGGGCATGACGTGGCATGGTGGCGCGAAGGCCTTGTCCGCGCCCTTGATGAATGGGATGCTCTCACATGCTGACCAGCAGCGAGACAGAGTGAGTCACTAGCTCATCTGTAGGTTAGGCTTACCTATGTACCTAACAAGATCGACTGAATTGAGACACCTGTGCATCTGTCGACCCGAGTTCGCGCCGTTGTCGGCGTTGCTCTGACCGTTCTCGCCCTGGGAGCATGCTCGTCCAACCAGCCCGCCCCGGCCTCGTCCCCCGAGGCCTCCGCGACGTCCGAGACCTCTGCGACGCGCACCGTCACCGACGCGTCCGGCCAGGAGGTTACCCTGCCGTCGCACCCCAGCCGTGTTGTCACGCTCTCTGAGCCGACGACCGACAATGCGCTCGCCCTGGGCGTGACTCCGATCGGTGTCGTCTCGGGCCGTGGCCAGCAGACCGTTGCTAACTACCTCGTCGATCGCGCGGGCGACATCCCGATCCTGGGTTCGATCGGCACCCCCAACCTCGAAGCTATCGGTGCGGCGCACCCGGACCTCATCCTTGTCGATGGCACCTCTGTGAAGAACAATGACACCGAGACGCTCAATGCACTGAGTCAGATCGCCCCCGTCTTCTTCACCACGCAAAAGGGCGGCGACTGGCGCGAGACCTTCACCCTGACGGCCGACGCGCTCGGCGTTGCCGACCAGGCTGAGGCCAAGCTCGCGGAATTCGACCAGCACGTTGCCTCCGTCAGCGCCCGCCTGAAGGATGCCGGCTACCTCGATCAGACCTACTCGGTCGTGCGTTGGCAGGGCGATAGCGCTGGCCTCATCCTCAAGGAGCTGCCCGCCGGCCAGGCTCTCACCGCGCTCGGCATGAAGCGTCCCGCAAACCAGGACCGTAACGGCGAGGGCCACTCCGAACCCGTCTCGCTGGAAAACATCGATCAGATTGACGCCGACTGGATCTTCTTCGGTACACTGGGCAAGGCCTCGGTGAACAACCCCTCCGCCGGTGGTAACACAGGCGTCGAGGCATCGGCTGCAGCCCTCGAAGAGGCGAAGACCACCGTCGGCTTCGACTCCCTCGGCGCCGTCCAGGCGAACCACGTCATTCCCGTCGACGGCTCCCTGTGGACCTCCACCGGTGGTTACCTCCTCATGGACGGCATCATCTCGAGCATTGAGGCCCAGTTCGTTCCGGCCTCCTGAGGTCGATGGCCGAACACACCGGGTCGATGACCTGACATGACTACTCGTCGCATCACCAGCGTCGCCATTGCCTGCGCAGTGGCGACGCTGGTGCCTGCCGCCGTCACCCTCGCGTCCCTCGCCCTGGGTTCGCGCCAGATTGCTCCCGACGTCGTGTGGGATGCGCTCGTGAACGGCGGAGCTAGCCAGGACGCCCAGGTGGTCACGCACCTGCGTGTTCCGCGCACCGTCGCCGCGCTCGTCATTGGCGGAGCGCTGGGGCTTGCAGGTTCCATCATGCAGGCGATGACACGAAATCCTCTTGCCGATCCTGGCGTCCTCGGCATCAACGCCGGTGCCGCCTTCCTTGTTGTGACGGTGACGGCCGCGAGTGGCGTCGCCACCCGTGCGGCGACGCTCGGCGCTTCGCTTCTTGGTGCGGGCGTGGCCGCCGGTCTTGTTTTCGCTATGTCGGGTAGCGGGGGAGGATCTCGATCGCGCCTCGCCCTGGCCGGCATTGCCGTCTCGGCCGCTCTCGCCTCACTCACTCAGGCTGTTCTCGCGGCGAACCAGTACGCCTTCAATGAGTTCCGATACTGGGCATCGGGATCATTGGAGGCGTTGATATGACCTCGATGGTGAGCGCGGGTGCAGTGATCGCCGGCGGTGCTGTGGTTGCGCTTCTCATTACCTCGGCACTGGGCGTCCTTGCGCTCGGCGACGATGCCGCGGTGAGCCTCGGAGTGCGCGTGCAACTCATCCGCGTGCTCGGGGTTGTCGCAGTGACGGCACTAGCTGGGGGAGCGACTGCTCTGGGCGGGCCCCTCACGTTCGTCGGCCTCGCGGTGCCGCTCATGGTTCGACGAATCGTTGGAGCCCGGCAGGGGGCCATCGCCCTCTGGTCTATCGTGGTCGGAGCTGCTTGGGTGTGCGGTGCTGATGTCGTCTCACGCCTCGTGCTCGCCCCGTCCGAGGTCCCCGTGGGCGTCATCGTCGCTCTGATTGGTGCTCCGTTCTTCATCCTGGGGGCGCGCGGAAAGGGCATGTCATGACGCCAGCTCCCTCGCGCTACAAGACCGTTTCGCTGCGCCGTTTGTCGGTGCGCGCGCACCGACGCAGCGCCGCCGTCGTGCTCATCGGATTTATTCTCCTCGCCGCGTTAGCCGTTTATTCGCTGACTCTGGGGGACTACGGACTCAGTGCCGGTGACTCGTTCCGTCGTCTTGTGGGAGACGGCGGGCCCCGGGACGATTTCCTGGGTGTCTACTTTGTTCAGTCGGTGCGCCTGCCGCGCATGCTCGCAGCGATTGCTGTCGGCTCAGCGCTTGGAATCGCCGGGCGTATCTTCCAGACGATCTCGGGCAACCCACTCGGTAGCCCTGACATCGTCGGTCTGTCGACAGGTTGTGCAACTGGCGCTCTGATGGCAATCATTATTCTGGGTTCGAGCCTCGCGGTCACCGGGGTGGGTGCGTTGCTCGGAGGACTTGTTTCGGGTGCGGTCATTCTCGCGTGCGCGGGTGGTATGCGAGTCACGGGTATTCGCGTCGTCCTCGTCGGCATTGGCTGCTCGGCGGCGTTGCGTGCTGTCAATTCGCTGCTCATCGTCAAGGCTCCGCTGGAAGCAGCGCAGCGTGCCCAGCTCTGGAGTGCCGGCTCATTCTCCGGGGTGACTTTCACGCGTCTGATGCCTTTGTTGATCGTGATCGGTGCTGTCGTTGTGGTGTGCGCCGTCTTCGCGGTGCCCCTCGGTCTCCTCGCGATGGGTGACGATGTTGCGACGGGGCTTGGCGTGCGAGTGCGCCGCACCCGTGTACTCCTTATCGTCGTCGCGATCCTACTCGTCGCATCCTCGACATCGGTGGCTGGGCCGGTTGCTTTTGTTGCTCTCGCCGCTCCTCATGTCGCGCACCGGCTGTGTGGCGGCGGGGGAGTCGGATTTACATCGTCCGCCATCGTCGGTGCTCTTCTTGTCCTGGTCTCAGACGTGTGCGCACAGAGGCTCGTCGCTCCGGCCGAGCTTCCCGTTGGTGTCGTGACGGGTGTTGTTGGAGGCGTCTACCTTCTCTGGTTGTTGATTCGTGAGGTGACATCGTGAGTGAGACCGCTGTGAGCCGTGGGCTGAGTGCTCGGGACATTGTTGTCGGCTATCGAAAGAATGCCCCGATCCTCGAAGGACTTTCTCTGGATGTCCTGCCAGGCGAACTGACCGTCATCGTTGGCCCGAACGCCTGCGGAAAGTCGACGCTCCTGCGTTCGCTGGCCCGGGTGCTCGGCCTGCGACGCGGTGCGGTTGAGCTGGATGGACGAAGTGTTGCGGACATGGATCAGAAGGCTCTTGCGCGTCGCCTGGGTTTGCTTGCTCAGTCGTCGGTTGCTCCGGGCGACATGTTTGTCGAGGATTTGGTTGCCCGCGGCCGCTATCCCTATCAGTCGGTGCTCCATCAGTGGAGCGCTGAGGACGACGAGGCGGTGGCGCGCGCAATGAAGGACGCTGGGGTTGCTGACCTGGTGGGGCGTCGCGTCGGCGAGCTGTCGGGTGGACAGCGTCAGCGCGTGTGGATCGCGATGTCGCTTGCCCAGGCGACTGACATTCTGCTCCTTGATGAGCCAACGACGTATCTCGACCTCAATCACCAGCTGGAAGTCCTGCGTTTGGCGCAGCGCCTCCATAGGGACGGCGTGACGGTCGTTGCCGTCCTGCATGACCTGCATCTGGCATTCCGGTACGCGACGCACCTCGTGTTCATGAAGAACGGTGAGATCGTGGCCCAGGGTGCGCCGCGCGACGTTGTGACGGCAGACCTTATCGAACGCGTTTTCAGTGTGCCGTGCAGGATCATCGACGACCCTGAGACCGGATCGCCGCTGGTGATTCCGACTCGATGACCCGTGTGTTGTGATTCCCCCAATATCTCAAATGTTGACCGACGGGTCACGCAGCCCCATGATTGTCGGATAATATAAGTCACAACAGGTTGCTAGAAGGCTGATATTTCCTGATAAAAATGTGTTTTGACTGCATGTTCCGGTAATTTGCTTGTTGTTCGCAATTGCGGAACAGGGCATCAGGCGTAGTATGGTGTCTGTAGCTAGTGGTTACTCGGACGCGGACATATTGATTCTGGGCCTGGTGAAGCCAAATAGAGCGCGACATCCCGTCGAGATGGAGAAGGACACAGATGACGACACAGATGCGATCGCACGGTAGGGGACTGCGTATGCCTCTACTGGCTCTGACCGCGTCTGCTTCCATCGTCGGTGGAGTGTTTGTCGCCGCGCAGCCCGCATACAGTGTTGACGGAGTTGTCGGCGTGGGCGGACAGTGTCTCACCGCTGCTGACGAGGGTGCATCCATCGTCGTTTCGTCGGTCGTCCCAGTCGGATCTCCGCTTCATGTGGAGGGGTCTGGCTGGGGCGCTAGTTCTGAGACGTCACGCGGCTTTGTCATCGTCACGCTCGACGATGGGCGGAGAGTTCGCCCTGACGGCGTCACTCTTCCCGCCTGGGTTCCCGCGTCTGTTGTTCGTAATAAGGCTGCGTGGAGCGTTGTCGAAGTGTCGACTGCCGGCGCATTTGAGTGCCGACTGTTGAGCTGCCGCCGGCGACGTGGGCGGTTGGTTCTGAGCACTCGATCGCGATTGGCGACGGCGTGACCGGCACCCTACGATGCGGGTGTCTGTGACCGTCGTTGAGGCCACTGCGCAGCGCATGTGTGCTCTCGACGCCGACGGGACGAGCCTTCTCGCGAGCCCGCAGATGAGCCGTCGACAGAGCCCTGATGGCCCGTGTGCCCTCCGACGTGGTCACTGACGGACCGACGGATCTCTCTCGGCTGATATGACTGCCAAGCCCGATGTTTGATCTGACCGATGATGCTTCAGCAGACGCGACAGAGCGACGCGGCGGTCAGCGTCCCTCGATTGTGGTGGCTCCTCCGTCCCCTCGCGCGACCCCCTCAGCAGATGCCTCGGATACCTCGCGCTCGTCGGTGACCCCGACACCTGCCGCCTCGGCCTCGTCTGCGCCTTCCTCCGGCGGTAATGGATCTTCTTCGAGCGGTGGCGGTGGCACCGGTTCGACCGCTGACTCCCCGTCCCCCCCCGTCCGCGGAGCAGGAGAGTGTGTCTGCTTCGCAGATCGGACCCAAGGCTCATTCAGAGCAGCAGGCCACGAACCAGGCTGTTCGTGAGCAGGAGTCTCGCCTTAACGGTTGGATCCTCGCAGGTGGCGGTCTCCTCGCCCTTCTCGGAGCGATCGTGACGGTCAACATTGTTCGCCGCTCACACGGACTACTGCGCTGAAGGTCGCACACCTGCGGCGATGCGCTGAGAATATGTGCATTAACCACATGGTGTGTGTTGGGATTTAGCATTTGCGCGTTACGCCTGTTACTCTTGATCCGATACAATAGTTTCTGCGGATTAGGTCACTAAGGAGAACGGTATGCAGCACGGACGAGCAACAATGCGTAACTGAA
>BNJU01003061.1_pt1 | contig 76254 bp, 86 predicted proteins | sample 8539281 | NCBI WGS metagenome assembly BNJU01 (sample SAMD00202456, study PRJDB9452) | human saliva metagenome | isolation source: human saliva | place: Japan
TCATTGAGAGTTCCTCTTTTTAATCTATATTTTTAACAATTTCATTGAACAAAGAAATGATTTTTAATTTTTTGTGTGAGATAAATCTGAGATGTTATCGATCAATGTAGTTATAGGGACGTAATTATTTGAGAGTGGGAAATTAAAGAGTCTTCTACGGTCATTCCTAAAGCAGTAAGCACTTTTTCAAGTGTGTATTTTTAAAATCGTATTTCATATTCTCGATGTTTTGTATTGCTTTAATACCTAGTCCAGCTTGATTGGATAATTGTTCTTGGCTGAGATTCTGTTCTTTTCTACATTCTCTTATACGCTCTGCTATGTATTTTTGTAATTGATTAGCTTCCATCTGTAATTTCCTCTTTTGTACTATTCTACTATCCTTTATATGATTTTTTAAGTACAGTTAGCTGTCCAAAATATCAATATAGTATAGCGCATCGTACTATTTTGTGTTAAAATAGATAAAAAACAATACAAAAGGAGCAATAACATGGCAGAAGAAATAGCTGTGTATAAATTACAAGAATGGGACATGGGAAATGGTGAGAAGAAATATTCTCAGTTAGGTAGCTTAGAAGCTCATTATTATTTTGCAAAAAATAATGGTGGAAAAGTTTTATTTACGACAGAATCGGACTTGTACCAGAGAAATGTTGGTTATGTGTTACTAACATTGCCGAATGGAGAATACGGCTTTCTTTCTAAAATTATTGAAAAAGGAACCTATCCTAAACTCCCCGAAGATCTCTCGTATATGGTTCCCACAGAGTGGAAAAATATAAATGAAACAATAGAAAAAAACAGACCAATTTTAATTGGATTGCCTTAGAAGTTGTTTCAAAGATTTTTTTGAAGGTATTGAAGGAATACCTAAAATGCCTAGTCCACAGTACATGAAAAAAAGAGGAATTTCAAAAATATCTAAATAACATAGATTATTAAGAAATAAACTCAGGTTTTGCTAATAGAATAGATACAAAAATCAAGGAGAATAAGATATGAGAAAGCAGAAAAAACGAAGAAGGTAAAAAGGATAGTAAGAATGGCAAAAAAAACTAAAAAAATTTAGTTTAGTGAGGGTCATATTACTTACGATTGTTATATTGGGTATCTTTGCCGCTGCAGGTATAAGCATATCTAATTATTTTTCCGAAAAATTCATCAAGTGATAATTTGTTTGATAAGAGTGGGGTTCAGTAGGACTTAAAACTAGTGTTTGGGAATTTTTCAGGTTCAGATAAATTAAAAATTGACTATATGCTAAAAAAATAATGAAGTATTTAATTATGATGTAACTATTCATGATTCATATTCTGATTTTAAAAATATCACAAAAACTAAACTTTCGGAAGAAGATATCGTCAAATCATTTAAGGAAAATTTCGAGATATTAAAAAAATAGTGATATCAAAAAAAGAAGATTTGAAGTTTATTTCATTACTTGATAATAAAGACCAAGAACGTTACGGAAGAATCCTGTATAAGATAGATCAACATAAGATGGTATATCTTGATATATTTAGTGAGAATACAGCTGTGCCGTATGAGTTAGTACCATTAGTAAATACAAAAAAATCAGCGGAACTTATCGTGTTACGAAGGTTTATGGGAATAAAGGGTTCTGTGGAAGAAAATCAAAAAAATATAGATAGATTGCCTAACATTAAATTTTTCAAGTGATAGAATTATTGTAGGAGACAAGGTGATTTATTTAACTTCATATGAATCATTTACTAATACTGTTCAGAATTTGAAAAACAAAAAGAACAAATTATTGAAATCATGGAAAGTAGAGGCTATAAGATAAAGGATACAGAAAAAAATATGTTAATTTGGATAGAGAGCAATTCTTTATTCCAGTTGAACATGGTAAGAAAGTATTCATGGGATTTTTGAAGAATGATACCTCAAATGAAGAGAATAACGCAGTAATGGAACTAGAAAAAAAGTAGAACTAAAAGAATAATTGAATAAAAAAACAAATAGCATATAGATTTGGCTCTAAAAATGAATAGCAGTTATACGATTTTGTATAACTGCTATTTTTTTATACATCTGACTGTTTTTATCCAAAATGACTACTAAGTTTTTTCCACTGGCGATAGCGTGAGAAGACAAACTCTGTATGGTTGGTAAACCCGAGCAGGAGGTACCAACATATGGTAGATTTAACAAAAGTAGAACAACGTAGAGAAGAAGCAATTAATAAAGCTGTATTATCTGGTGATTGGGCTAAGGTAGATAACTTATTAAACCAGCCCTATGAGAATTCATGTAGAAAAAGATCGTTCTTATGGTCTTCGTAGTTTAGATAGTGGTTCAGGTGATACAGATCCTTTACTAGATACGATAGCAGATAATAGAGATGCATTGTCTCTCCTAATTAAAAAAAGAAGAAATTGCTATTATAAAGAATGCTATTGAGAGATTGCTGAGTGAAAGAGATAGAAAAATTCTATATGGAGTAGTTTTTAGAAGGTAAATCGTACTCAAGTCTTTCAAAAGAATTCGGGCTTACTGACAAAACTGTCAAAAGACACTATGAGCGTATTATAGAGATTCTGCGAAAAGAATTAAAAAATTAAGAATCTCCTCCGAATTCTTTTAAAATTTCTCCTTATAAGCAAGGAGGTGATTTTTAAAAATGTTGCTATCTGTAATCGTCACAGTATTTATTTCGTTAAAAAGTAGACGATTTACTTTTAAGTTTAGAAAGAAGGTATTGAATTATGGCACTTAAGAACTTAATTCATTTTACAGAGTTTGATGCGTCACGGTTCCTTTCTCGCAAAGAACTACGTTTTGTGTCCGCCAAAAGGTGGATAGAAAAAAGTGAAACTGGTTCAGAAATTGAAAAAGGGGTAAAAGTGGGCGTACTTATCTTTTCCGATGACAGTGATTATCCAAACGAAAAAAATAATATTGGAGAGCAACTCACTGTAAAAGTTCCACTAGCATCGATGAAGGATTATGACTCGTATCAACCAATGCTCACAACTGTAGAAATTGTAGATATTGAGAAGGCTGTTGTATATGGAGAGTACCGTAACCAGCTTAGTTTGATTGCAAAAGTCAATGAAGTAGTCGAACTTTAAAGGAGGTCAATATGCCGTCGATTATCGAAGAAATACCTATGAAGATTTTTGAAGGTATTAAGGAAGTTTGTCATCTTTGTGGCAGAAAACTTCAGGAGTACCAGAGGAAAGTCCAGATAGAAGAAAATCAAAAAAACTGGAATAGATTTCTAGCTTCTACGCAAAATGTATTGGTAGAATTAGTGAAAGAAAATATTCAGGAAAATCAGTTTGCATATACACTAGTTCCAATTTACGAAGCTCAGGAAGTTGTTCAAGCCGATGGAAGCAAGTCGGTCCAGAGAGTGCACGTAGCAGATGAAAGAGTTCCTGTATGTACAATGGATAGCCATGGGATTCGAGAATTTGGAGCTAGGTGTGTAGTTTTTCGGTTTCAAATTTTTGGAGAGCTACCCCAAGAAGTTCTATTAAGGATACAGGATACTTGGATCTTTTATTTGCACAAATATGCTCTTCATGGTCTCGCTGATCTATATCTAAAGCATGGTTTACGCTATCTAGTGTTCATCATCTGTAATGAATCAGATAAACGAACGATAAAGGGGGCGTTGTTCAAATTGAAGCATCCGTGGTCTTAGATGGTTAATTTTATGCCGTGAAAGTTGTTGACAGTAGGCTAAGATGAATTAGACTGGTTGTGGTGGTGCGGTCGAACTTTGTTCGTCGTGCCAACACAATCAGTTTTATAATCTTAGGGTTCCTATTGTCAATAAACCATGGAATAAATTTAAACATCGTTAGTTTGACTCATTAACTTGATAAGCGTCAAACATTAGCACAACGAAAGGTGACATTATGAATCAAATTTTTCCCAATAAATTGGTTAAAGCCTATGTTTATGGTGATACCGTAGAAATGACTACAGCCAACGGCCAACAAGAACAAATTATCAAAGTGATAGAAGGCAAGCGTTACGTAAATCTTGAGACCGGAGAAATTCACGCTATGGATACTTCCAGTAGTACACGACTCGATAATTTGAAGTCTACTAAACAGACTATGAAAAAACTACGCCGTCTAGTAGCTCATAATTTTACGGGAGGTATCAACCAGTTATGGATAACGTTGACTTATCGAGACCATGTTACCGATCCGGCTATAGTTTACATGGATTTCAAAGCGTTCATTCGACGCATTCGTAATCAGTTTGGAAATGTTGATTATATTACGGTCATTGAACCACAAGCTAGTGGAAGGTGGCATTTGCATGTGTTATTAAAGAACGATTCCGAACTAACAATTCCTAACAATGACCTTGCCAAGATGTGGGGGAAAGGTTTTACAAAGACCAAGAGGTTAAAGAGAGCTGATAAGGTTGGGAATTATTTGATTGCTTATTTGTCTAATTTGCAGATAGGTGATGAGGGTTCACAAAACAAAGCAATTATAAAAGGTGCGCGCCTATACATGTACCCCAAGGGTATCAGAATTTATCGAACTAGCAGAGGAATTAAAAAGCCTTTGGAAATGACAACAACAAAGGGTGAGCTTATGGAAACTTATAAAATTAACAGTCCTCCGACATTTTCACGTACTACAAAACATGATACTCCTTATGGTGTGAAAGAATATACTACCGAGTTTTATGATAACATAAAAAGCCTGTCAGACACTTTTAGCGGAGCAACTGACAAGCTAAGTAGGTAATAAAAGAGAATCTCTTTTACCATCCCTATTATATCAGAATAGGAGAAATTTATGAAAAATATATAAAAAGCAAGAAAGGGATTACGGAATTATTTGATGTTCCGTTAAAAAAACCTTAAACAATGATCTAACAGAAATGCGAAGAAATGAAAAAAATTCCAAGGATACATTTTGAAGCCTTCTCATAAGAGAGTATATATAAATGTTGAAGGTTATAAGGAATTTCTTCTTTATAAACAAAAAGAAATATGAGGAAGCTATGTAGTTATGTTATAATTAAGCTATGCTACATAGCTTTCCTTTGCTTTTAAAAAGTACAAGGAGAAGAAATGTTTTTTTAAAAAAATTAGATAATGGTAAATACCGTTATTATGAGAAATTCTATCATGAACGAGAGGGAAAGTGGAAGCAAGTCTCTGTGACTCTAAAATCAAAATCTAGAGTTTCTCAAGCAGAAGCAAAACGTCGTTTAGCGCTAAAAATCGAAAAACTTCTAACCGCCCCTACAAAAGAGGAAGTTGAAAAGAAACAACTAGAAGAAATGATTTTTAGTCAACTATTGGAAGAATGGAAAACGATTCGTTCCAGTGAGATAAAATCTTCTAGTTATAGAAGTGAGATGAAAAGTTTAGAGCTTTTCATGGGAGCAGTAGGAAATTTGAGAATATCAGATTACACCACTCAGCTAGTTCAAACATATCTAATGAATTTGAATGTTCAAAATTCAACAAGAAAAAATCGAAAAATATACTTGAATGGTATCTTTGATTATGCTGTAAAGGTCGGATATATTTCTGACTCACCAGTTAAAGGGGTGGTAATTCCGAAGCAGAAAGCAGACTATGAGAAGTTGCAAAAAGCTAAAGGATAATTTCATTAGTAGAGAGGAACTAGGACAGGTTTTATCGTATTGTGAAAGTCACAATAAAGATAAGCGTTATGCTTTGGCAATGGAATTTATCTTTTTAACTGGTCTTCGTTTTGCAGAGTTTATAGGGGTTCGCTATCAAGATGTAAACTTCAAAGCGAATCTTTTAACAATTGATCATACAATAGATTATGTTGCTCATGGATATGATGAGAGAATCTTACAGACAACGAAAACAGTAGGTTCTGTCAGGACGATAGTACTAAGTGAACGTTGCTTGGAAATTATCGAGTACTTTCGTAGTAACTGTTTTGATGAGGAGTTCATCTTTGTGACTGAGCAAGGTAACATTATGAGACAGCCTTTATTATATAGGTTTATCAAAAATATTTGTGAAGTAGTGTTGGGTGGGCACAGATCCTATAATATTCACATGCTTAGACATTCGCATATTAGTTTATTGGCTGAACTAGGGATACCCATAAAGGCTATTATGGAGCGAGTTGGACATAGAGATGAATCTATCACTTTAAGGATCTATAGTCATGTAACAAAAAATATACAAGATGAATTGAGAGAGAAACTTAATCAAATTCATCTGTAGATGCTAACCATAGAACTAACCAAGTACTAACCAAAGTGAATAGAAACTAGGGGAAGTATAGGGAAGTATAGAAGAGAGAAAGTCTTTTCTTTTGGTAGCTAAGGAACATTGAGGAAAGAGAAGGAAATATAGTTTGGATATTTTTGATACTCATACCCACTTGAATGTGGAAGAATTTTTGGGATGCGAAGAAGAAGAACTTGCCTTAGCGGCTGAAATGGGTGTAACTCGGATGAATATTGTTGGTTTTGACAAACCGACTATTGAGCGTGCTCTTGAACTAGTGGACAAGTATGACCAACTCTATGCGACGATTGGCTGGCATCCAACGGAAGCAGGGACATACACAGAGGAAGTGGAGTCTTACTTGCTAGAAAAACTAAAACATCCAAAAGTTGTTGCCTTGGGCGAGATTGGTTTGGACTATCATTGGATGACAGCGCCTAAAGAAGTGCAGGAGCAAGTTTTCCGTCGTCAGATTCAGCTATCTAAGGAACTGGACTTACCTTTTGTAGTTCACACCCGTGATGCGCTCGAAGATACCTATGAAATTATCAAAAGTGAAGGCGTCGGTCCCCGTGGTGGCATCATGCATTCCTTCTCTGGTTCTTTGGATTGGGCGGAGAAGTTTGTGGAGTTAGGTATGACCATTTCATTTTCCGGGGTGGTGACCTTTAAAAAAGCGACAGACATTCAGGAGGCTGCCAAAGAGTTACCTTTGGATAAGATTTTGGTAGAGACAGATGCCCCTTATCTAGCCCCTGTACCCAAGCGTGGTCGTGAAAACAAGACAGCATACACGCGCTATGTAGTAGACTTTATCGCCGATTTGCGTGGCATGACGACAGAAGAATTAGCTGCTGCGACAAGTGCCAATGCTGAACGAATATTTGGACTGGAACATAAATCATGAAAGAGAAAATTTCCCAAGTCATCGTAGTCGAAGGGCGTGATGATACGGCCAATCTCAAACGTTACTTTGATGTAGAGACCTATGAGACTCGTGGCTCCGCTATCAATGAGCAGGACCTTGAACGAATCCAACGTTTACACCAACGTCATGGAGTCATTGTCTTTACAGATCCTGACTTTAACGGAGAACGCATCCGTCGGATGATTATGACGGCCGTCCCGACAGTTCAACACGCCTTTCTCAAACGTGATGAGGCAGCGCCTAAATCCAAGACCAAGGGACGTTCACTGGGAATCGAACATGCCAGTTATGAAGACTTGAAGACAGCACTAGAACAAGTAACAGAACAGTTTGAAGTAGAAAGTGACTTTGATATTAAGCGTAGCGACTTGATTCGTCTTGGTTTTTTAGCAGGAACAGACAGTCGGAAGCGTAGGGAGTATCTAGGAGAAAGCCTTCGTATCGGTTATTCCAATGGCAAACAGATCCTCAAACGTTTGGAATTGTTTGGCATCAGTTTAGCTGAAGTTGAAGATGCCATGAAATCATATGAGAATTGAGAAACTCCCCCAAAATGTGGAGGGAATGTGATACAATAGAAGTAATCATATACGGTTTAATCAGGCTTGGTAGCAAGCATTAGAAAAGTGACTCCATAGGGTTTAAGCTGAGTGGAGATAATGAGGAAAAGTTATGGGAATCTTTGATTTTTTAAAAAAGACAGAAGCAACAAAAACAACTGAAATAACTGAATCCAATAAGGAAGCAGAAGAGTCTAAAAACAATGCATGTGTGGGAGTTTTGGACTTTCTCCCAATGAAAGAAACGAATCAATTATTGATCGTTGGGAGTCTAGAAGGTAGTATCAAGGTTGGAGATCAGTTGCAGTTTTGCAATCCCGACCAAGGAATGGAAAGTCTTGGTACTGTAGAGGTTAAAAAACTCAGCAGTCAAAACAAAGATGCAGATAGTCTAACGGATCAAGTTCTTGCCCATCTAGTGGTTGATAGGATTCCTTCTTTGGATAAACTGAAAAAGGGAAGTGTGCTCTTTAGTTCAGGTGTTGAGGAAGAGCAAAAATTATCTAGCTATTCAGATGCTCTTTATCGTGCTTTTGTAGCCATTCAAGAGGGGCAATTGACTAATGAAGACTATTTGGCAGCTAGCCTTGATGATAGCGTAGAGATTTCACGTCTCTTTTTATGGAAATGCCGTCAAAATCAGGAAACTGAAAGTGAAGAAAGCTATCAAGCCAACACTCGTAAGTTGGAACGTCTCGCGGAAATCGTCAAGGACAAGTTGTTAGCAGCAGATTCAGTTTATGCAGTTTATTCAGAAAAAACAGGCGAACCCTATCTTTTTTCAACGACCTATGACAGGGGAGAAGAGGGCTATCTTTGCACGGATCCCATGATTATGCTTTTGACACCATCTTGGTATCGCCAATTCAAGGAAACCATTGATAGTCGACCAAACTCAGTCGTAAAACTGATTGAAAATACGGAAGATAAAAAAGGGATTGAGAATTTCCTTGGGACAGCCTTTTACTTAAATGGTGCCTTGGGAGCAATCTTTAATTCCAAGGAAGTTAGCATCAGTGCCTCGGCCTTGGTTCAAAAACCAGATTTTTCTAATTTGCCAGAAATACAAGTTCCTGTCATGAATCCTGACCTGGTAAGATGGATGCTCTTGATGGGGCAGATGGACCAACCGACTACAGAAGAGCAAGAACTAGTTTATGGGCTTTACTACAAGTTCTTCTCTATGGCTATGCCTAAAGCAAAATTCTTGCTTCCATTAGATGCAACATCAGGATTCCCAGAGGATAATTCAGAAGGAAATTCCTTTGTTTTGGAAAAAGACGCTAACTTTAATATTCCCGTTAGAGAAGGAAAAGATGGGCGAAACTCTGTTCCAGTATTTACAGATTGGAAACGTCTGAGAATGGTTTTTGATGAAAAATGGAATGGGATGATTGAAGAAGCTGGAGGCATGATTGAAGGCTTTGACTATGCCATAAACCCAACGGAATACTATGAAGCGGGTGCCTATGTTAGCCTAACAACTTTTAGAGACATGCAAAAACTTAGTGAGGAACAAGAAGGAAGAGCTCAAGAATAGAAAGTTCTTGTACATTAGGAAACTATATAGTTTTATCTACATCCTACTTAAACCACTAACCTTTTTCAAAGATTGTGAAAGGAAACGATATGGCAAATAGAAGTTATATTTACTTAAAAAACGGAGATGAAGCCCGTATTCTAACAGAGGGAATTTACACAGTACCCTATTTTTGGCAATTGTTTTGGGATGAAGAAGATTTAAAAGCTCCGATTGCTCTCTGGGAAACAGCAGAAAAACTGGAAGAAGATGAAGAGCAAGCAGAAATATTTTACCAAGAGCAGAATGTAGATATCTTGCTTTCTATTGAAAAATTCCAGCAAAACGCCCACCAAAATCGGTCTTTTTTAGAAGAGAATGTCCCACAAGCCTTGAAACTATATGATGCCTTTGTTCGTTATATTCTTGCAAACGTAAAAGATGGCGATGTGTTAGGATTTGATCTTTTGGATGTAGTTTTTATGGACCAAGTCTCTGTAGTCGCTGATAAACTGTTAAAAAATATCCGAGCTATTCGGGAAAATCAACCCAAAGATTTAGATTTTTCTCTAACGGATGAGAACTTAATAGGCCTTGCTATGGGCTTTCCTGATTATTATGCTTCAGAATTATTGCCAGAAGACAATATTCTAGATTCGGTTGCCTATCAGGATGAATTGAAGAAAATGAACCCCCAAGAAGATAAAAAACAGCTTGATATGACTGGAGCCGATTCAAAAGCGAACAAACATCGTGTTCTATTTGTATTTTGGTTTTTGTTGGCAGGAATTATGTGGTTTCTATATATTATTTTTAGCTAATAATTAGAAAAGAGAGTAAATGAGAATTGCAGATTATAGCGTGACCAAGGCAGTGCTGGAGCGTCACGGTTTTACCTTTAAGAAATCCTTCGGGCAAAATTTCTTGACCGATACCAATATCCTTCAAAAAATTGTGGATACGGCTGAAATTGATGACCAAGTCAATGTCATCGAGATTGGGCCAGGGATTGGTGCCTTGACGGAGTTTTTGGCTGAGCGTGCAGCAGAGGTCATGGCATTTGAGATTGACCACCGCTTGGTACCAATCCTAGCGGATACTTTGCGGGATTTTGACAATGTGACTGTAGTAAACGAAGACATACTAAAAGTTGACTTGGCACAGCACATCCAGAATTTTAAAAATCCTGACTTACCAATCAAGGTAGTAGCCAACTTGCCATACTATATCACGACGCCTATTCTCATGCACTTGATTGAAAGTGGCATTCCTTTTAGTGAGTTTGTGGTTATGATGCAAAAAGAAGTGGCAGATCGTATCTCTGCTCAACCAAATACCAAGGCATATGGTAGCTTGTCGATTGCCGTTCAGTATTACATGACAGCCAAGGTTGCTTTTATCGTGCCTCGTACGGTCTTTGTACCAGCACCAAATGTGGACTCAGCTATCCTGAAAATGGTGCGCCGTCCAGAACCAGCTGTAGCAGTTGAAGACGAGAACTTCTTCTTTAAAGTTTCTAAGGCTAGTTTTACTCATCGTCGCAAGACCTTGTGGAACAACTTGACAGGTTACTTTGGGAAGACCGAGGAAGTTAAGGATAAGTTGACCAAGGCTTTGGACCAAGCAGGCTTGTCACCATCTGTACGTGGTGAAGCTCTTGGTTTAGAAGAATTTGCCAGTCTAGCAGACGCACTTAAAGAACAAGGACTCTAAGATGCAGGGACAAATCATTAAAGCTTTGGCCGGTTTCTACTATGTAGAAAGTGATGGTCAGGTTTATCAAACACGCGCGCGTGGAAATTTTCGTAAAAAGGGGCATACACCCTATGTTGGAGATTGGGTAGATTTTTCTGCGGAGGAAAATTCCGAAGGTTATATTCTCAAGATTCACGAACGAAAAAATAGTCTGGTTCGCCCACCCATTGTCAATATTGACCAAGCTGTGGTTATCATGTCGGTCAAAGAGCCTGACTTTAATAGCAACTTGTTGGATCGCTTCTTGGTTCTTTTAGAGCACAAGGGCATTCATCCTATCGTCTATATTTCCAAGATGGACTTACTGGAAGATGAGGGAGAACTGAATTTTTACGAGCAGACCTATTGTGCTATTGGTTATGACTTTGTGACCAGTAAGGAAGAGCTCTTACCTCTGCTGACAGACAAAGTGACGGTCTTTATGGGGCAGACGGGTGTTGGAAAGTCAACTTTGCTCAATAAAATCGCACCTGATCTCAATCTAGAAACAGGAGAAATTTCAGACAGTCTAGGACGCGGTCGTCATACCACCCGAGCTGTTAGTTTTTACAATCTCAATAGTGGGAAAATCGCAGACACACCAGGTTTTTCATCACTGGATTACGAAGTGTCAACGGCTGAAGACCTCAATCAGGCCTTTCCAGAGATTGCTAGTGTCAGTCGTGATTGTAAGTTCCGTACTTGTACCCATACTCATGAGCCATCATGCGCAGTGAAACCAGCAGTAGAAGAGGGTACCATTGCGACCTTCCGTTTTGACAACTACCTGCAGTTCCTCAGTGAGATTGAAAATCGCAGAGAAACCTATAAAAAGTCAGTAAAAAAATTCCAAAATAAGGAGAAACCTATGTCTCAATACAAGATTGCTCCGTCAATTCTGGCAGCAGATTATGCCAACTTTGAACGTGAAATTAAACGCCTAGAAGCAACTGGGGCAGAATACGCCCATATCGATATCATGGATGGTCATTTTGTACCTCAGATCAGCTTTGGTGCAGGTGTAGTCGAAAGTCTTCGACCTCATAGTAAGATGGTCTTTGACTGCCACTTGATGGTCTCTAATCCTGAACATCATTTAGAAGACTTTGCTCGTGCAGGAGCGGATATCATCAGCATACATGTCGAGGCAACACCTCATATCCATGGCGCTCTTCAAAAGATTCGTTCTCTCGGTGTTAAACCTTCTGTTGTCATTAACCCTGGTACGCCTGTTGAAGCCATTAAACATGTCCTTCATTTGGTGGACCAAGTCTTGGTGATGACAGTTAATCCTGGATTTGGTGGGCAAGCTTTCCTACCTGAAACCATGGACAAGGTTCGTGAGTTGGTTGTACTTCGTGAGGAGAAGGCCTTGAACTTTGAAATCGAAGTCGATGGCGGGATTGATGATAAAACGATTGCTCAAGCCAAAGAAGCTGGTGCGACAGTTTTTGTAGCAGGTTCTTATGTCTTTAAGGGAGATGTCAATGAACGAGTGCAAGCTCTCAGAAATCAACTGGACTAAAACTGCAGTCTTTGCAGGGGGAGATTGCGGTCACTACCGGACAGATTTTGACTGTTTCGTTGGTGTGGACCGTGGGTCACTCTGGGTACTGGAGAAAAAACTTCCTCTTGCTATAGCCGTTGGTGATTTTGACTCCGTGACTACAGAAGAGCGTCAGTTGATTCAAAAACGTGCCCAGCACTTTGTCCAAGCTCAGCCAGAAAAAGATGATACGGATCTGGAACTAGCACTTTTAACGATTTTTGAAAAAAATCCTCAGGCTCAGGTGACCATTTTTGGTGCCCTAGGTGGTCGCATCGATCATATGCTGGCCAATGTCTTTCTACCCAGCAATCCCAAATTGGCACCCTATATGCGCCAAATAGAGATTGAGGATGGGCAAAACTTGATTAGCTATTGCCCAGAAGGTACTAGTCAACTAGAGCCACGTTCGGACTACGATTATCTGGCCTTATGCCGGTTCGGGATAGCCAGTTGACTATTCTTGGTGCCAAGTATGAACTGACAGAGGAGAATTTTTTCTTTAAAAAAGTCTATGCTTCTAACGAATATATAGATAGGGAAGTTTCAGTGACTTGCCCAGATGGCTATGTGGTCGTATTGCATAGCAAGGACAGGAGATAGGATGGAGATTGTATTACTACTGTTATTAATTGCTAACCTAGCCGGCCTCTCTCTCATTTGGCAGAGGCAGGAAAAGCAAGACAAATATCTAGTCAAGAGTTTGGAGGATCAGGCAGATCATCTGTCAGACCAGTTGGATTACCGCTTTGAGCAAGCCAGACAGTCTAGTCAGCTTGACCAAAAGAATCTTGAAGTGGCTGTCAGTGACCGTTTGCAGGAGGTGCGAATTGAGTTGCACCAAGGTTTGACTCAGGTGCGCCAGGAGATGAATGAAAATCTCCTCCAAACCAGAGACAAGACCGACCAACGACTACAGGCCTTGCAGGAGTCAAATGAGCAACGTTTAGAGCAGATGCGCCAAACGGTCGAGGAAAAGTTAGAAAAGACCTTGCAGACACGTTTGCAAGCATCCTTCGAGACAGTTTCAAAACAACTGGAATCTGTCAATCGCGGTCTTGGAGAAATGCAGACGGTTGCCCGTGATGTCGGTGCTCTTAATAAGGTCTTATCTGGTACAAAAACTCGAGGAATTTTAGGAGAATTACAACTGGGGCAGATTATCGAAGATATCATGACACCTGCCCAGTATGAACGAGAATTTGCAACAGTTGAAAATTCGAGTGAGCGAGTCGAGTACGCCATCAAGTTGCCTGGGCAAGGTGACCAGGAATATGTTTATTTACCAATTGACTCTAAGTTTCCACTGGCAGATTATTACCGCCTTGAAGAAGCTTATGAAGCAGGCGACAAGGATGAGATTGAACGTTGCCGTAAGTCACTCCTAGCAAGTGTTAAGCGTTTTGCCAAGGATATTAAGAGCAAGTACCTGGCGCCGCCTCGGACAACCAATTTTGGAGTTTTGTTTGTTCCGACAGAAGGTCTTTACTCAGAAATCGTTCGTAATCCGATTTTCTTTGATGGTTTGAGGCGAGAGGAACAGATTATTGTTGCTGGGCCAAGTACCTTATCAGCTCTACTCAACTCCCTATCGGTAGGCTTCAAAACTCTCAATATCCAAAAGAGTGCTGATCATATCAGTAAAACCCTTGCTAGTGTTAAGACCGAGTTTGGCAAGTTCGGAGGCATTCTGGTCAAGGCACAAAAACATCTCCAACATGCCTCTGGCAATATTGATGAGTTATTAAACCGTCGCACCACAGCTATCGAGCGAACGCTCCGTCACATTGAGTTATCAGAAGGTGAGCCAGCGCTTGATCTACTCCAGTTCCAAGAAGATGAGGAAGAATATGAAGATTAGTCACATGAAAAAAGATGAACTGTTCGAAGGCTTTTACCTAATCAAATCAGCCGATCTGAGACAGACGCGTGCTGGGAAAAACTACCTAGCTTTCACCTTCCAAGATGATAGTGGGGGAAATCGAAGGAAAGCTCTGGGATGCCCAACCTCATAACGTTGAGGCCTTTACTGCAGGAAAAGTTGTCCACATGCAAGGGCGTCGTGAAGTTTACAACAACACTCCACAGGTAAATCAAATTACCCTTCGCTTACCTCAGCCTGGCGAACCCAATGACCCAGCAGACTTCAAGGTCAAATCACCAGTGGATGTTAAAGAAATCCGTGAGTATATGGCACAGATGATTTTCAAGATTGAAAATCCCATCTGGCAACGAATCGTTCGGGCCCTCTATACCAAATATGATAAAGAATTTTATTCTTATCCAGCTGCAAAAACCAACCACCATGCCTTTGAAACAGGGCTTGCTTATCATACAGCGACTATGGTTCGTTTAGCAGAGGCAATTGCAGATGTCTACCCACAGCTCAATAAGAGCTTGCTCTATGCGGGAATTATGCTTCATGACCTGGCTAAGGTTATTGAGTTAACAGGTCCGGACCAGACAGAGTATACAGTGAGAGGAAATCTTATCGGCCATATCGCTTTGATTGATAGCGAGATTACCAAAGCAGTTATGGAACTTGGTATCGATGACACTCGAGAAGAAGTGGTGCTTCTGCGCCATGTGATTCTCAGTCACCATGGATTACTCGAGTATGGTAGTCCAGTTCGTCCTCGTGTGATGGAAGCTGAAATTATTCATATGATTGATAATTTGGATGCGAGTATGATGATGATGTCAACAGCTCTGGCTCTTGTTGATGAGGGGGAAATGACCAATAAAGTCTTTGCTATGGACAATCGTTCCTTCTACAAGCCAAAATTAGACTAGAAACTAAAAAATGAGCTTTATTTATGCAATAAAGTTCGTTTTTTTTACTTTAGTGTGATATAATGAGAAAAAGACTAATAAAAAGAATGGTGAATAACTAATGAAATTAAGAAGAAGTGATCGGATGGTTGTTATTTCCAATTACTTGATTAACAATCCATACAAATTAACCAGTCTCAATACCTTTGCGGAAAAGTATGAATCTGCTAAATCTTCTATTTCAGAAGATATTGTCATTATTAAACGTGCCTTTGAAGAGATTGAAATCGGCCATATTCAGACGGTGACAGGTGCTGGTGGCGGTGTTATTTTCACACCATCTATCTCTACCCTTGAGTCTAAAACAATCATCGAAGAGCTTCGCGATAAACTTTCAGAGAGCGACCGCATACTTCCAGGTGGCTACATTTATTTGTCTGACCTTCTTAGCACACCGGCTATTTTGAAAAATATCGGACGTATTATTGCCAAGAGCTTTATGGATCAAAAGATTGATGCTGTTATGACTGTTGCGACCAAAGGAGTTCCGCTAGCAAATGCAGTTGCAAATGTTCTCAACGTACCTTTTGTCATTGTCCGTCGTGACTTGAAAATTACAGAAGGTTCAACTGTGAGTGTTAACTACGTTTCAGGTTCTAGCGACCGTATTGAAAAAATGTTCCTTTCAAAACGTAGCCTTAAAGCAGGAAGTCGAGTCTTGATCGTTGATGATTTCTTGAAAGGTGGAGGAACTATTAACGGTATGATTAGCCTATTGGCAGAGTTTGATTCAGAGCTTGCAGGTGTAGCTGTCTTTGCTGATAATGCGCAGGAAGATCGTGAACAGCAGTTTGACTACAAATCACTCTTAAAAGTTACCAATATTGATGTGAAGAACCAACAAATTGAGGTTGAAGTTGGGAACATCTTCGAAACAGAAAAATAAGAGAGAATAAGATGCTTAAAGGTTGGAACTTTCGTCCCAGCCTTTCTTTGATAATGAATATGAAGGAGCTCTATGAAGACGCCATTTATTAAACGTGAAGACTTAGAAAAGATTGTTGAAGAGTTTCCAACTCCCTTCCATCTCTACGATGAAAAAGGCATTCGCGAGAAAGCACGCGCAGTTAATGAAGCTTTCTCTTGGAATAAAGGCTTTAAAGAATACTTCGCAGTTAAGGCAACCCCAACCCCTGCTATCTTGAAGATTTTGCAAGAAGAAGGATGTGGAGTGGATTGTTCTAGTTATGTAGAGCTCTTGATGAGTCATAAGCTTGGATTTACAGGGTCGGAGATGATGTTTTCATCTAACAATACACCAGACCAGGAGTACGTCTATGCCCGCGAATTAGGGGCGACTATCAACTTGGATGCCTTTGAAGATATCGCCCATTTAGAGCGCGCTGCGGGAATTCCTGAGATTATCTCTTGCCGTTACAATCCTGGTGGCGTATTTGAACTAGGAACGGATATTATGGATAATCCTGGTGAAGCTAAGTTCGGGATGACTAAGGAACAACTCTTTGAAGCCTTTACTCTCTTGAAAGAAAAGGGAGCAAAAACTTTTGGAATTCATTCCTTCCTAGCTTCCAATACTGTTACTCACCTCTATTATCCTGAATTAGCTCGTCAGCTTTTTGAATTGGCTGTAGAAATAAAGGATAAATTAGGGATTTCCCTAGATTTTATCAATCTTTCTGGAGGAATTGGGGTCAACTATCATCCAGACCAGGAGCCAAATGATATTGCTTTAATTGGTGAGGGTGTTCGCAAGGTATACGAAGAAGTCTTGACATCTGTGGGTCTTGATCAAGTTAAGATTTTTACAGAACTAGGGCGCTTTATGTTGGCACCTCATGGAGTTCTAGTTACAAGAGTAACCCATAAAAAGAAAACCTACCGAACATATCTCGGAGTAGATGCATCAGCTGTCAATCTTATGAGACCGGCTATGTATGGAGCCTATCACCACATCACAAATATGATGAATCCTGACGGTCAGCCGGAAGTCGTTGATGTCGTTGGTTCACTCTGTGAAAACAACGACAAGTTTGCGGTTAATCGTGAATTGCCTCAAACAGAGATTGGTGATCTATTAGTGATTCATGATACAGGTGCCCATGGCTTTTCTATGGGTTACCAGTACAATGCTAAACTTCGTTCAGCAGAAATTCTCTATACAGAGGGCGGAGGTACACGACTAATCCGTAGAGCTGAGAGACCAGAGGACTATTTTGCAACTCTCTATGGGTTTGACTTTGACAAAGATTAGAATAATTTATGAAAATCATGAAAGTTGAAAGTGAAAAACAGATTGTTTTTCTAAAAAAATAGACAAAATCTATTGTTTTTCCTTTCAAGCATGATATAATAAAATTATGAAACGGTTTCAAGGAAGGTGGCGTTATGTCTGAAGAAACAATTGACTATGGACAAGTGACAGGAATGGTGCATTCGACAGAGAGTTTTGGGGCGGTAGATGGCCCTGGGATTCGTTTTATTGTCTTTTTGCAGGGCTGTCAGATGCGTTGCCAATATTGCCATAACCCTGACACATGGGCGATGGAAACCAATAAATCTCGTGTACGAACAGTAGATGATGTTCTAGAAGAAGCGCTTCGTTATCGTGGTTTCTGGGGAGACAAGGGAGGTATCACAGTCAGCGGAGGAGAAGCTCTCTTGCAGATTGATTTCCTAATTGCTCTCTTTACCAAGGCGAAAGAAAAAGGCATCCACTGTACCTTAGATACCTGTGCTCTTCCATTCCGTAACAAGCCACGCTATCTTGAAAAATTTGATAAATTAATGGCTGTAACTGATTTGGTTCTTCTTGATATCAAAGAAATTAATGATGCTCAACATAGGATTGTAACCAGTCAAAGTAACAAAACCATTTTAGCTTGTGCTCAATACTTGTCAGATATTGGGAAACCTGTCTGGATTCGTCACGTTCTCGTACCTGGTTTGACAGACCGTGATGAAGATTTGATTGAACTTGGGAAGTTCGTAAAAACTCTTAAAAACGTTGATAAGTTTGAAATCCTACCCTACCACACTATGGGAGAATTCAAATGGCGTGAACTTGGGATTCCGTATTCACTTGAAGGCGTTAAACCTCCAACAGCAGATCGTGTCAAAAACGCTAAGGAATTGATGGATACAGAAAGCTACCAAGATTACATGAAACGTGTTCATGGATAAAAAGAAGCCTGATGGGAACATCGGGCTTTTCTGATATAAAAAAAGCTTAGCTCGAATGCTAAGCCTTTTATTGTTTATCTAGAATGTTGTTTTTCCAGAATTACGTTTTTTTGTTTTTTTCTTCTTGTTAGAAGTTGTGATAGCTGCTGCTGATTCAGGAGTCACATCCTTGCGAGCGCCTGAAGTTTTGCTTGCTTTTGGTGGGTTCTTTGCAAATTCTTCACGTACTTTTTTGCGAAGTTTTGGACGAATCATATAGTTGACGATGAATTGTTGAAGAATCATCATGAAACCACCGACAACCCAATAAAGCGTAACGCTGGCTGGTGAGAAGATTGAGAACATGACGATCATCATCGGACTCATGTAAATCATCTTCTTGAGTTGTTCTCTTTGAGTCTCGTCCTCAACTCCGTGTAGAGAAAGGAGGGATTGGATGTAGTAGAGAACACCTGCGCAGGCAATGAGAATCCAACTTGGAGAGCCAAGTGCGATGCCTAAGAAGCTAGCTTCAGAAACACCTTCTGTGTGTTGAGCAGCAAAGTAGATAGCAGAGAAGAAAGGCATTTGAATGAGGATAGGGAAACATCCTACACCACCAAACATACTAATACCATGCTCTTTTTGAGCAGCAAAGAGAGCTTGTTGGGCTTCTAGTTTTTCTTCTTGAGTCGTTGCTTCTTTGAGACGAGTCTGATGTGGCTCAAGGACATGCTTGAGGGCGTTCATCTTCTCAGAGTGAAGGGTAGCCTTCCATGATTGGTAGATACCAAGTGGGAGGATAATCAAGCGGACGATAATGGTTACGATGATAATACCAACACCGAAGCCAAGACCTTGATCATTAGCAAAGTATTTGATAGCTTCAGCCATAGGTGCTCCAATTGTATTCCAAATAAATCCTGTTGGTTGTCCAGTTGCTTTATCAACCTGGACACAGCCTGTTAAGACTAATAGCATGGCCACTCCCATGATAGAGAGGGCGATTCGTTTAATTGATTTCACTGTTTTTATTCCTTCTTAAAAATGATACCTTTCTATTCTACTGTTTTTTTTGAAAATATACAATAGTTCTAGAGACCTAATTTGCGACTTTGAAATCTGAATAGGATGGAAAGTTGCTCAATTGAACATCTAGATAGGTTACTTTTTGAGAAGGGAGTAGGTCCTTTTCGGATTTCTTGGATGAACTTAGCCATGATAGCTGAAGACTCTGCTTGGGCAAGAATTTCAACTGTTCCGTCATCGTTGTTCCAGACACGACCAGTGATTCCACCTAGCTCGAGGGCAAGGGTATAGACACCCCAGCGAAAAGCCAACACCTTGGACGCGTCCCTGTGCAATCATTTTGACCTTTTGCATACCAAACCTCCTTGATTGTGTTATAATATTTCTATGACTATTATAACCTCTAAAGCCAATTCTGTGGTAAAAAATGCCAAGAAATTGCATCAAAAAAAATATCGAAAATCTTCTTATTTAATTGAGGGTTGGCATTTATTTGAGGAAGCTCTTCAGGCAGGAGCAACGATTGAGAAAATTTTTGCCTTGGCAGAACATGGGGGAAAATTAGCTGACTATCCTCAGACAGTCTTGGTGACGGAAGAAATCTTGCTTGATTTGGCTGATTCACAAACACCTCAGGGCATTGTAGCTATTGTTCAAAAGGAAGAGGAGCAGTTGCCGGATTTGACCTCTGGAAAATATCTTTTCTTGGAAGATGTGCAGGATCCTGGAAATGTGGGGACCATGATTCGAACAGCAGATGCAGCAGGGTTTTCGGGAGTTATCGTTTCCAGCAAGTCAGCTGATATTTATAGTTTAAAAACACTTCGTTCAATGCAAGGCAGTCATTTCCACTTGCCGATTTATCGCATGCCTGTTGAAACATTTGTTGAAGAGGCTAAAAAGAGCAATTTACCAATTCTGGCAACTACTTTGTCCCAAGACTCTAAAGATTATCGTGAGCTTGCTCAGCTAGAAGATTTCGCCTTAGTCATGGGAAATGAAGGTCAAGGAATCAGTCAATTCATGACAAATCAGGCAGACCAACTGGTTCATATTACCATGAAAGGGGCAGGCAGAGAGTCTCAACGTCGCTATTGCGGCAGGGATACTCATGTTTTATTTGAGTTAAAATAGTTTATTTTTGTTATAATCAATAAAAAAGATTTCATAAGGAGAAAAAGATATGAATCAAACAATTATTCAAGAACGTTCTGGTTTGAATCAATTTTATGCAAAAGTCTATGCTTTCGTAGGAATTGGAATTGCCTTATCTGCAATTGTCTCAGCCTTAATGTTAACAACCTTCCAAGACCTTCTTGTACAGTTAATGCTTAATGCCCGCATATGGTTAATTGTCACAGGAATTGTAGAAGTAGCTCTAGTAATTTTTGCAAGTGGTTTAGCGGTAAAGAATAATCCAGCAACCCTTCCAATATTTCTGCTCTACTCAGCGATCAATGGTTTTTCACTAAGCTTCATTGTGTCGCTCTATCTTCCCGGGACAGTTTTGACAGCCTTTATCTCCAGTGCAGCCCTCTTCTTTGTCATGGCTATCGTAGGAGTAGTCATTAAAAAGGATTTGAGTGGGATCGGTCGTGCTTTGATTGCAGCCCTATTTGGTTTGATACTAGCTATGGTTGTCAATATCTTCTTAAATAGTGACCTAATGGATTACATTATTAGTATTGTTATGGTGCTTGTTTTTGCAGGTCTCATTGCTTGGGATAATCAAAAAATTCGTTATGTTTACGAAGAGTCAGATGGTCAGGTAGCTACAGGCTGGGCAATTTCTTTAGCACTCAGCCTCTACCTTGACTTTATCAACCTCTTCCTTAGCTTCTTACGTATCTTTGGAAGAGACGATTAATACTTTTAGAGCTCAAATGAGCTCCTTTTTATTTTTTACTTTCATTTTTACTAGCAAAAAGGTATAATCTTTTATTATTCAAAAGGAGAGATGTATGAAGAAAAGTTTTTATCCTCCAACAAGAGGAAATATCATTTGTAAAAAAACACCTTCACTCAGTATTTGAAAAGATAAATTGGAAGTGGTTGAAGTACAAGGCCCAATCTTGAGTAAGGTTGGAGACGGGATGCAGGATAACCTTTCAGGGATTGAACATCCGGTATCTGTTAAGGTTCTGCAAATTCCAGACGAAACCTACGAGGTAGTACATTCGCTTGCTAAGTGGAAACGCCATACTTTGGCACGTTTTGGTTTGGTGAAGGAGAAGGTCTCTTCGTTCACATGAAGGCTCTTCGTCCAGATGAAGATTCACTAGATGCGACTCATTCGGTTTATGTGGACCAGTGGGACTGGGAAAAGGTTATTCCTAATGGACAACGCAACATAGCCTATCTTAAAGAAACGGTTGAAAAAATTTATAAGGCCATTCGTTTGACAGAGTTGGCAGTTGAAGCCCGCTATGATATTGAGTCAATCTTGCCTAAGCAAATTACCTTTATCCATACTGAAGAGTTGGTTGAACGCTATCCAGACTTGACACCTAAAGAACGTGAAAATGCTATTTGTAAGGAGTTCGGTGCTGTTTTCTTGATTGGTATTGGTGGAGAATTATCAGATGGAAAACCTCATGACGGACGTGCTCCGGACTATGATGACTGGACAACAGAATCTGAAAATGGTTATCATGGTTTGAATGGAGATATCCTTGTCTGGAATGATAACTTGGGCGCAGCCTTTGAATTATCTTCAATGGGGATTCGTGTCGATGAAGACACGCTTCGTCGTCAGGTAGCTATTACAGGGGATGAAGACCGCCTATCTTTAGAATGGCATAAGGCTCTCTTAAACGGACTCTTCCCTTTGACAATTGGTGGAGGGATTGGACAGTCTCGTATGGCCATGTTCTTGCTTCGTAAGAAACATATCGGTGAAGTTCAAACCAGTGTTTGGCCACAAAGAAGTCAGAGATACTTACGAGAATATTCTTTAATCAATCGAACCGAGAGGTTCGATTTTCTTATTTCATCAGAATTTGGTATAATATACCTTATGAAAATCGTATCAGGAATTTACGGAGGACGTCCTTTAAAGACCTTGGACGGCAAAACAACGAGGCCGACATCAGATAAGGTCAGGGGCGCTATTTTCAATATGATTGGCCCTTACTTTGAAGGAGGACGTGTGCTAGATCTCTATGCTGGTAGTGGAGGTCTATCTATCGAGGCAGTTTCAAGAGGAATGTCGAGCGCTGTCCTAGTTGAGAAGGATCGCCGAGCACAGAATATTGTGGCAGAAAACATTCAGATGACCAAGGAAACCTCTAAATTTCAATTATTGAAAATGGAGTCCAGTCGTGCATTAGAACAGATTGATGGTGTCTTTGATCTTGTTTTTTTAGATCCTCCCTATGCCAAGGAGCAAATCGTATCCGATATTGAAAAAATGGCGGAGAGAAATCTTTTTTCAGAAGATGTCATGGTGGTTTGTGAGACCGATAAATCAGTAGAACTTCCAGAAGAGATTGCCTGTTTGGGTATCTGGAAGGAAAAAATATATGGAATTAGTAAGGTGACGGTTTATGTCAGATAAAATTGGACTATTCACAGGTTCGTTTGATCCGATAACAAAGGGGCATTTGGACCTTATTGAGCGTGCAAGTAAGCTCTTTGATAAATTGTATGTAGGAATTTTTTATAATCCACACAAAAATGGATTCTTACCGATAGAGAGTCGTTTGAAGACGGTTGAAAAAGCAGTGGGACACCTAAAAAATGTCCAAGTCATTGCCTCTCATGATGAATTAGTCGTTGATGTTGCTAGAAAACTGGGTGTCCATGTTCTTGTTCGTGGTTTGCGTAATGCTGCGGATCTTCAGTACGAAGCCAGTTTTGATTTTTACAATCATCAATTAGCAGGAGAGATTGAGACAGTCTATCTCCATAGCCGCCCAGAGCATGTCTACATCAGCTCTTCAGCTGTGAGAGAACTATTGAAGTTTGGTCAAGATATTAGCAAGTATGTACCAAATGCTGTCTTAGAGGAGTTAAAGAATGAAGAAAAAAACTAGATGGCCCATATATTTAATCATCGGGCTCATTATCACTTTTATAGCTTTTACGGTACCACTTCCTTATTACATTGAGGTGCCAGGGACTTCAGAAGATATTCGAAAGGTTTTACAGGTCAATAATCAACCTGATCAAGAGGAAGGCTCCTACCAGTTTGTGACGGTTGGGGTTAAGCATGCCAGACTGGTAGACTTGGTTTATGCTTGGCTGACACCTTTTACGGATATTCGAAGTGCTAAAGAGATGACAGGTGGTTCTTCAGATGCAGAATTTATGCGAATCAACCAGTTTTACATGGAAACTTCGCAAAATATGGCCAAATATCAAGGTCTGAAAACTGCTGGTAAGGAGATAGAACTCAAATATCTGGGTGTTTATGTTTTGACTGTGACAGATAACTCGACTTTCAAGGGGATCCTCAACATTGCCGACACAGTAACAGCTGTCAATGATAAGACTTTTGAGAGTTCCAAGGAAATGGTCGACTACGTCAACTCTCAAACGCTAGGTGACAAGGTTAAGGTTACTTATCAAGAAGATGGGAAAGTCAAAACCGCTGAAGGAAAAATCATTACTCTGGAAAATGGGAAAAACGGTATTGGAATCGGTTTGATTGACCGCACAGAAGTGTCAAGTGATGTGCCAATCAAGTTTTCAACTGCTGGTATTGGTGGTCCGAGCGCTGGAATGATGTTTAGTTTATCCATCTATACGCAAATTGCAGATCCAACTCTTCGTAATGGACGAATCATTGCTGGTACAGGAAGTATCGATAGAGATGGAAATGTTGGTGATATTGGTGGAATTGACAAAAAAGTTGTTGCTGCTGCAAAAAAAGGAGCTACTGTATTCTTTGCTCCTAACAATCCAGTAACTGAAGAAGCTAAAAAGGCCAATCCTAATGCTAAAAGTAATTATGACACGGCTGTAGAAGCTGCTGAAATGATTAAAACAGACATGAAGATTGTTCCTGTAAAAACACTTCAGGATGCAATTGATTACTTGAAAAACAACCCATAATATATAGTGCAAGTCCATAGACTAGCGTAGAAAAAGAGAAGATGGTATAATAGGCAGATGATTCAATTGTTTTTTACCCTCAGTAGTCATATGTTTTTTGTCTACCTAGTATTTCAACTGTTGAAAGATTTGGTCAAATGGGATCAAATTTTGAAGGTAACTAAGGACAATGCGAGGAAGGTACGACTTTTAGTAGTATTGTGTAGTATCGGTTCAGGGTATCTGATTAGTTCTTTTTTTCTAAATCTCTACCAACTCTGGCAAGAAGCCGTACGGACATTATTCTAAACTCGAAAGTAAAGGAAAATATTTATGGAAAAATTGTAGTTCGAGGTGGCGATAATCGCCTTGTCGGAAGTGTTACAATTGAGGGCGCGAAAAATGCAGTTTTGCCACTACTTGCGGCGACAATTTTAGCAAGCGAAGGAAAAACAGTTTTAAAAAATGTTCCTATCCTATCGGATGTCTTTACCATGAACCAAGTAGTTCGTGGATTAAATGCGAAAGTTGATTTTGATCAAGATGCACATATTGTTGAAGTGGATGCGACAGATGATATCACAGAAGAAGCTCCCTATAAGTATGTCAGCAAGATGCGTGCTTCTATTGTAGTCTTGGGTCCAATCCTGGCTAGGGTTGGTCACGCTAAAGTTTCGATGCCAGGTGGTTGTACGATCGGTAGTCGTCCGATTGACCTTCACCTTAAAGGTTTGGAAGCAATGGGGGCTAAGATCACCCAAACAGCTGGCTATATCGAAGCTAAGGCAGAACGCTTGCATGGAGCCCATATCTATATGGACTTTCCTAGTGTTGGGGCAACCCAAAACTTGATGATGGCTGCAACGCTAGCTGATGGCACAACTGTTATCGAAAATGCTGCGCGTGAACCTGAAATTGTAGACTTGGCTGTCCTCTTGAATAAAATGGGAGCTAAAGTCAAAGGCGCGGGAACAGAGAGCATTACCATCACTGGTGTTGAAAACTTGCATGGTGCAACCCATAACGTTGTTCAAGACCGCATCGAAGCAGGGACATTCATGGTTGCTGCTGCAATGACAGGTGGAGATGTCCTGATTCAAGATGCTATCTGGGAACACAACCGTCCCTTGTTAGCGAAATTACAAGAAATGGGTGTTGAAGTCATCGACGAAGATGAAGGAATCCGCATCCGTTCTCAACGAGACAAACTAAAAGCAGTTCATGTCAAGACCTTACCACATCCGGGGTTTCCTACGGACATGCAGGCGCAGTTTACTGCCCTTATGACGGTTGCTCAAGGAGAATCAACTATGGTTGAGACAGTCTTTGAGAATCGTTTCCAACATCTAGAAGAAATGCGTCGCATGGGCTTACATTCTGAAATTATCCGTGATACAGCTCGTATCGTCGGAGGTCAACCTCTCCAAGGGGCAGAAGTGCTGTCTACAGACCTTCGTGCAAGTGCAGCCTTAATATTGGCAGGCTTAGTGGCCGAGGGTGAAACAGTTGTTGGAAAACTTGTCCATTTGGATAGAGGCTATTATCGTTTCCATGAAAAATTAGCTCAGTTAGGAGCTAATGTTGAACGGGTAAGTGTGGAAGCTGATGAAGATGAATAAACAAGTATCTTATGTATTACGTAGATTCTTACTAGTTATTATTGTCCTACTTCTAGGGGCCTTAGCACTTGGGATTGGCTTGATGATTGGCTACGGTATCTTAGGCAAAAGTCAAGATCCGTGGGCGATTTTGGCTCCGGAAAAATGGCATGAATTAATTGCGAAATTTACAGGGAAATAGGCTGGGGGACCAGCCTTTTTCAAAGGCACAAGACTAAGGAGAAAACATGAATAAAAAAACCAGACAGACCCTCATAGGTCTTCTGATTTTCCTACTTTTGTCGGCAGGAAGTTACTACATAAGAGAAATGCAGGCTTCAAATGCCGCACCACAAACACAGGTACAGCAGAAGTCAGAGTCGCCTGATACTCCAAGTCAAAAACTGGCTGAGAGTGTATTGACAGACTCGGTAAAAAAACAAATAAAGGGGACTCTTGAGTGGAATGGAGCAGGAGCCTTTATTGTCAATGGGAATAAGACTAATTTAGATGCAAAGGTTTCAAGTAAACCCTATTCTGATAATAAAACAAAAACTGTAGGTGGGGAGATGGTCCCAACTGTCGCTAATGCCCTTATGTCAAAAGCAACAAGACAGTACAAAGACCGTGAAGAAACCGGGAATGGTTCGACCTCCTGGACGCCAGCAGGTTGGCATCAGGTCAAGAATCTAAAAGGGACATACAATCACGCAGTAGATAGAGGACATTTGTTGGGCTATGCCTTGATCGGTGGATTAGATGGCTTTGATGCATCTACTAGTAATCCCAAAAATATCGCTGTACAAACAGCCTGGGCCAACCAAGCACGCGCAGAAGATTCAACGGGACAAAACTATTATGAAAGTTTAGTTCGAAAAGCCTTGGATCAAAATAAGCGTGTGCGTTACCGTGTCACATTGCTCTACGCTACAGAAGAAGATTTGGTCCCTTCTGCATCTCAGATTGAAGCAAAATCATCTGATGGTGAATTGGAGTTTAATGTCGTAGTCCCTAACGTTCAAAAGGGAATTCGGTTAGATTATCGAACCGGAGAAGTTACGGTTACAAAAGACTAATAAATAGGCGTCCCTTATCTTATTAGATAGGGGATTTACTATAGAATTCAAAAATTAATGTGTAGTAGTTGAAAAATGTGGTATAATAGTTTCAATTATACTTTTTAGGAGAAGGAAAATGGAAGACCCGAGCAGTCAGAATTTGTTACTGCAATTTGTATTATTAGTTGTTTTGACCTTTTTAAATGCTTTTTTCTCAGCAACTGAGATGGCTATGGTTTCTCTTAGTCGCTCACGCGTTGAACAAAAGGCTGAAGAGGGTGATAAACGCTATATCCGTTTGCTAAAGGTACTTGAAAACCCTAATCACTTTTTATCAACCATTCAGGTTGGTATTACTTTAATTACAATCTTGTCAGGGGCGAGGTTAGCAGATTCTCTTGGAGAATTGATTGCGTCTTGGATAGGAAATAGTGAGACTGCGTATGCAGTGGCTTCTTTCTTATCCCTTGCTTTTTTGACCTATATTTCTATCGTTTTTGGTGAACTTTATCCTAAACGTATCGCTCTAAATCTAAAAGACGCCTTGGCGATCCGAACAGTACCATTTATTATCACTCTCGGTAAGATTGTGAGTCCCTTTGTTTGGATGTTGTCAGCATCAACCAATCTTTTAAGTAACTTGACTCCGATGACATTTGACGATGCAGATGAAAAGATGACTCGTGATGAGATTGAGTACATGCTGACCAAGAGTGAAGAAACCTTGGATGCTGATGAAATCGAGATGTTACACGGAATTTTCTCACTAGATGAGCTTATGGCGCGTGAAGTCATGGTTCCTCGAACAGATGCTTTCATGGTAGATATCCAAGATGACACACAAACAATCATCGAAAGTATCTTAAAACAAAACTTTTCTCGAATTCCTGTCTATGATGATGACAAGGACAACGTGATTGGTTTGATACATACCAAGAGTCTGCTAAAAGCAGGATTTACCGATGGTTTCGATAATATTGTATTGAGAAAGATATTACAGGAACCTCTCTTTGTACCTGAAACTATTTTTGTTGATGATTTGTTAAAAGAACTGAGAAATTCACAAAGACAAATGGCTATTCTTCTCGATGAATACGGAGGAATGGCAGGTTTGGTTACTCTTGAGGACTTGCTCGAAGAGATCGTCGGCGAAATTGATGATGAAACTGACCGTGCTGAGGTCTATGTTCATACTATCGGCGAGGACACTCATATTGTCCAAGGGACAATGAATTTGAACGATTTCAATGATTATTTTGATGTCGAGCTTGAAAGTGATGATGTAGATACCATTGCTGGTTATTATTTGACAGGTGTGGGAACTATTCCAACATCAGAAAAACTCAGTTATGAGTTAGATAGTGGTAACAAGCATATCATCTTGACAAATGACAAGGTAAAAAATGGTCGTGTCACCAAGCTTTAAGGTTCAAATTCAAGAGCTTGAATCAGAAGAAGAAACAGAATAAAACAAAAGCTTTATCAGAGAAAACTGATAAAGCTTTTTAATGTCAAAAAGAAAAGACTCCGTTAGAGTCTTTTGTTTAAATAAAGGCGGTTTTTTTGTTTGTCCAAAATAAAAAAAGCAGTGACTGAAAATCACTGCTTGTCAGCTGTAGCAAATTCATAGAGCTTTTCTGCTGTTAGAAGGGCCATTTTGTCCATGCTTGTTTTTCCTTTTCTAAGGTCAGAAACAGTAGTCCACGGAACTCCAGTGCCTTGCGAAATAGCAGATGTAGACATCGAACTATCTAATAATTCTTGAATAACTTTTCTCATATTATTTTTCCTTTTTATTTTTTTGAGATAAATGTATACATTAATGGCAATTATAAAAATAGCTATTGCACTAACCATAGCTTTTTCCACTTTTTCATTTGATAAAATAGAGGTGTGAGGGCTTTTTCCCCTACCTCTTAGCGTTTACCTTTTTCTTTACGGGAGTTTGGTTTACGCTTTTTATTTTTGCCTTGTGACTGTTAGTGCAGTCACTAGGCTTGCGATAGCTGTTACTGTTTCAGGGATATTGTCCATCGCCTTCTCAAGCAACCCTAAGTCAATCTTCTTTGCTCAACTTCCTCACCTTATCTTGATTATATTATATCACGGTATACCGAGAAAGTCAAGAGTTTTGATAAATTATTTCAAAAATATTTTCGCTCCAAATCCTCCCCAAAATATTTTTAAAGTTATCCTTTTTATCCTAAAGAAAAATAAAAAGCCCGTAAAATCGGACTTTCTTTTCGGATAAATTTCTATAAAAAAGTATAAAAAGGCGGTAGACGGATTTGAACCGACGATCAAGCTTTTTGCAGAGCTGTGCCTTACCACTTGGCTATACCGCCTTGACTTTTATTATTATACCTTGAAAAATTGTTTCTCGTCAATAGTTTTCTTTTCTGAAAACATAAGATTCAAATGTTTAAAAAAACATGCGACAAAAATATTCTGAAAAATTCGTTTACTTTTTGAAAAACTGTGGTATAATCTTCAATATCCACAATTTAAAAACAAGGAGTTTATAAATATGAAAAAAAATCGGATTTTTGCGGTAGCAGGGGTTGCCCTACTTGCAACAGGCGTTCTCACAGCTTGCGGTTCTTCAAAATCATCAAATGCTGAAGCACCAAAGGCTTATGGCTATACTTATACTGCTGACCCAGAAACATTGGACTACCTAATTTCTGGTAAACAAAGTACAAAAGTTGCTACTTCAAATGGTATCGATGGTCTCTTTACAAATGACCAATATGGAAATCTAACTCCTGCAGTCGCTGAAGACTGGTCAGTGTCTCAAGATGGATTGACATATACATACAAGATTCGTAAAGGTGTAAAATGGTTCACATCTGATGGTGAAGAATATGCAGAAGTAACTGCAAATGACTTTGTTACAGGTTTGAAACACGCAGCCGACAATAAATCAGCTGCTCTTTACCTAGCACAAAATTCTGTAAAGGGATTGGCTGACTATTTATCAGGGACTAATACAGACTTTTCTGCAGTAGGTATTAAAGCTGTTGATGATTACACTCTTCAATATACATTGAACCAACCTGAACCATACTGGAACTCTAAATTATCTTATGGAATCTTCTGGCCTTTGAATGCAGAGTTTGAAAAATCAAAAGGTAAAGACTTTGGTAAGGCAACAGATCCAACATCATTGCTTTACAATGGTCCATTCTTGCTTAAGGGATTGACAGCTAAGTCTTCTATCGAATTTGCAAAGAATGATCAGTATTGGGATAAAGACAATGTTCATTTAGATACTGTAACACTTTCTTACTATGATGGTTCAGACCAAGAGTCACTTGAGCGTAACTTTACAAATGGTGCATATAGTTATGCACGTCTCTTCCCTACTAGCTCAAACTACTCTAAAGTAGCAGAAACATATAAAGATAATATCTACTATACCCCACAGGGAGCTGGTATTGCTGGTTTAGGTGTTAACATTGACCGTCAAAGTTATAAATATACATCAAAAACAACTGATGAAGAAAAGACTTCTACTAAGAAAGCTCTTCTTAACAAAGACTTCCGTCAAGCTTTGAACTTTGCTTTTGACCGTTCTTCTTATTCAGCTCAGCTAAATGGTAAAGATGGAGCAGCACTTGCTGTTCGTAACCTCTTTGTCAAACCTGACTTTGTTTCTGCTGGAGATAAGACATTTGGTGACTTGGTTACTGAGAAGGTTGTTTCTTATGGTGATGAATGGAAAGACGTAAACTTTGCGGATGCTCAAGATGGTCTATACAATGCTGATAAAGCTAAAGCAGAACTAGCTAAAGCTAAAAAAGCACTTGAAGCAGATGGTGTAAAATTCCCAATCCACTTGGATATTCCAGTTGACCAAACATCTAAAAACTATATCGCTCGTATCCAATCATTTAAACAATCTGTTGAGACGGCTTTGGGTACAGATAATGTAGTTATCGATATTCAACAAATCACTACAGATGAATTACAAAATGCTACATACTACGCAGCTAGTGCGGCAGCAGAAGATTGGGACCTTTCAGGTGCTGTTGGATGGAATCCAGACTATGATGATCCATCAACATACCTTGACATCTTGAAAACAACTAATAGTGAAACAACTAAGTCCTACATGGGCTATGATAATCCATCAAACCCAGCGGTTGCTCAAGTTGGTTTGAATGATTATGACAAATTAGTTGATGATGCAGCTAGTGAAACAACCGATCTTAATAAACGTTATGAGAAATATGCAGCAGCTCAAGCTTGGTTGACAGATAGCTCACTCTTCCTTCCAGCTATGTCTTCTTCAGGAGCAGCACCAATCATTTCTCGCGTAGTACCATTCTCAGCATCTTATACTCAATCTGGTGATAAAGGTTCAGATGTTTACTTCAAATATCTTAAATTGCAAGCGAACACTGTAACTGCTAAAGAGTACAAAGAAGCTCGTGAAAAATGGCTCAAAGAAAAAGCTGAATCAAACGAGAAAGCTCAAAAAGAATTAGCGAGCCACGTGAAATAAATAATGCTCATCAGAACTTTCTCTCCAAAAGGAGAAGGTTCTTTTGGGATTTTAAAGGAAATAATATGAAAAAATATGTTTTTATGCGTATCTTGCGGTCGTTAGTTTCTATCTTTTTAGTAACGACCTTGATTTACACAATCATCTATACGATGGTTCCACGGAAGTTGATCTTCAAACAAGATACTAACTACAATAAAATTGCAACAACAGCTGATAAACGTGATAACTATGAAATACCGTTTATGAGCGTATGGGTTATATCGAGTATTACGATACGAAAGAGTTGCAGGAAAAAGCTAGTAGCATTGACCCTTCTGTAACCGTTGATGCAAACGATACAAATAAAGCTATCTACGAAAAATATATCCAACAACTTGGTAACGGTTGGACTTTGGGTGAGTTTACAGAGAGCGGTCAATTCTATGCTACTCGTGAAATCCCTATTTTCGAGCGTGTGTTCAAATTCTATGCAAACTTGCTTGATATTGACCATACAAACAAGATTCAAGACCCGGAAAATCCTAACTTAGAGCGTTATTTGCGTTTTGAAAACGATCCAGCTATTGGATGGTCTCTAGTAGGTTCAGGGACTAAACATAAATACCTCTTGTACTTCAACAGTCAATTCCCATTTGTTCACCAAAACTTTGTCAACTTGAACTTAGGAGATTCTTACCCAACTTATGCCAATACTCCTGTTCTTCAAGTTATCACACAAGGTCAAGGACAAACCAAGACTTCAGAAGTTCAATTCCCAACAGGTAAGAAAACTTCATCAGTCAATATTTACTCAAGAACTTACAAGTCTCCAAGTCAAGCAGATGCACGTGAAGTAGCAAACTATGGTAAGGATGATCCTTATACAGCTACTGAAAGCAATTATCAGTATCCTTCAATGATTACAAGCTCTGCTATTACTGGTTTAATTGGTCTTGCTATTTCATACGCGATTGCAATTCCACTTGGTTCTGCAATGGCTCGTTTCAAGAATACTTGGATTGATAGTTTCTCTACAGGAGTATTGACTTTCTTGCTTGCTCTTCCAACGATTGCCCTTGGTTTATATCATTCGTTTGATTGGTTCTTCAATCGGATTCCCTGATTCATTCCCAATCTTTGGGTGCTGGAGATTGGCGTTCTTATGTCCTTCCTGCAGTGATTCTGGGCTTTGCTTGGGAGCACCTGGTATGGCAATTTGGATTCGTCGTTACATGATTGACTTACAATCTCAAGACTTTGTTCGTTTTGCTCGATGCTAAAAGGTCTATCTGAGAAAAGAAATTTCAAACAAACACATCTTTAAGAACGCTATGGTACCACTCTGTTTCCAGGTATTCCAGGTTCTATTATTGGTGTTATCGGTGGAGCAACTCTTACAGAAACAGTCTTCGCCTTTCCCAGGTATGGGTAAAATGTTGATTGACTCTGTAAAAGCATCAAACAACAATATGGTTGTTGGTCTTGTCTTTATCTTTACATGTGTCTCAATCTTCTCATTACTTTTGTAGGGAGATATTTGGATGACTATGATTGACCCACGTATTAAATTGACAGAGAAAGGAGGCAAATAATGTCTACAATTAGTAATGATAAAATTTCAATTTGTAAAACGTGATGATTTTTGCCTCTGAAGCAATTGATACTCCTGCTTATTCATACTGGGGTTCTGTCTTTAGACAGTTTTTGAAGAAAAAAATCAACAGTCATCATGCTCGGTATCTTTGATTTGCCATCGTTTTGATGAGTTTCATCTATCCCAATGTTCTCAGATTTTGACTTTCAATGATGTAAGTAAAGGTAAATGATTTTTAGTGCTCGCTACATTAAACCGAAATGGTGAACATTGGTTTGGTACAGATAGTAACGGAAATCTCTTTGATGGTGTCTGGTTTGGAGCTCGTAACTCTATCTTGATTTCTGTAATTGCGACCTTTTATCAACCTTTGTTATCGGTGTGATTGTAGGTGGAATCTGGGGTATTTCAAAATCAGTTGACCGTATCATGATGGAAGTCTACAACGTTATCAACAATATTCCATCGCTATTGATCGTTATCGTTTTGACTTACTCTATCGGAGCAGGTTTCTGGAATTTGATTTTTTTGCCATGAGTGTAACTACATGGATTGGTATTGCTTATTCAATCCGTATTCAAATCATGCGTTACCGTGATTTAGAGTATAACCTTGCTTCACGTACACTGGGGAACACCAACTTATAAAATTATAGTAAAAACATTATGCCCTCAGTTGGTATCTGTTATCGTTACGACTTTGTCACAAATGCTTCCAGCCTTTATCTCATATGAAGCTTTCCTATCATTCTTTTGGACTTGGCTTGCCAATTACAGTACCAAGTTTGGGACGTTTGATTTCAGATTATTCTCAGAACGTAACAACCAATGCATATCTCTTCTGGATTCCATTGACAACTTTGGTCTTGGTATCCTTGTCACTTTTCGTAGTTGGACAAAACCTAGCGGATGCTAGTGATCCACGTACACACAGATAGGAGTAGAAATGACAAATAATAAAAATGTAATTTTATCTGCTCAAGATATTGTCGTGGAATTTGATGTTCGTGACAAAAGTTTTGACAGCTATTCGAGAGTGTCTCTATCGAGTTTGATTGAGGGAGAAGTTCTGCTTTGGTTGGAGAGTCAGGTTCAGGTAAATCAGTTTTGACAAAAACTTTTACAGGAATGTTAGAAGAAAACGGGCGTATCGCTCAGGGGAGCATCGATTACCGTGGACAAGACCTAACAGCACTTTCGTCTCACAAAGATTGGGAACAAATTCGTGGGGCAAAGATTGCAACTATCTTCCAAGATCCTATGACTAGTTTGGACCCAATCAAAACAATCGGAAGCCAAATTACAGAGGTTATCATTAAACACCAAGGTAAAAACAGCTAAAAGAAGCAAAAAGAAATGGCTATCGACTACATGAATAAGGTTGGTATTCCTGATGCTGAAAAGCGTTTTGAGGAGTATCCATTCCAATATTCTGGAGGGATGCGTCAACGTATCGTTATCGCTATTGCTCTTGCATGTCGTCCAGATGTGCTTATCTGTGATGAGCCAACAACAGCCCTTGACGTAACTATTCAGGCTCAGATTATTGACTTATTGAAGTCTCTACAAAATGAATACCACTTTACAACAATCTTTATCACACACGACCTTGGTGTGGTAGCAAGTATTGCTGACAAAGTTGCGGTTATGTATGCTGGTGAAATCGTTGAGTATGGTACAGTTGAAGAAATCTTCTACGATCCACGTCACCCATACACATGGAGCCTCTTATCAAGTTTGCCACAGTTGGCTGATGATAAAGGAGAATTGTATTCAATTCCGGGAACACCTCCATCACTTTATACAGAATTGAAGGGAGATGCTTTTGCTCTTCGTTCAGATTACGCAATGAAAATTGATTTCGAAGAAAAAGCACCTCAATTTGCTGTTTCAGATACTCATTGGGCTAAAACATGGTTACTTCATGAGCAAGCACCAAAAGTTGCAAAACCAGCAGTAATTGCAGATTTACATGACAAGATTCGTGAGAGAATGGGTCTTGTTCATCTGGAAAACTAGGAGGAAGGAAATGTCTGAAAAATTAGTAGAAATTAAAGACTTAGAGATTTCCTTCGGTGAAGGAAGCAAAAAGTTTGTAGCTGTTAAAAATGCTAACTTCTTTATCAACAAAGGTGAAACTTTCTCTCTAGTTGGAGAATCAGGTAGTGGTAAAACAACAATTGGTCGTGCAATTATCGGTCTTTGAATGATACCAGTAAAAGGTGATATCATCTTTCGAAGGTAAAAAGATCATGGTAAAAAAATCACGAGCTCAAGCAGTGGAATTAATCCGTCGTATTCAAATGATTTTCCAAGACCCAGCTGCATAGTTTGAATGAACGTGCAACAGTTGACTATATTATTTCTGAAGGTCTTTATAACTTTCCATCTATTTAAAGGATGAGGAAGAAAGACAAAGAGAAAAGTTCAAAATATCATTAGTGAAGTTGGACTTTTTGGCTGAACATTTGACACGTTATCCTCATGAGTTTTCAGGTGGACAACGTCAACGTATCGGGATTGCCCGCGCTTTGGTTATGGAACCTGATTTCGTTATCGCGGATGAGCCAATTTCAGCCTTGGACGTTTCTGTTCGTGCCCAAGTTTTGAACTTGCTCAAGAAATTCCAGAAGGAATTGGGCTTGACCTATCTCTTTATCGCCCACGATTTGTCAGTAGTTCGTTTTTATCTCTGATCGTATCGCGGTAATTTATAAGGGTGTCATTGTTGAAGTGGCTGAAACTGAAGAATTGTTTAACAATCCAGTTCATCCATACACACAAGCACTTTTATCAGCTGTGCCGATTCCAGACCCAATCTTGGAACGTAAGAAAGTTTTGAAAGTCTATGATCCAGACCAACATGACTATGAAACAGACAAAACCTGTCTATGGTTGAAATTCGTCCAGGACATTATGTTTGGGCTAACCAAGAAGAATTGGAACGCTATAAAAAAAGAAATGAAATAATCACTAAAGTTTTATAATCTTGCTAGAATTATTCTAGAAAGGTTATGAAACTTTTTTATTTTGCAGATAAAAAGTTGATAATCTATATAAATTTGATATACTGAATACAATAAGAACTAATCTGTTAGAAATGACATGAACTAGGGGAGAATCACATGGACAACCAACCAAATTTTTTTACAGGAATGGCTAGAATTATTGGGACATGCCTCTGGGTAAAAGGAATGGAAGTACTGACTGAGAAGAAGGAATCTGAGCCAAAAAGCCTTAGAGGTTGCTAAATTTCTTGCAGCTTATAAAATGATATCTGCTCTGCCTTGGATTGCGGGACTTCCTAGAAAGGAAGATAAAAAATGAAATTTATTTGGGATATTTTATTTTATATCCTAGTCAAGCCACTGATTATGATTGTAGAATTCATTTGGTATCACATTTGTTTATTTTTTTATGAATTCCTTTTGAATTTGTTATATTCGATTTTTAACTGGATTTATAACTGGCTTTTTAGTTTATTTTAAAAGACTCTGAAAGAAATCAAAAGGATGAGTAATTTACTCATCCTTTTTTTCTATTTATCTAAATCTTTATAGATTTATTGGGATCACTCTTTTTTACCTTTTAGCAAGAAGGCAGCAGTTAAAGCTAAGCTGAGACTTGCCATGAAGAGGAGTGGGCTGGACTCTTCTCCAGTGGCAGGAAGTTGTTTGTCATTTGTAGAATTTTCACCATTGAGCTGGTTTTTATTTGCTAATGGACTAGCTTCTTCGATTTGACTTGAGCTTGGTTGTTGGACTTCTGTTTCAGTCTTGTAGACGATAGCATAAGTAGTCAAATCAATGGTGAGAAACTCAAGCATGCCATCACGAATTGTGAAATCTTGTGCTTTCAAGTCTTTTTCTGAACTGAAGCGATAGAATTCTTGGACTGTGCCAGAAATTGGTAACCGAACCAGTACAGCACCTTTTGCTTGGATTAGTTGACCATTTTCATTCTTGAGTTGAATGTCGTAGGCATCATATTTCTTGCCCAAGAGTTCTTGCTTGTCTACTTTCTGGATTTCAAGATAACTTGCTTCACCTAGCTCATTTGATCCACTGATGACTTGAACTCCGGTAGCCTGGTCTTTTAAGGCTTTGAGTTTAAACTCAGGAAGAGAGATGATAGGCGCCGCTTGGTCGCTCGCAGTACCGATAGGGCCAGTGTATTCAGGAATATCCACGATAGGCGCCGCTGGTCGCTCGCAGTACCGATAGGGTCCAGTGTATTCAGGATATCTACAGTAGGCGCTCTGGTCGCTCGCAGTACCGATAGGCCCAGTGTATTCAGGAATATCCACGATAGGCGCAGCTTGTTCGCTCGCAGTACCGATAGGCTCAGTGTACTCAGGGATATCTACGCAGGGGCAGCCTGATCGCTCGCAGTACCGATAGGCCCAGTGTACTCAGGGATATCCAGTAGGCGCCCTGTTCCCCGCAGTACCGATAGGGTTTCAGTGTACTCAGAGATATCTACGCAGAGCTGCCTGATCGCTTGCAGTACCGATAGGGCCCAGTGTACCAGGATACTACGATAGAGCCGTTTGTTCCCCCGCAGTACCGATAGGCTAGTATTCAGGAATATCCACGATAGGAGCCGCTTGTTCCCTGCAGTACCGATAGGCTCAGTGTACTCAGGAATATCTACGATAGGCGCTTCCTGTTCTCCCGCAGTACCAATTGGGTCAGTATATTCAGGAATGGTTACTACTGGAGCAGGCTCGTCACCTTTGCTTGTAACAACTTGATCTTCTACAGGTGCAGTTTCCCTTTTGGCAAAGACTGTTACAATAGTACTGCTTCGTGTTTCTCCTAGGATAGCATAAGCTTCTATTGGATTGCCAGTTTTACGTTCCGTAGTTTCAGGAATGTCGATTTGAACCTTGTTATCCTTTATGCTTAATACAGTTTGCTCGCCAGAAGTGACAAGATGATTTTCATCGACTTTTCTTAGGACTAGGGGATCTGTAACACCAGGGAATGTCACAGCAACAGCATCCCAGTTACCAGTTGGTAAAGTTAGGGTAACTGTCTTATCTTCTACCTTTATAGGTTCGAGGCTTGGTGTATCTAATGATACTGATGGAGCTTTTAGAATATCGAATGAATCAAGGGAGATTTTCTTTCGACCGTCTGGAGAATCTGGGTCCACTTTCAAAGTTAGGACATGGTCGCCATCTGCTAGATTAGTAAACTCTCCAATCAATGCTCCTTTTTCGGTAGCTCCGGCAGTGTAAAAGTCAAGGCTTGGCATTTCTTTTCCATCGAGAGTCACAAGTGCCTTACCAAGGGCAGATGTTTTCAGTCCATAGATACGGATACCTGTACCAGAGAATGGAATTCTTGCAGTTGCTTCAGGAGCAAGACTATCGTCTGCATTGATATCTGCATATTTCTCTGTAGAAGCATAGAGTTCCGCATCAGTCCAGTCTTTAAATGCTGAACCGTATTGGATACGAGAATCACGATCATCTATCTTTCTCAACTGTTTCTCCTTGACCTGGGAAGACCTTGAAGTAGTCTAAGGAAATTTTTGAGCGTTCACTTCCACGTCCCTTATGTTCACGCTTAACAGTGATAGTCATGAGGTGAGGGCCTGAAGAAAGATTTGAATAACGACCGATTAGGACACCCTTTTCAGTAGCTCCATCTGTATAGAAATCAAGCTCACCAACAGATTTGCCATCGATTGTAACCTCAGCAAGACCTAATTGAGAAGATTTGAGTCCGTAGATTTCAATACCAGGTCCATTGAAAGGAATGGTTGCTGTTGCATCTTTATCGGAATAATTTCCATTTGAGATGTCGGCGTATTTTTCTGTTCCGCCAAAGAGTTCTGAGTCAGACCAGTCTCCAAAGGCAGCGCCATACTGAATGCGAGAGTCACGATCGTCCATGAGCTCACTAAAGGCGGAGATTGAAGCAACATCAGAAACAGGTGTTGAACGGTCTCCTAGTATAGCCTTAACGGTATAAGTATAGGCATGGCTTGAATCAATAGAACGGTCGATAAAGCGAGTTTGGTTTGTTGTAAACTCACGGACAGTAGAAGTTTGACTAGTTTCATCTCTACTTTCCCGATGGATGACATAATGAGTCGCCCCTTCAACTGTATTGAAGTTGAGTTCAGCAGTCGTTGAATCTTTTCGTTGGGCAGTCAGACGAGTAATACGACCAGGGAAGTTTTCAAAGGTAATGACATCGCCTTTTTGAGTCGCAAGTTGGATACGGTTATCTTTGAGGCGACTAGCTTGAACTTCCTTGCCATTAATCTTGATAATACTAGATTCGATATTTGGATAGTCTACGACTAAATCTCCACCCACATTAGAAATGAAAGATAGCGTTTCAAGATTCTTTTCTTTCCATTTCATGCTGACTTCAAAGTTACCACGAGCTACTAGGCCTGAGACTTGACCATCTTTCCATGCATCTGGAAGGGCTGGTAATGGGGCAATGTAGCCGGTGTGAGATTGAAGGAGCATTTCTGCCATTCCACTGGTTGCACCAAAGTTCCCATCAATTTGGAAAGGCGCGTGCGTATCCCAGAGGTTTTCTAGAGTTGAGGATTTGAGTTGTTCTGCCAATAAACGATGGGCACGATTTCCATCTAGGAGACGAGCCCAGAGGTTGATTTTATTAGCCTTAGACCAACCGGTACCACCATCTCCACGATGGTTTAAGGTTGCGCGTGCGGCCTCCAGGTATTCCGGCTGATCTTTGCCAAATAAAGTACCTGGGAAGAGTCCAACTAGATGAGAAACGTGACGGTGATGGTTTTCAATTCCTTCATTAGTGAATTGAGGACTGTCTTCTTCGTACCATTCCTTGATTCGGCCATCTTGGTTGATATGAAGTGGTTTGAGCTTGTCAAATTTAGCCTTCACTTCTGTCACCAAATCTTGGTCGACCTTCAGGTGATTGGCTGCCTCCATATAGTCGTGGAAGAGTTGCCAAACTAGAGATTGGTCAAATGTATTCCCAATCGTGATAGTTCCATGCTCTGGTGAGTAGGATGGAGAAGAAACCCAACGGTCACTAGATTTGTCGTAGTGCAAGAAGGAATTCCAGAACTTGGCTGTTTCCTTGAGCATTGGATAAATCTTTTCTTTGAGATAGGTTTCATCCTTGGTGAATTTGTAGTAGTCATAGACGTTCTGCATCATCCAAGCATTGGCAGCAGGAGACCAACCCCAGTAATAATTCCAACCTGGAGTTGTCCAGCCAAATGGTGTTGCCTGAGTATGAACCAACCAACCGTTTTCTTGGCCTTCTTTGGATTCGATACCTGCATATTCTTTAGCAGCGATACGACCATAGTAGCGCATGTCATCAATATAATTGACCATTGGCTTAGCAGTTTCTGCAAGATTGTTCATGTAGGCAGGCCAATAGTTCATTTGTAGATTGACATTGAGGTGGTAGTCAGAGTTCCAAGGTGGATTGTCTACAGCATTCCAGACTCCTTGCAAGTTGGCAGGAAGGGCATCTGTCCGGTCACGAGAAGAACTAATGAGTAGATAACGTCCGTATTGGAAGAAGAGCTCTTCTAGTTTTTGCCCTTTTTCTGGGTTGTAGGTATGCAGAGCTTCTTTTGTAGTTTGGCTAGACTTGCTACCGCCAAGGTTTAGTTGAACACGATTGAAGAGACTCTGATAATCCTTGATGTGGTTATTTTTTAGGGTTTCATAATCTTTTTCCTTGGCAGCTTCTACGATAGACTTAACAGTTTTTTCTAGGTCAATATCCTTGCGATAATTGGTTTTTGGATTTTGAGCAAAGTTGGTCTTGGCACTGAGTAAAAGGGTCGCATAGCTGGCTCCGGTGACAGTCAAATAGCCATCTTGTGCAGTGACTTGTCCGTCTGTCTTGATTCCGAGATAGGAAGCAAATTTCAGACCATTGTCTTTGACCGTTCCTTTGAGCAAAATACCATTAGAATCAGTGGTAACTGCTCCTTGTTTATAATTCGAATATTCCCAGGAGTAGTCGCCATTCGCAATCAAATCTTCAGTCAAGCTATTCCAGAGTGTAAAATCAAGGGTTTTATCACTTTTTTACTCAAGTGGGTGACAGTAACATCGTCAGGATAGCTAGAGAAGGTTTCACGCTTAAAGTTTGTACCGTCTTGGGTATAAGAAGTGGTCGAGATGGCCTCAGAAATATCTAAGCCACGATGATAGTCGGTAACATTCTCCAAGCCTTTCTTTTGGTTGTTAAAGACCATAAAGATATCACCAAAAGATAAGTAACGACCATACTGAGCATTGTTTGGTCCGACTAGGTTGCGCTCCGCTAATTGTTTTGCTTTTTGGCGGTTTCCTTCTTCTAATGCCTTACGAATTTCTGCTAAGACCTTATAGCGGTCTTGATAGTTCCCCCCATTGTAATCGGTGCTATCCGGTTGCGGTCCACCAGACCAGAGAGTTTTTTCATTGTATTGGATTCTTTCTTCACCGATGAGCCCAAAAACTTTTGCCCCCATTTCTCCATTTCCGACTGGCAGGGCTTGTTTTTCCCAGCCGTCATAAGAAGGAGCAGTTGGTTGGTCGTAATGAAGTTGATAGTTTTCTTGCTTAGTCATAGGAAGTTCTGGTTTTTCACTCTCCTTATTTTCAGAAGGTTCAACTACAGCCTTAGTCTCTGATTGATGATGTATTTGAGGTGTTTCCTTTTCAGGTTTTACCTCTTTATCAGCTAATTCAGTAGAGGTTTGATTTTCTGTGCTTGGTTGATTTTCCTTATCCTCTTGAGTGGGTTCCTCTACTTTTGTATTCACTTGAATCGTAGTCTCACTGACACTTGCTTGATTTTCTTTCACTTCGATGCCATCGGCAGCTACATTCTGTGTCGCTAGAAAAACAGCTCCCAGTAAAACAGAAGCAGTTCCAACGGTCAATTTTCGGATGCTATACTTACAGGATTTTTCCCAATAGCTCTTCTCCATAAAAACTCCTTTCTCAAATCTGTAAGCGCATACATTTTCTTGTAAAAAAAAATAAGCCTTGCAGAAAGATGTTTCCTTTGTTTTGTATAATCTTAATATAGCAAATAAATCAATCCAATGCAAGGGTTTTTTAGGAAAAACTGAATTATTTTTACCAAATTTTTAGTTCTTTTTTTAATTTTTATTGAATTAAAAAAAGATTGGAGCAGAAAAAGAATCTGAGTAATGCCCTACCCTTTTGAAAGCGTAAATCAAACTAGTCAGGCGTGGGACTTTATGGTATAATATAGAAGATTCAAAGAAACAGGAGAAATATTATGGACCTTATTTTAGCAATTGTCTTGATTGTTTTAGCTTTTCTAGGTGGAGCTCTTGGAGGAATGTACTTGGTGCGCAAGCAAATTGAAAAAGAATTTGCTGATAACCCACGTTTGAATGCAGAAGCAGTTCGTACTCTGTTGAGTGCAAATGGTCAAAAACCAAGCGAAGCTAAGGTACAACAAGTGTACCACCAAATCATTCGCCAACAAAAAGCAGCCCTTGCTAACAATAAAAAGAAATAAATAGGAAAAGTCTGGGATGAAAATTCCAGACTTCTCACTATGTTCAACTGATATTTAAGGATAAGACTTTTTCCTTGCATTCTATTGATATTTGATTATGATTAAGAGGGAGATAGTCTGGAGTTTACCAGTCTATCAGAAATTTCAGCGAGAAACGTAATGATAATGAACTATCAATCAGAAAAATAAGACTAGAAAGAAGACTGTATGGATAATCGACCAATTGGTTTTTTGGATTCGGGCGTTGGAGGCTTGACCGTTGTACGTGAGCTCATGCGCCAGCTTCCTCATGAAGAAATCGTCTATATTGGAGATTCGGCACGGGCACCTTACGGGCCTCGTCCTGCTGAGCAAATTCGTGAATATACTTGGCAGTTGGTCAACTTTCTTTTGACTAAGGATGTCAAGATGATTGTCATCGCTTGTAATACTGCAACAGCAGTTGTTTGGGAAGAAATTAAATCCAAACTCGATATTCCTGTTCTTGGAGTGATTTTACCGGGCGCTTCAGCTGCTATCAAAGCAAGTCAGGGAGGGAGAATCGGTGTGATTGGAACACCGATGACAGTGCAATCAGATATCTATCGTCAAAAAATTCATGACCTAGATCCAAATTTGCAAGTTGAAAGTTTGGCCTGCCCTAAGTTTGCTCCCTTGGTTGAGTCCGGGGCCCTTTCAACCAGTGTGACCAAGAAAGTAGTCTATGAAACCTTGCGTCCATTAGTGGGCAAGGTAGACAGCTTGATTCTGGGCTGTACCCACTACCCGCTCCTAAGACCTATTATCCAAAATGTGATGGGACCAGAGGTAAAACTGATTGATAGTGGAGCAGAGTGTGTACGGGATATCTCTGTCTTACTCAATTATTTCGAGATTAATCGTAGCCGGGATGCCGGCCCTCTACAACACCGTTTTTATACGACTGCAAATAGCCATAGTTTTGCTCAGATTGGAGCGGAATGGCTAGAAAAAGAGATTCATGTGGAGCATGTAACATTATGACAAACAAAATTTATGAATACAAGGATGACCAGGACTGGTATGTAGGTGTCTGGGACGTCTACGGTGGAATTTATAGCCTCATAAAAGATCCTCTTGATCTCGATTTTATGGATTTGGCTCGCATTTTCCGTGATGAGGAAAATGGTTTTCCAATCACGATTACGGTAATGCGCTGGTCTTCCAACTTCCGCCTGCTATCTTTTATCGTTGAGATTTTAAATGCAGAAGCCGGTCGAAACTTGGAAGTCATTCAACGCCAAGGTGCCTTGCTCTTAGTTGAAAATGGACAACTCTTGCATGTGGAATTACCTAAAGAAGGAGTAGATGTCGAAGCCTTCTTTGAAACTAGCAAAGTCAGGGAAACCTTGTTGATAGCGACTCGTAATGAAGGGAAGACCAAGGAATTTCGTGCTATCTTTGACAAACTTGGATATGATGTGGAGAATCTCAATGATTACCCAGATCTGCCTGAAGTTGCTGAAACCGGTATGACCTTTGAAGAAAATGCTCGCCTTAAGGCTGAAACCATCTCCAAATTGACAGGCAAGATGGTTCTAGCAGATGATTCAGGTCTTAAAGTCGATGTCCTCGGTGGATTGCCAGGCGTTTGGTCAGCTCGATTTGCAGGAGTGGGAGCCACTGACCAGGAAAACAATGCTAAACTCTTGCACGAATTAGCCATGGTCTTTGAACTCAAGGACCGTTCGGCACAATTCCACACCACTTTGGTTGTGGCTAGCCCAGGTAAGGAAAGCTTGGTGGTCGAAGCTGATTGGCCAGGATACATTAACTTTGAACCTAAGGGTGAAAATGGTTTTGGCTATGATCCTCTTTTCCTAGTAGGAGAAACAGGCAAGTCATCAGCTGAATTAACCCTTGAAGAAAAAAATAGTCAATCTCACCGTGCCTTAGCCGTTAAGAAACTTTTGAGGTATTTCCATCATGGCAAAAGCAAACCATCATTGTAATGAGCGATTCCCATGGAGATAGCTTGATTGTAGAAGAAATACGTGATCGCTATCTTGGGAAAGTTGATGCCATTTTTCACGATGGTGACTCGGAGCTTCGCCCTGATTCACCGCTTTGGGAAGGAATTCAGGTAGTCAGAGGCAATATGGATTTTTATTCAGATTATCCAGAACGATTAGTGACTCAACTGGGTCCTACCAAGATTATTCAGACTCATGGACACTTATTTGACATTAACTTCAACTTCCAAAAACTAGATTTCTGGGCTCAAGAGGAAGATGCAGATATCTGTCTTTATGGGCACTTGCATGTTCCAAGTGCTTGGATGGCGGGGAAGACCCTCTTTCTAAATCCAGGTTCTATCAGTCAGCCACGTGGGACCATCAGAGAATGTCTCTACGCTCGTGTGGAAATTGATGATAGCTATTTTAAAGTAGATTTTTTGACACGTAATCATGAGGTTTATCTAGGCTTGTCCAAGGAGTTCGCTCGATGATTGCCAAAGAATTTGAACTCTTTTTACTGGAGCAAGAAGAGACTTTTTTGACACCTGCGGAAAATTTGGCTGTCTTAATTGATACCCACAATGCAGATCATGCAACTCTCTTGCTTAGTCAGATGACCTATAGTAGGGTTCCAGTAGTAACAGATAAGAGGAAATTTGTCGGAATAATTGGACTTAGAGATATTCTGGCCTATCAAATGGAGAATGGCTTGAGTCAAGAGGCCATGGCGGATACAGACATTGTTCATATGACTAAAAAGGATGTTGCAGTAGTAGAGCCAGATTATCGTCTCTCGGATGTATTACACAAGCTGGTGAATGAGTCCTTCCTTCCTGTCGTAGATAAGGATGGAATCTTCCAGGGGATTATCACACGTAAGTCAATCCTAAAAGCTGTCAATGCCCTCTTACATGACTTTAGTAAGGAATATGAGATTCGAAGTAAATGAGAGAATGGATCATAGCATTTTTAGATGAAAAACAAGATTTGTCCAGTAATTCCAAGCAGTCTTATAAGTACGATTTAGAGCAATTTTTAGACATGATAGGAGAACGAATTTCTGAGACAAGTTTAAAAATCTACCAAGCTCAACTATCAAATTTTAAAATCAGTGTCCAAAAGCGTAAAGTTTCTGCTTGTAATCAATTTCTCTTCTTTTTGTACCAAAAAGGAAAGATTGGCACCTTTTATCGTTTGGAATTGCCGAAACAGGCTGAGAAAAGGGAAGAAAGACCAGAATTATTAGAATTGAGTTCTTTCTGGCAAGAAAGTAGCTATCCAGAAGGACGGTTACTGGCTTTGTTGATATTGGAATTAGGGCTCTTGCCGAGTGAAATTCTAGCCTTAAAAACTGCTGATATCAATCTGGATTTTCAAGTATTGAGAATTACTAAGTCTTCCCAACAAAGAATTGTAGCTCTCCCAAGAGCCTTGCTAACAGAGCTAGAACCCTTGATGGGACAGACCTACCTCTTTGAAAAAACTGGTAAGCCATACTCACGTCAGTGGGCCTTTCGTCAGTTAGAAGCTTTTTTAAAGGAAAAAGGTTTTTCAGATTTATCTGCCCAAGGATTGAGAGAACAATTTATACTGAGACAAATTGAAGAGAAGGTTGACTTGTACGAAATCGCTAAAGTTAGGATTAAAGACAGTCATGACCTTAGAAAAATATAGATAATGGATATTAAATTAAAAGATTTTGAAGGGCCTTTGGACTTGCTCCTACACTTGGTTTCAAAGTATCAGATGGATATCTATGATGTACCGATCACAGAGGTTATTGAGCAGTATCTAGCCTACATATCGACCTTACAAGCTATGCGTTTAGAAGTTGCAGGCGAATACATGGTGATGGCTAGCCAACTGATGCTGATTAAAAGTCGCAAGCTCTTGCCAAAGGTTGCAGAAGTGACGGATTTAGAGGATGACCTAGAGCAGGATCTCCTTTCTCAGATTGAAGAATACCGCAAGTTTAAACTTTTGGGAGAGCAGTTGGAAGTCAAGCACCAAGAACGAGCCCAATATTATTCAAAAGCACCGACAGAGTTAATTTACGAGGATGCAGAACTTATCCATGATAAGACAACTATCGACCTTTTCTTAGCCTTTTCAACTTTATTGACCAAGAAAAAGGAAGAATTCTCGAAAAATCATACAACTATTTTACGAGATGAGCATAAGATTGAGGATATGATGGTTATCGTCCGAGAAGCCATGGTTGAAGGTCAGCAATTATGCTTGCAGGATTTGTTTAAAGAAACCAAGGATTTGCAAGAGGTTATTACACTCTTTTTAGCGACTCTGGAGTTGATTAAAACCCAAGAAATTCTCTTGATTCAAAAAGAGAGTTTTGGAGATATCTATCTCATGAAAAAGAATGAGGAAAATCAAGTAGAGCAAAGCTAAGCTTGATAGAGAGGAAATATGAGTACTTTAGCAGAAATAGAAGCACTCCTGTTTGTAGCGGGGGAGGATGGCATTAGAGTCCGTCAGCTGGCTGAGGTCCTATCGCTTCCACCGACTGGGATTCAGCAAAGCTTAGAAAAGTTAGCCCACAAGTATGAAAAAGACCAGGATTCTAGTCTAGACTTGATTGAGACAGGTGGTGCTTATAGATTGGTAACCAAGGCTCAATTTTCAGGTGTTTTGAAAGAATATTCTAAGGCACCCATCAACAAGAGCCTATCTCGGGCCGCCCCTTGAAACCTTGTCCATCATTGCCTACAAGCAGCCTATCACAAGAATTGAGATTGATGCTATTCGTGGGGTTAATTCAAGCGGAGCTCTAGCTAAGTTACAGGCCTTCGATTTGATACGAGAAGACGGGAAAAAGGAAGTTCTCGGACGCCCTAATCTCTATGTAACGACGGATTATTTTCTAGATTACATGGGTATTAACCATTTGGAAGAATTGCCTGTGATTGACGAGCTTGACATTCAAGCACAAGAAAGCCAATTATTTGGTGAAAGGATAGAAGAAGATGAGAATCAATAAATATATTGCCCACGCAGGAGTGGCCAGTAGGAGAAAAGCAGAGGAGTTGATCAAGCAAGGATTGGTAACGGTTAACGGCCAAGTCGTGCGTGAACTAGCAACAACCATCAAGTCTGGTGACAAGGTTGAGGTTGAAGGTCAACCCATCTATAACGAAGAAAAAGTCTATTATCTGCTTAACAAACCACGTGGAGTGATTTCCAGTGTGACAGATGACAAGGGACGTAAGACGGTTGTCGATCTCTTACCCAATGTCAAAGAGCGTATTTACCCTGTAGGACGTTTGGACTGGGATACATCAGGTGTCTTGATTTTGACCAATGATGGTGACTTTACCGATGAGATGATTCACCCTCGAAATGAGATTGACAAGGTCTATGTTGCGCGTGTAAAAGGGATTGCTAATAAGGAAAATCTCCGCCCCTTAACTCGTGGTCTTGAGATTGATGGCAAGAAGACTAAGCCGGCCGTCTACGAAATTCTCAAAGTAGATCCTGTTAAAAACCGTTCTGTTGTACAGTTGACCATCCATGAAGGACGTAACCATCAGGTTAAAAAGATGTTTGAAGCAGTTGGGCTTCAAGTGGATAAGTTGTCTCGGACACGTTTTGGACACTTGGACTTGACAGGTCTCCGTCCTGGTGAATCCCGTCGTCTTAACAAAAAAGAAATCAGCCAACTACACACCATGGCTGTAACAACTAATAAATAATGAAACGAATTTTAATTGCGCCTGTGCGCTTTTACCAACGCTTTATATCCCCTGCATTTCCACCTTCTTGTAGATTTGAGCCTACTTGTTCAAACTACATGATTCAGGCTATTGAAAAGCATGGATTTAAGGGCGTCCTCATGGGTTTGGCAAGAATTTTACGATGTCATCCCTGGTCTAAAATCGGCAAGGATCCCGTACCAGATCACTTTTCTTTAAAGAGAAATTCAAAATAAAAAGAATCACAGTCGTGATTCTTTTTTGGTGTAGATAGATCTATAGATTGATAATTTTCACTACACTTCTCCTATAAAAAGTGGTAAAATGGTTGAAAGAAAGAAGGGATAGAAATGACAACATTATTTTCTAAAATCAAAGAAGTAACAGAACTTTCTGCTATCTCAGGTCATGAAGCACCTGTACGTGCTTATCTTCGTGAAAAAATTACACCTCACGTGGATGAAGTAGTAACAGATGGCCTAGGTGGTATTTTTGGTATCAAACATTCAGAAGTTGCGAATGCGCCTCGTGTCTTGGTAGCGTCTCACATGGATGAAGTTGGTTTTATGGTGAGTGAAATCAAGCCAGATGGAACCTTCCGAGTAGTTGAAATTGGCGGTTGGAATCCTATGGTTGTCAGCAGCCAACGATTTAAACTCTTTACGCGCCAAGGACGTGAAATTCCAGTCATCTCAGGTTCAGTACCTCCACATTTGACTCGTGGCACAGGTGGCCCAGCCATGCCAGCTGTTTCAGATATCGTCTTTGATGGTGGTTTGCGGATAAGGCTGAGGCTGAAAGTTTTGGTATCCGTCCTGGAGACACCATCGTTCCAGATAGTAGTGCAATCCTAACTGCTAATGAAAAAAATATCATCTCAAAAGCATGGGATAACCGTTATGGAGTGCTCATGGTTAGTGAATTGGCAGAAAACTTGTCAGGTCAAAAATTAGGCAATGAACTTTATCTTGGTGCCAATGTCCAAGAAGAAGTCGGACTTCGTGGTGCCCATACATCAACAACTAAATTTGATCCAGAAGTATTCCTTGCTGTGGATTGCTCGCCAGCTGGTGATGTTTATGGTGGTCAAGGTAAGATTGGCGATGGAACCTTGATTCGTTTCTACGATCCAGGTCACTTGCTTCTCCCAGGTATGAAGGATTTCCTTTTGACAACTGCTGAAGAAGCTGGAATCAAGTACCAATACTACTGTGGAAAAGGTGGAACCGACGCAGGTGCAGCTCATCTAAAAAATGGTGGTGTCCCATCAACAACAATCGGTGTTTGTGCTCGTTATATCCACTCTCACCAAACACTCTATGCTATGGACGATTTCCTTGAAGCACAAGCATTCTTACAAGCCTTGGTAAAAAAATTGGATCGTTCTACAGTAGATTTAATCAGAAATTATTAAACAGAAAAGATGGAGGTGATAGGGATGGAAGAGCCAAACCTAGAAACCTTGATACGGGATCTTTACAATAATGCCCGTCAAAACCTGAGTGAAGATCTAGTGCTTGCACTTGTAGAGACTGCTAAGCAGTTGCCCGGCACCAATGAGCGCTTGCTTGCAGTCCGACTTTCAGGGCTAGTCACACTTGAACTACTCAAGAATCCCAAGACCCCAGCGCCAGAGTTAGTCAATCTGGCCCGCTTTATCAAAAAGGAAGAAGCGAGATACAGGGGTGCAACCGCATCTTCCTTTATGATTGGAGAGCTATTTAAAATGCTTTGATTCGAAAGAATCAAAAGCATTTTTTCGTTTTTAAATTTGTTCTGCCAAAACCTTTTTCAGCAAGGTTCATAGCGTGGTCTGATACACGAGTGTAGTGAGAAATAATATCGATAAAGTTGACACCTGCTTGGGTAGAACATTCTCCGTTATTTAAACGTTTGATATGTGTCTTACGAAGGACACGTTCCATGTTGTTGATGTCTTCGTGTCGCTCGATAAGAGCTTGAGCTTTCTCGAGGTCGTTGTTTTCCACACTCTCAAGAGCATCTTTGACGAAATCACTAGTTTTTAAGATAAATCTCTGCTAGTTCTTCTAAGGCAGCCTCAGAGAATTGAACATTCTTGCGTTGCAAGTAATCGTTAAGATTGAGCAGGGCTTCTGCGTGGTCTCCGATACGTTCCAAGTCTCGTGAAGAGTCAAGGATATTTGTTAAGACTTCACTCTCTTTTTGGCTCAAAGCTTCACCAGATAAACTAATGAGGTAACGAGTCAATTTTTCATCAATGGTATTGATAGCTTCTTCAGTCTTATGTCCCTTTTCTGCAACTTTTTCATTAGAGTTGATAATATAGTCATAAGAGAGGTCAAAGGCTTTCGCAGCATAATTACCTAGGTGTAGAAGTTCTTTTTTAGCATTTCCAAGAGCGATAGATGGAGCTTGTTTGATCAGTTGCTCATCAAGGTAAAGTGGTTCGTATTTGACAACTTCGTCCTCTCCAGGGATAAGCTTAGTTACGATGAAGGCAAGGGCTCCGATGAATGGGAACTGAATGATTGTATTGGTAATGTTGAAGGTTCCGTGGGCGAAGGCAATGGTCATTTCTGGAGCTAGATTTAAGAAGCTCTCAAACCATTGGATTAAGCCTGTAAATGGAACGAGGAAGACAATACAGATAACAGTCCCGATTACGTTGAAGGCCACATGGGCTGCTGCCACACGTTTGGCCGCAATATTAGCACCTAAGGAAGCAATAATAGCAGTAATGGTTGTTCCAATGTTATCTCCAAAGAGAACTGGTAGGGCACCCTGAAGGTCAATCAGATGGCTAGCGTATAGATTCTGTAGAATCCCGATGGTCGCTGAGGAGGCTTGAATCAGAAGGGTTAAACCTGTTCCGACAAGAACACCCAAGATTGGATTTTTACTAAGTTCTACCATGTAGTCTTTAAAGACTTGTAAATCCTTAAGGGGTTCCATAGCGCCACTCATAAGATTGAGGGCAAAGAAGATACCACCGACACCAAAGACAATTCGTCCGATGTTATTGATGGTTCTATTTTTTGTGAAGAAGAGACAGACTGCTCCGAGAAAGAGCATAGGTAATGCGTAGTCTCCTAATTTAAAACCAATGATAAAGGATGTGACAGTTGTTCCAATATTGGCTCCCATAACAATCCCAATAGCCTGACGCAGGGTCAATAGTCCGGCACTAACCAGACCAACTGTAATAACCGTAACACCTGAACTCGATTGAATCAGGGCAGTCATCCCAATTCCAACTAAAATTCCAAAGAAAGGATTGCTAGTATATTTGTCAATGTAATATCGAAGACGATCTCCAGCTGCTTGTTGCAAACCGTCCCCCATGGTTTTGATACTATATAAGAATAGTCCCAGGCCACCTAAAAAGTGAAATGCAATTTCCTGCCAATTAATGGACATTTTATTTTCCCTCCGAAAACTAATCGCGGAATTTCTCCCATTCTATTTTAAAGGATTCTAAGCAATCTAACAAGTAGTAAACACATTTTTTTAGAAAAATATCATGAAAATGTAAAAAAAGTAATTGATTGTCTAATTTATATTATTTATTCACCCCTTTATAGATATTTTAGGATGACTGTTGACTCTACTTATAAATATCGTAAAATAAAAATGAACAGTTCTGCTATTTTAAGGGCAGTTACTTTTTTAAAATAAAAATAAAGCGCTTACTTTTTTGGAAGTGAAAGGAGAAAAAATGAAGAATCCATTTTTTGAGAAACGTTGTCGCTATAGTATTCGAAAAATTATCAGTGGGTGCCTGCTCTTTGATGATTGGTTCGATTTTATTTGCCAACCAAGCTCTAGCAGAAGAAGTTGCAATCCCAGCGAATGAAACAAGGACTACTGCTGTGGCTGCAGAGCAAGCATCGCCTGCCACATCAGAGCAAGCAACTACAGCTTCACCTGAGGTGTTAAAGCAGTTGGAAGAGACAGAAAACAAGGTTAGTGAACAACCTATTTCAGAAGAAAAACCAACCTTGGACCAATTGACTGCAGCTGATAAGGAAGTAGCTAGTCCGGTTGCTGAAGCGCCTAAGGCTGAAGAGGCACCTGTAGCTGCAGAAAATAAGGCTGAAGAAGCACCTGTGGCTACAGAAAATAAGGCTGAAGAGAAAGCAACTGTTTCAGATGTTCCTAAGAAAGAAGAAAAAAGTCTTCGACCAAAAGAAATTAAATTTGACACTTGGGAAGATTTGTTGAAATGGGAACCGGGTGCCCGTGAAGACGACGCTATTAATCGTTCTTCAGTTGAATTGGCTAAACGTTACCGTGGGCATGTAGTCAACGAAAAAGCCAATAAGGATGCCAAGGTTGAAGCTCTTGCCAATACCAACTCTAAGGCTAAAGACCACGCTTCTGTAGGTGGTGAAGAGTTTAAAGCCTATGCTTTTGACTACTGGCAATACTTGAATTCAATGGTCTTCTGGGAAGGGCTCGTTCCAACTCCGGACGTGATTGATGCTGGTCACCGTAATGGTGTCCCTGTATTGGGTACACTCTTCTTCAACTGGTCTAATAGTATTGCAGACCAAGAAAAATTTGCCGAAGCCCTTAAACAAGACGAAGACGGAACTTTCCCTATCGCTCGTAAGTTGGTTGATTTGGCTAAATACTATGGATTTGATGGATATTTTATCAACCAAGAAACAACAGGAGATATCGTAACGCCTCTTGGTAAGAAAATGCGCGACTTCATGCTCTATACCAAGGAATATTCAGCTCAAGTCAATCATCCAGTGAAATATTCTTGGTATGATGCCATGACCTATGAATATGGTCGTTATCATGAAGATGGTTTGGGTGAATACAATTACCAATTCATGGAAAAAGAGGGAGACAAGGTTCCTGCGGATCACTTCTTTGCCAACTTTAACTGGACCAAAGAGAAAAATGATTACTCTGTAACTATGGCAAAATGGCTTGGACGTAGTCAGTATGATATTTTTGCAGGTTTGGAATTGCAACAAGGTGGTTCCTACAAGACAAAAGTGAAATGGGATGCCCTTCTAGATGAAAATGGCAAGCTCCGCTTATCACTTGGACTCTTTGCTCCAGATACAATTACTAGTCTTGGTAAGACAGGCGAAGACTATCATAAGAATGAAAATATCTTCTTTACAGGTTACCAAGGAGATCCAACTGGTCAAAAACCAGAGGACAAGGACTGGTACGGAATTGCCAACCTTGTAGCTGACCGTACACCAGCAGTAGGCCGTACCTTTACAACATCCTTTAACACAGGACATGGTAAAAAATGGTTTGTAGACGGCAAAGTTTCTAAGGATTCTGAATGGAACTATCGTTCTGTATCAGGTATCTTGCCTACATGGCGCTGGTGGCAAACGTCATCAGGTGCTAAACTTCAAGCTGACTATGACTTTGAAGATGCCTACAATGGTGGTAACTCACTTAAATTTGCGGGTGATTTAGCTGAAAATACCAATCAAGATGTTCGCCTTTACTCTACAAAACTGGAAGTAACAGATAAAACAAAACTTCGTGTTGCTCATAAAGGTGGTAAGGGAAGCAAGGTCTATGTAGAGTTTGCAACTCAGAAAAACTATACCTATGGTGGCGAGAATGCTCGTAAAGAACTGACTCTATCTGACGATTGGACAAAAGATGAATTTGATTTGAGTGCCTTGGCAGGTCAGACTATTTACGGTATCAAGCTCACTTTTGAAAATAATGCTGCCCTTAAGGGCTATCAATTTAACTTGGGTGAGTTGACTGTAACAGATAATCAAGAGGCTCCTCAAGCACCAACAGCTCTTAAAGTAGCTAAACAATCCCTTAAAAATGCCCAAGAAGCAGAAGCCATTGTCCAATTTACTGGAAATAAAGATGCTGACTTCTATGAAGTTTATGAGAAGGATGGCGATGCTTGGCGCCTACTGACAGGTTCATCTGCAACTACGATCTACCTACCAAAAGTTAGCCGTTCATCTAGTGCAACTGGTACTAGTCAGGAGTTGAAGGTTGTCGCAGTTGGTAAGAATGGCCTTCGTTCTGAAGCAGCAACTACAAACTTTGAGTGGGGAATGACTGTCCAAGACACAAGTCTTCCAAGACCATTAGCAGAAAATATCGTTCCAGGAGCGACTGTTATCGGAAGTACCTTCCCAGACACAGAAGGCAGCGAAGGTATCGAAGGTATGTTGAATGGAACTATCACTAGCTTATCTGATAAATGGTCTTCTGCTCAGTTGAGTGGTAGCGTTGATATCCGTTTGACACAACCACGCCGTGTCGTTAGATGGGTCATGGACCATGCCGGTGCTGGTGGAGAATCTGTCAACGATGGCTTGATGAACACTAAGGACTTTGACCTCTACTATAAGGATGAAGCTGGAGAATGGAAACTAGCCAAGGCTGTTCGTGGCAATAGAGCCCATGTTTCAGATATTACCCTTGATAGCCCAATTACAGCGCAAGACTGGCGTTTGCACGTTATTACATCTGACAATGGAACACCATGGAAAGCTATCCGCATCTACAACTGGAAGATGTATGAAACTCTTGATACGGAGAGCCAAAACATTCCAATGGCTAAAGTTGCAGCGCGTGTTCTAACTGACAATAAGGTTCAACTAGGATTCTCAGAAGTTCCTGCTGGGGCAACTATCACAGTCTATGACAAGGCAGATTCACAAACTCCTATCGCTACCTTAAATACGGTAGTTGGAGGAGATTTGGCAACAGAACCATTGAGCTTTGAAAAACGTCCAAGCCTTCTTTACTATCGTACACAATTGCCAGGAAAAGAAATCAGTAATACTCTTGCTGTGACGATTCCTCAGGATGAAAGAAAGATTAAGGCTGTCAGTCTAGAAGTAGTACCTAAAAAGACGACTTACCAAGATGGTGAGGAATTGAATCTTAAAGGTGGTCTTCTCCGTGTCAAATACGAAGGTGAAGAAGCAGATGAAGTCATCAACCTTAGTCATGCTGGTGTAGTTGTTAACGGCTATGATGCTCACCATCATGGTGAACAAGAGTTAACAGTAACCTATCTTGGTCTTCCAGTTGCAGGAAGCTTCAAGGTTCAAGTGACAGGTGAAGAAGCTGGTCCAAAAGAAGTCGCAGCCCTGTATATTAGTAAACAACCGAAGATTGATTACTTTGTAGGCGATGCTCTTGACTTATCAGAGGGACGCTTCAAGGTCTTGTATGACGATGAAACTGAGACAGAACATAGCTTTACAGACCAAGGAGTCGAAATTACAGGTTATGATGCTCAAAAGACAGGCCGTCAAAAACTTGAGTTGCACTATCAAGGACAAACTGTCGAATTTGATGTTCTAGTATCACCTAAGGCAGCCATTAACGACGAATATCTGAAACAAGAAATCACATCTGCTCAAGGACGCAAAGAAACATTAGCTTATACATTTGCGGATGCAGCAAAACAAGCAGCTCTAGTTGAGAAGCTTGACGCAGCAAAAGCTATCTTAGAAAACCACGATGCTAGTCAAGAAGCAGTCAACCAAGCCTTGAATGACTTGAAACAAGCTGGTGCAGACTTGGATGGTGTACAGCTTTATCAAACAGCTAAGGAAGAGCTTGAAACTCTTCTAGGAAAAGTTCGTGAGAAAAATGCAGACGATCCAATCATCGCTCAAGCAGAAACTCTTATTGGCTCAACAAATCCAAGTCCAGAAGCCTTTGCGGACATGAAAGAAAAGCTGAGCAAGAAACTAGCTCCTGCAGAAGAAAGCCACCATGTGGGTAGCTTAGAAGAAGGTGAAACTGCTCCAACAGTTGAAGCTCTACCTGAGCTAGTGGTTGAAACAGAAACTCAAGCCTTCGAACGCCAAGAACGTCCGTCAGGAGACCTCTTGTTGGGTGAACGTAGAATCGTTCAGGAAGGTGTAGAAGGTCAAACTCGTCGTCTGATTGAAGTTGATACCAAAGGCAACCGCACTCTTCTTGAGACAGAAGTAGTCAAGGAGGCAGTTGCAGAAATCACTGAAGTTGGTACCAAGGTAGAAAGTCGTGTTCAACCGCTAGACGGAGTCAAAGATTTGACAATCAGCAATCCAGCATTGGTGATTGAAGAAGAAAAAGTTGCATACGGCCATGAAGAACGAGTAAATCCTAGACTTCAAGCAGGAGAACGTCGTATCGTTCAGGCAGGTGTAGAAGGTCAGACTCGTCGTCTGATTGAAGTAGATACAGAAGGCAACCGCACTCTTCTTGGGACAGAAGTAGTCAAGGAAGCAGTGGCTGAGATTACTGAGCTTGGTACCAAGGTAGAAAGTCGTGTTCAACCGCTAGACGGAGTCAAAGATTTGACTATCAGCAATCCAGCATTGGTGATTGAAGAAGAAAAAGTTGCATACGGCCATGAAGAACGAGTAAATCCTAGCCTTCAAGCAGGAGAACGTCGTATCGTTCAGGCAGGTGTAGAAGGTCAGACTCGTCGTCTGATTGAAATAGATACAGAAGGCAACCGCACTCTTCTTGAGATAGAAGTAGTTAAGGAAGCAGTGGCTGAGATTACTGAAGTTGGTACCAAGGTAGAGAGCCGTGTTCAACCACTAGACGGAGTCAAAGATTTGACCATTAGCAATCCAGCATTGGTGATTGAGGAAGAAAAAGTTGCATACGACCATGAAGAACGAGTAAATCCTAGTCTTAAAGCAGGAGAACGTCGCTTGGTTCAAGCAGGAGTTGAAGGGCTTCGTAGAAATCTTGTAGAAGTTGACGCAGAAGGCAACCGCAGTCTGAAGGGAACAGAGCTTATCAAAGAAGCTGTTACTGAGATTGTTGAGATTGGTCCAAAAGTGGAATCCCAAGATGACAAAACTCTTGCACCTGCTCCAGTAGCACAAGCAGCTAAGCAGGAAGCAACAACCGCAGAAGCACAAGCTGAAAAACCTGAAGGAAAACAACTTCCAAGTACAGGTGAAGGAGTAGATGCAAATCTCCTTGCTCTTGGCTTGGTTGGAGTTCTAGGTAGCTTTGGGCTTCTCGCTCAAAAGAAAAAAGAAGAGTAAGTTGGACTTCTAATTACCGTCTGACAAGATAATAGTATTAAAAGGCAAGAGCCATTTTTGGCTCCTGCCTTTTTGCATTCTTAGAATGTTTATGTTAAGATTTTTATAATTTCATAAGGATTGTTGTAGTGAGATATCTGCATGTTTTACTTTGAAGATTGATTATGTATATTGAATTTTAAAAGCTATTTATCCTTAATCCCATCAAGAATTGGTTTGGGAATAAGAAAGGAAAAAGAAGATGAAAGCATTAAAAGTAGTAATTGCTGTAATCATTGTAGTAGTGAGCATTGGCTTAGTAGTATTTATAGGAGCGAGTATGTATGCTGTTACTACGATTAATTTGCTATCTAACTCAGTTTATTATGCGCAACGGATGCCTCATAAGGAAGGAACAGAACCCGACTTAGTCATGTTGATTGAAAACATGGGGGAGATTTATACTCCGAAAATTGAAGGTATTCGCTATGATGATGATGGAGCGAATTTTATCGAAAATTCTATTGATTCAAGTGGTCATCCTACCAGTTTTAGTGAGTTTGATGAAGGTTATCACTACAGTGATAAAAACGATGTGTCCTATAAGTTTGATAAGAATTTTGAGCTTGAGTGGGCTCTCGACAAAGATTATAAAAAAATTGATATTGCAACAATTGATGAAACAAAGATAAAAGGAGAGATTCGAGAAACCGTTCAACCGATACTTGATGTACAGAGTAAACCCCTCATCAATCTTCAGTGGTTGTTTAACATGAAGTATCAGGACAGGTTTAATTAGAGATGCGGATAAGTCTTTAATTTGAAATTAAACTGAACAAAAGTGATTCAACCTTTAGAAACAGGTTAACCTTTCGATGGCATTTTCTATTTCAATATAAAACTTTCAAAATAGATTTTGAAAATTGAGCAGTTTCTGAAGAGCTAGTTAAGAAAAAATAAAGACACAACTCCAGACAATAGCTCTTCCTTTATAAATGAGCAGCATACCATAGATGAAGATAAAAACAGTGATGGATTTCCTTAGAAAGTAAAGATTGAGTTTAATTTACTAGAGAGAGCCGTTTCAGGGAAAAGTTTAAGGTTTTGCTATCTCTTTTATTGATTTTGTGATATAATTAACACGTAAAAAAAAAGAAGGAGTCATATCTAATGGCAAAATTGACTGTTAAAGACGTTGACTTGAAAGGGAAAAAAGTTCTCGTTCGTGTTGACTTCAACGTACCTGTAAAAGATGGCGTGATTACTAACGACAACCGTATCACTGCAGCTCTTCCAACTATCAAGTACATCCTTGAACAAGGTGGACGTGCAATCCTCTTCTCTCACCTTGGACGTGTAAAAGAAGAAGCAGATAAAGAAGGTAAATCACTTGCTCCTGTAGCTGCTGACTTGGCTGCTAAATTGGGTCAAGAAGTTAAATTTATCCCAGGTGTTACTCGTGGTGCTGAATTGGAAGCAGCTGTTAACGCTCTTGAAGATGGACAAGTTCTCTTGGTTGAAAACACTCGTTACGAAGATGTTGACGGCAAGAAAGAATCTAAAAACGATCCTGAACTTGGTAAATACTGGGCATCACTTGGAGATGGTATCTTCGTAAATGATGCATTTGGTACAGCTCACCGTGCACACGCATCTAACGTTGGTATCTCAGCAAACGTTGAAAAAGCTGTTGCTGGATTCCTTCTTGAAAACGAAATTGCCTACATCCAAGAAGCAGTTGAAGCTCCAGAACGTCCATTCGTGGCGATCCTTGGTGGTTCAAAAGTTTCAGACAAGATCGGTGTTATCGAAAACTTGCTTGAAAAAGCTGATAAAGTTCTTATCGGTGGTGGTATGACTTACACATTCTACAAAGCACAAGGTATCGAAATCGGTAACTCACTTGTAGAAGAAGACAAATTGGATGTTGCTAAAGCTCTTCTTGAAAGCAAACGGCAAATTGATCTTGCCAGTTGACTCAAAAGAAGCAAACGCATTTGCTGACTACACTGAAGTGAAAGACACTGAAGGTGAAGCAGTAGACCCAGGATTCCTTGGTTTGGATATCGGTCCTAAATCTATCGCTAAATTTGACGAAGCTTTGACTGGTGCTAAAACAGTTGTATGGAATGGACCAATGGGTGTATTTGAAAACCCTGACTTCCAAGCTGGTACAATCGGTGTGATGGACGCTATCGTGAAACAACCAGGTGTTAAATCAATCATCGGTGGTGGTGACTCAGCTGCCGCAGCGATCAACCTTGGTCGTGCAGACAAGTTCTCATGGATTTCTACTGGTGGTGGAGCTTCAATGGAACTTCTTGAAGGTAAAGTTCTTCCAGGACTTGCAGCTTTGACTGAAAAATAAGAATATAAAAAATGAGGCTGGGACAAAAGTCCTAGCCTCTCAATTATCTTTGGATTTTCGAGCAGGACGCAGTGATTGAGTGCTCAAAGCACTGCTTTGAGGTGGCGGATAGAACTTGCGAAGCAAGTATCCTAAGTCTTTGTTCGCTTTTTAAGCTTCAAAGATGCCCTATGTTGACGGAAACTATGTTTCCTTTATCTGCAACCTTCAACAGTCTTCCAGACTGTTGAAGCTGTGCGGAGGTGGGACGACGAAGTCGAATTCTAACGAATTACCGATTTCTGTCCCACTCTCTTTTTTTGCGCTCTTTTAAAGTTTGAGAGTAGCGAGGGATAATTGGACAGAATCAAAAAAAAACAGTAAAATAGAGGAATACCAATCTAAATGAAATTTGAGTGATAATCGTGGAAAAAAGAGACAATCATACAAAAACAGCTATTTGCGGTATTATCAATGTCACCCCAGATTCTTTCTCTGATGGGGGTCAATTTTTTGCTATTGAAGAAGCCTTAAAACAAGCTCGAAAATTGATTGCTGAAGGTGCCACTATTTTAGATATCGGTGGAGAGTCTACTCGACCTGGAAGTAGCTATGTTGAGATTGAAGAGGAAATCCAGCGTGTGCTTCCAGTCATTAAGGCTATCCGTCAAGAAAGTGATGTTCTGATTTCGGTCGACACTTGGAAGAGTCAAGTTGCAGAAGCAGCTTTACAGGCTGGAGCCAATATAGTCAATGACATTACAGGCCTCATGGGTGACGAGAAGATGGCAGAGGTGGTTGCCAGGGCTGGAGCTCAGGTAGTCATCATGTTTAATCCAGTCATGGCACGCCCTCAGCACCCTAGTTCACTCATATTTCCTCATTTCGGATTTGGAGAGACTTTTACAAAGGAAGACCTAGATGAGTTTGAAAAACTACCAGTAGAAGAATTGATGACAGCTTTCTTTGACCGTGCTCTAGTAAGAGCGGAAAAATCAGGAATTTCGAAAGAAAAGATCATGCTGGATCCTGGGATTGGCTTTGGATTGACCAAAAAGGAAAATCTGCTACTTCTACGTGACCTTGATAAATTACACGAGATGGGCTATCCTATCTTTTTAGGAGTCTCTCGCAAGCGCTTTGTCATCAATATTCTGGAAGAAAATGGTTTTGAAGTAAATCCAGAAACTGAAGCAGGCTTCCGCAATCGTGATACGGCTTCAGCTCATGTGACCAGTATCGCTGCTAGACAGGGTGTGGAAGTGGTGCGTGTACACGATGTAGCCAGACACAAGATGGCAGTTGAAATCGCATCAGCCATTCGTCTGGCAGATGATGCGGAAAATTTAAACTTGAAACAGTATAAATAAGATGAATAAAAACGAAACGAATCAGTGGATAGCTAACTATCGGACAGACCAACCGCATTTTGGTTTGGAGAGGATGGTGAAGCTATTAGCCCTACGTGGCAATCCCCATCTCAAGCTCAAGGTTATCCATATCGGAGGAACCAATGGTAAGGGGTCTACTATAGCCTTTTTGAAGAATATGTTGGGAAAGATGGGGCTAAGAGTTGGAGTCTTTAGCTCACCCTATCTGATTCATTATACCGATCAGATTGCCATTAATGAGGAATCTATCCCAGAAGCAAGGTTAGAGGCCTTGATGGTAGATTATCGCTCACTACTTGAGGGGGAGCATGCTCATGATTTGCAGGGGACGACAGAGTTTGAGATTATCACTGCTATAGCCTATGACTATTTTGCTTCTGAGCAAGTCGATGTGGCCATTATGGAAGTAGGTATGGGCGGACTTTTGGATAGCACCAATGTCTGTCAACCGATTTTAACGGGCATTACGACCATTGGCCTGGATCACGTAGCTCTACTAGGGGATAGCTTGGAAGCTATCGCGGAGCAGAAAGCTGGAATTATCAAACAAGGAGTTCCCCTGGTAACAGGAAATATTGTCCCAGAAGCCTTAGCAGTTATCAACCAAATCGCTAAAACGAAAGAGGCTCCCAGGCTTGTTTATGGGGAAGATTATCAAGTCAGTCATCAAGGGAGTGTGAGGACGGGAGAAGTCTTTGACTATACAAGCCCGCTTAGGCAGGGGCGCTTTCAGACAGGATTGCTGGGTTTGCACCAGATAGAGAATGCTGGGATGGCACTAGCTTTACTAGATAGGTACTGCCAGGAGAGTGGACGAGAATTACCAGAAAATGACTTGTTAGCTCAAGCCTTAGAAGAAACAAGTTGGCCAGGACGCTTTGAAGTTGTTTGTAGAGAACCCTTGATGATTTTAGACGGGGCTCACAATCCCCATGCTGTCAAGGCTTTGTTAGCTACCTTGGAAGAACGATTTGCTGATTATCACAAGGAAATACTTTTTACATGTATCAAAACCAAGGCCTTGGAGGATATGTTAGACTTGTTAGGAACTTTGCCAGATACTGAGCTGACATTGACTCACTTTGATGATGGTCGAGCGACAGACGAAGAAGTACTAAAAAAAGTAGCTTATTCTAGAAATCTAAACTACAAAAGTTGGAAGGTATTTCTAGATCAAAAAATGACAGAAAATGAAGAGAAAAAAACAGTTAGGATAGTTACGGGCTCCTTGTATTTCTTGAGCCAGGTGAGAGCCTATCTAATGGAGAGGAAAAACTAGAAAATGGATACACAAAAAATTGAGACGGCTGTAAAAATGATTATCGAGGCAGTTGGTGAGGATGCAAATCGCGAAGGCTTGCAGGAAACTCCTGCACGTGTAGCTCGCATGTACCAGGAGATTTTTCAGGACTTGGTCAAACTGCGGAGGAGCATTTGTCAAAATCCTTTGAAATTATCGACGATAATATGGTAGTGGAAAAGGATATCTTTTTCCATACCATGTGTGAACATCACTTCTTGCCATTTTATGGGAAAGCTCATATCGCCTACATTCCAGACGGACGTGTGGCAGGTTTGTCAAAGCTAGCTCGTACTGTGGAAGTTTATGCTAAAAAGCCACAGATTCAAGAGCGCTTGAATATCGAAGTGGCTGATGCTTTGATGGACTATCTTGGTGCCAAGGGAGCATTCGTTGTGATTGAAGCAGAGCATATGTGTATGAGCATGCGTGGTGTTCGAAAACCAGGAACTGCAACCTTGACAACAGTAGCTCGTGGAGTATTTGAGACAGACAAAGATCTTCGAGATCAAGCATACCGTCTCATGGGGTTATAAAAATCGATTCAAACGATTTTTTCTAGAAAGGACTAGTTATGGATCAATTGCGTATTAAAGATCTAGAAATTTTTGCCTATCATGGTCTTTTCCCGAGTGAGAAAGAACTAGGTCAAAAATTTATCATTGATGCAAGCTTATCCTATGATATGACCAAGGCTGCTACGGACTTAGATTTGGAAGCTTCTGTCCATTATGGCGAGCTCTGTCAGCAATGGACGACTTGGTTTCAGGAAGCCACTGAAGACTTGATTGAAACAGTTGCCTACAAACTAGTAGAGCGCACTTTTGAAACCTATCCAATAGTTCAAGAAATTAAACTGGAACTCAAAAAACCATGGGCGCCTATTCATCTACCACTAGACACCTGTTCAGTAGCCATCCATCGCCGCAAACAAAGAGCCTTTATTGCTCTAGGTAGCAATATGGGGGATAAGACGGCTAATCTCGAACTAGCTCTTGGCAAGATGCGTACTCGAGGGATTCGTATTCTCAAAGAATCTAGTGTGATTACAACTGAGCCTTGGGGTGGTGTAGAACAAGATAGTTTTGCCAATCAGGTGGTTGAAGTCGAAACTTGGCTGCCGGCTCCAATCTTGTTAGAAACCTTGTTGAACATTGAGGCAGAAATGGGTCGGGTTAGAGAAGTGCATTGGGGACCTCGTTTGATTGACTTGGACTTGCTCTTTGTAGAGGATCAAGTTATTTATACAGATGACCTCATCTTGCCGCATCCTTATGTTGCTGAGCGATTCTTTGTCCTAGAGTCACTTCAAGAAATAGCGCCTCATTTCATCCATCCAGTCCTAGGACAACCGATTCGTCACTTGTATCTTCAATTGGAGAAAGAAAATGGCCAAGGTTTCTGAAACTTATAGTAAATGGAAAAGTATAGGGGAAGGTCTTGTAGCTATTGTCTTAGGCCTTCTCTTAGTTTGTTTTGGGCAGTTAGTTCCGATACTGGGTTACCAACTCCTGATGGCCTACTTTTTCTTGTCGGCAGTTTGGCAACTATTGACGCGATGGTTTCAAGAAAAGTCCCGTAGAGAAAATATATTTGTAACTCTAGCCAAGCTCTTTCTTGCAGTCATCCTATTTGATTCAGTCATCTTGCAGGACATCGCTCTCTATCTCTTGGTTATTATCATTGGAAGTTATCAGCTTTTTACAGGCCTAATCAGTCTGATTACCTGGTTGCTATACCGGAAAAATCATATTCATCCAAGGATTAATTACTTATTTGATGCTGTGTGGATGATGGGATTTGGTCTCTATAGTATTTCCCCTTTTCATGATGCGACAAATTTTGAATTACTCTTACTTGGTTTTTACTTGATTATGTTGGGGGCAAGCAGCCTCAGAGATGGTTTCTTTTTTGAAAAAGGGAGAAGCAATCCTAAGCTCAAGCGTAGAATGAGAATGACTCTACCTATATTCATGACAGCCTTGATTCCCATCAGCACCTTACGACGATGGAATGAAAGGTTATCTAGTCATCAGGTAGAAGAGAATGAAGTGCATTTGGAGAGAAAAAATGAAAAATCTGTTGATTTAGAAATTTTCATCCATACTTCAGAATCATCTTTCTTCTTGGCCATGGGTCATGTAGATATCTGCTATCAAGGTCAGGTTATTTCCTACGGCTCTTATGACCCACATTCAGAACGCTTGTTTGGTACAATTGGCGACGGGGTTTTATTTAAGGCTAATCGTGAAAAATATATTGAACTTTGTAAGAGAGAAAGCCAGAAAACCCTATTCACCTATGGTTTAAGCCTGTCTCAACAACAGAAAAAAGCCATCGAAGAACGATTGAGAGAGATAGAAAGCCTCTTGATACCTTGGGAGCCAAGTTCACAACTACTGAAAAGAAGGGAAGGAGAGGTCAAACATACCTACTCTTATCAGCTGAAACACGAGGCTGATGCAACCCTCTATAAGTTCACATCATCTAAATTTAAAACCTACTTTGTTCTCAGTACAAACTGTGTTCTATTGGCCGACTCTATTGTTGGAGAGGCTGGAACTGATATCCTGAGTCCCCAAGGTTTTATCGTCCCTGGGACTTATCAGGACTATCTTGATTTAGAATTTAAAAAACCGAGTGGTATCGTGGTCAGTCGTTCTATTTATTAAAAAAAGAAAACTCTAGTCAGAAGGCTAGAGTTTTTAAAATAGGTCATTTTCTTCAGGTAGGAGGATGGTTTCCTTACCGTCCATATCCATAACAAGTACTTTCGGTGGGTACAATGGGTCAAAGGGATGATTAAAATCGAAGTCAATCGTTGTAGGTAGATGCTCACTTGAAAAACGGAAGGTGATGGAACCGTTACTGTTTAAGAGCTGAAATTCCAACTCATCTTCTAATTCAAAAACATGCTTTAAAAAATGATCAATAATGTACCAGATTGAGTCAATCACATCGTCTGGGAGATTGGTTACCACTCCAAAGCTAGCACAGCGTCTATGAGAATCCGTAAAAGCCATCCATGCCTCCTACTTCATTTTTTATAATCATACTGCAAACATCTCTAAAAATCAAGAAAAGTAAACTAATTTCAGAAAATATGATTTTTGATACATTTTTTTCAAAGAAAGTTTATATATCCCTTGAAAATGCTTACAATTAGTGGTAAACTAGTAGTGGTGTAAACATGAAAACAAAATTTTCAACATTAGAAAGGAAACGGTATGAACACAGATGATACAGTAACAATTTATGACGTTGCCCGAGAAGCAGGAGTTTCAATGGCAACTGTCAGTCGTGTAGTCAATGGTAACAAGAATGTCAAAGAAAACACTCGTAAGAAAGTTCTAGAGGTGATTGATCGCCCTAGACTATCGTCCAAATGCAGTAGCTCGTGGCTTGGCAAGCAAACGAACAACAACTGTTGGGGTTGTCATCCCAGATATCACTAACACGTATTTTGCTGCGCTAGCAAAAGGGATTGATGATATTGCAGAGATGTACAAATATAACATTGTCCTTGCGAATAGTGATGAGGATGATGAAAAAGAAGTGGCAGTAGTGAATACACTCTTTTCAAAACAAGTTGATGGTATTATCTTTATGGGCTATCACTTGACAGAGAAAATTCGCTCAGAGTTTTCACGTTCACGTACCCCTGTAGTTCTTGCAGGAACAGTGGATGTAGAACACCAGCTTCCAAGTGTTAATATTGACTATAAGAATGCTACTGCGGATGCTGTTCGCCATTTGTTGAAGCGTAACAAAAAAATTGCCTTGTGAGTGGTCCATTGGTAGATGATATTAACGGTAAAATTCGCTTGGTTGGCTACAAAGAAGCTTTGAAAGCCGCAGGAGTCAACTATAGTGAAGGGCTTGTATTTGAATCTAAATATCGCTATGATGATGGTTATGCTTTGGCAGAGCGCTTAGTTTCTTCAAAAGCAACTGCAGCGATTGTGACTGGTGATGAATTGGCAGCTGGTCTCTTGAACGGCTTGGCTGATCATGGAGTTTCAGTCCCAGAAGACTTTGAAATCATTACGAGTGATGATTCTCAAATCGCACGCTTTACTCGACCAAGCCTTACAACTATCGCACAACCCTTGTATGATTTAGGTGCGATTAGTATGCGTATGTTGACTAAAATTATGCATAAAGAGGAATTAGAAGAACGTGAAGTCCTCCTCCCTCACGGTTTGACAGAACGCAAATCAACTCGCAAAAAGTAATAAAAAACCAGGAATCTAGCTGATTTCCTGGTTTTTTATTATCCTTCCATATATGTTCGGAGTTGTTCGCCCTTAAGTCCAGCATTGATTGCGATAAGAAGCTTCAGTCGTGCTTTTTGAGCGTTTAGTTCTTTTACAAAATATACACCATCATTCTGAAGACAAACACCACCGCCTTCGTAGGCGTAAACAGGTTCTGCAATCCCATTGAAACAACGTGAGACTAGTGCAATAGGAAGTCCTGCTTGACTGAGAGATTTTAATTTTTCAGCTGTTTCCTTTGGTACATTTCCAGCGCCAAAAGCCTGAATAATCAATCCATCTAGTTGGTCAACAGGAAGTAAATCGAGAAGTTCATCGGTCATGCCCGCATAAACAGGGATAATAGGGACCAGCCCTTGAATGCTCTCAAGGTCAAAACGAACACGAGGTTCTGCCGTTTTGAAGTAGAGAATTTCCTGCTTCATAATGAGCCCGAGTGGTCCATGAGTTGGTGTTTGAAAGGTACTAACGTTAGTAGTATGCGTTTTTGTGACATATTTGGCGGCGTGAATTTCATCGTTCATAACGACCAACACACCCTTATCTGCAGCCTTGTCATCACTCGCAACGCGTAAGGCGCTAAGATAGTTGTAGACACCATCACTTCCCAGTTCATTAGAACTTCTCATGGCACCTGTCAGGACGATAGGTATATGAGGTACTTCCATGGTGTCGAGGAAATAAGCCGTTTCTTCTAGTGTATCTGTCCCATGTGTAATGACAACACCATCATAGGACGATGCCTCTTGTTTAATTTTATGGTAGAGGGCTAACATATGCTTAGGCTTGATGTGTGGGCTGGGCAAATTTAAAAAATCCAAAGAATGGACTTCGATACCTTCGAGAGGATTAGAGATATGATTCATAGGGTTATCAGCACTAGTCCTTACAGCTCCAGATTCATCTGCCTGCATGGAAATAGTGCCACCGGTATGTAAAACAAGGATTTTCTTAGTCATGATTCACTCACTTTTTCTGAAATGTGGTATAATCATTGTATCATAAAAGAAAGGAATGAGATAGAATGGAAGTCAAAGCTGTGTTTTTTGATATTGATGGAACGCTTGTAAATGACAGTAAGAGTGTTTTGAAGTCCACAAAGGAAGCTATCAAGATTGTGAAAGAACAAGGGGTGCTTGTTGGAGTAGCAACAGGGCGAGGACCTTTTTTTGTTAAGGATTTGATGGATGATTTGGATCTGGATTTTGCAGTGACCTACAATGGCCAATATATCTTTAACAAAGATCGCGTTCTTTTTGCTAGCCCTATTGATAAGAGAAGTCTCAGACAAATCATCTCTTATGCCAAGGAAAATCGAAAAGAGATTGCCATGGGAACGCGACAAGACGTTGTCGGTTCTCGGATTATGTCCTTTGGACTCAGTCCTCTTTCACAACTTGTCAGTCGTTTTGTACCTAAATTTTTGACTCGTACTGTTAGTCATTCCTTTAATCGTATGGTCAGTAAGGCCCTTCCTCAGAAGGAAGATGATTTGTTGAACTTAATCAACCAACCGATCTATCAGGTGCTTATGTTGATGACGCCTGAGGAGACAAATCATGCTGCTGAAGCATTAAATCATTTGAAATTTACCAGAAGTAATCCATTCGCGGCCGATATTATAAATCAAGGAAATTCTAAGTTAGAGGGTATCCGTCGTGTCGGGAAAGAGTATGGTTTTGATCTCAACCAAGTCATGGCTTTTGGAGACTCGGATAATGACTTGGAAATGTTGGCAGGCGTTGGAATGTCTGTTGCCATGGGAAATGGTAGTAGCAGCGTAAAGAAGTTGCTAAGCATATTACTGCCAGCAACCAAAACGATGGGATTCACAAGGCTTTGGAATATTTTGGAGTTTTGTCTTCTGAAAAAGTTTTTGTCAGTCGTGACTATCATTTTAACAAGGTTAAAACCTTCCATCATATGATGGACGAGCGAACTCAAGAAGAACCAATAGCTTGGGATTTGCAAGGGGCAACTCATCGCGCCGGCTTTAAGATTGAAGAGTTAGTTGAATTTGTCCGTGCTGCAAGCAATTCTGAAGAGGAATTTCAACAAGCTGTACAAGATTTGCACCAGGCACTTGATATATCAGCGGATAAAGTTTCTCAAAAAATACCGGCTAAAAGTACTTTGGTTGGACAAGTCGATGCCTTGATTGATACTCTCTATTTTACGTATGGTAGTTTTGTACTGATGGGAGTGGACCCAGAGCGGGTATTCGAGATTGTCCATCAGGCAAACATGGGTAAAATATTCCCAGATGGCAAGGCACAGTTTGATCCTGTGACTCACAAGATACTTAAGCCGGAAGGCTGGGAGGAGAAGTATGCTCCAGAACCAGCTATCAAGAAGGAACTTGAGCGTCAGATTAGAGCTTATGAACGTCATAAAGAAAGAAAAAATAAACAATAAAAAGGAGCGCATTGGCTCCTTTTGTTTTCCTTTTATAAAGTTTTATCCTTGTCTCGAACGACGAGAAGGTCAACACTTGTATGGCGAAGGATATATTCAGATGAAGATCCGACAAGTAAACGTTCGAAGGCGTTAAGTCCTGTTGCTCCAACCAAAATCAAATCAACATGTTCTTGATCAGGGATTGTTTTAGCCAAAAGAGTTTTAGGATTTCCCATTTCGATGACAACTTTAATATCTGTAAGACCAGCGTCTCTAGCACGCTTTTCATATTCTGCCATCAAATCTTGGGCCTCAACTTGTAACTCTTCGTAAACTTCTGCATCGAATGTTGAAATGCTTTGAAGAGCACGAGTATCGATTACATGCGCAATGGTTAATTTAGCCTGGTTACGTAATGCTGACTGAACTCCTTTGATAAAAGCCAAATCAGCTTCTTTAGAACCGTCGACTGCTACCATGATGTTTTCGTAACGTTGTGTCATAGCAAAAACCTCCTCATTTCTTATCACCTTCATTGTAATCCTTTTCACTAAAAAAGTAAAGTAAAAAATGATAGCAAACAAGATGCTTTTGACTTTGGTTTTGAGAGTGTTATAATTAAAGGAGAGAAGGCAAGAGGGGATCATATGACAAAAATTGCGGTACTTTCAGATATCCATGGAAATACAAGAGCACTAGAAGCTGTTTTAGCAGATGCAGAGAAGGCAGGCGCTGAGGAATATTGGCTTTTGGGAGATATTCTCATGCCTGGGACAGGACGAAAAAATATTCTTAGACGATTAGAGAACTTGCCGATTACGATTCGAGTTCTGGGAAATTGGGAAGAGAGTTTATGGCGAGCTGCTCATCGAAAATTAGATACAAGTAGACCTAGCCATCGCTACCTCTTGCGCCAATGCCAGTATATTATGGAAGAAATTAGTCTAGATGATATTGAAGCCCTACAGGCATTTCCCATGCACACACACCGCCAGTTTGGAAATCTGAAGGTAGGGATAAGCCATCATTTGCCGGATAAAAATTGGGGAAGAGAACTGATCCATCTTGGCAAACAGGAGGATTTTGACCGTTTGGTAACCAATCCTGACTGTGATATTGCGATTTATGGGCATATTCATCAGCAATTTCTTCGCTATGGGAGCGAGGGACAACTCATTTTAAATCCAGGATCAATTGGGCAACCATTCTTTTTATCAGCAAGTCTACGTGAGGATTTGCGGGCCCAGTACATGATTTTGGAGATTGATGACAGGGGATTAAAAGATATAGATTTTCGTCGTGTTGATTACGATGTTGAGTCAGAATTACAATTGGCTAGAGATTTGAAATTGCCCTACTATGAGGTATACTATGAAAGCTTAGTCAACGGAATTCACCATACCCATAATCAGGACTTGTTGCACAAAATCGCTCAGAGTCAAGGACATGATGTTGAATTGGACGACTGGCTTAGTCGTAACTCTTGACATTACAACTCTAGGAGATATAATAAATATAAGAGAAGAATGAGCTTTGTTGATAATAAAGGAGGACTGCATGCAAATTTCAAGCCGATTTACCATTGCGACACATATGTTGGTAATCATTGCCCTAAAAGGGAAGGAAAGCAAGGTGACTAGTGATTTTCTGGCTAGTAGTGTTGGAGTCAATCCTGTTATTATCCGAAAAACTTTGTCCCAACTGAAAAAAGCAGACTTGATTTCCGTCGCGCGTGGAACTGGAGGGGCAGAAATTATCAAAAATCTTGAGGATATCAGTCTTTTGGATATTTATCAAGCGGTGGAATGCCTTGGAAAGACTGGACAACTCTTTAGTTTCCATGATAATCCTAATCCTGACTGTCCAGTAGGAGCCAATATTCATGGGGTTTTAGATGAAAAGTTAGATAAAATTCAAGAAGCCATGGAAGAAGAATTAAGCCAAACTAGTCTGGCCCGAGTAGTGGCAGATGCAGAAGCAAGGATTTAAAGTTAAGAGGACCTAAGGTCCTCTTTTTATTTTTATCTAATTATGATGAAATGTAATTAGATAAAGGAGAAGAAGATGTATCTTGTTACAGGAATTGTATCAGCCTTTATCCGTGAATTTGTAGCTCTATGTGTGACATTGAAGTGGCTCTTTATGTTCTTCTACGGATTATGATTCCTAGCTCTTCTTTTATCTTATAAGGGAATTCTTTGGTCATAAAAGTCTCTATTTTAACTCGCTCATGTAAAAAAGCAAGAATTTTTAGTTCTTGCTTTTTTATTGATTATTTGTGACATGCTGTCTTATTGAGGGCTATAGCCCTATTTTTCCTCTTTTTTCTTTAGGAAGCTTCCAAGTCCAAGAAGGGACAGAATGCTGAATCCAGCAAGAGCAAGAGGTGATTTGTTTTCAGTTCCTGTGTTTGGAAGGACTTTTTGAGAAAGACCCTCTACAACAGTTTCTTGAGTTTCAGGCTGGACAGCTAGGTTTTGGGCCTGATTTTGTTCTACTTTCAAGCTAGAAAGATCAAATTCTGGCTTTTCTTCAACAGCTGGCTCTACAATGGCACCACCTTGAGATAGGCGGAGGACGACAGCTGTAAGAGCGTTTAATCTCAAGCCTTTTTCAGTCCATTCAAGACCTTGAGGGTTGGCAATTCCTACTGGTCCTGCTTGGTTTTCATCAGCCAAGACTTCGGCCTTTCTCAAGTGGGCAAAGTCTTTTTCTAGAGTGAATTCACGTTCTTTATCATCTGCATTGACAAAGACAGCGTAGATATCACCGTTTGGAGCTGTAATTTGGTAGCCGATGACCACGTCTTCTTTTTCAACACCATTTTGTCCTGGGACAGTAATGAGGCGGACACGATCCTTGATATCTTGTAGACTCTTGAGTCGGAAGGCATCTGTAGATTGACGAAGAGCAATCAGTCCTTTCATGTAGTCGCGACTCTTGACATTTTCAGGATAGGCTTTTTTATCTGTTGCCTTGGTCCAGTCAAACTTGTTGACAGCATCGCTAGAGTCATAAGAGTCATGGATGAAGTAAGGATAGACAAACGGTTTACCGTCCTTATCTCGCAACAAGTGAGATTTGTTTGGAACCTTATCGTCTGGAACTGGAGTCTTGTAGGCTGGGTCAAGGAATTGTTTGGTACGCCCGTATTCCTGACCAGAGTGGATAAACGGAGTTCCTTGAGCCGTCAAAACCATGAGGTTTCCAAGTCGCAAGCGACGATGGATTTCAGCATAGTTTTTGGCCTTACTTGGGTCTTTTTTGATAGATTGGGCGATGATGTCAAAGAGAGTCAAGTTATCATGGGCTGCGATATACTGGATAACATCTCCTGGGTTGTCCGCTTCAAAGTTAGTTGGTTGAGCAATGAGATTTTTAAAGATGGTATTGATATCACGTTTACCACCTGTGATAAAGGCAGGCTGCCCTTCGTTTGGATAGCCAGACTTGAGGTTGTTGCGGATGTCGTCTGAAAAGACAGCGACAGTATCTGTTTTCTTCATCCAATCTTGGTCAGCAGGTTTAGTAGGAGTATTTTCATCACCAGTATAAGTTCTCCAACCTTCGCCTAGCATGATTAAATTTGGATTGAGGGCGCGTGCAGCCTTGTATGCTTCTTCGATTGAAGCCGCGTCGTGGTCTCCCATCATATCGAAACGGAAGCCATCCACTTTGTAAGTTTCAACCAGATACTTGATAGAGTCAACTAGGACTCGTTTAGACATGTAGTGGGTTGTTCCTAAACGACCGCCTCCAAAGCTAGTACGTGGAGTTCCGTCTGCGTCCATAAAGTGGTAGTAGTTTGGCTCAAGGTCTTCAAAGATATCGACGTTGGCAGTATGGTTGTAGACCACGTCCAAGATAGCTCCCATGCCACGTTTATGGATCTCGTTGATGAGATTTTTGAATTCCGCGATACGTTTTTCTGGATCCTTGGGATTGCTAGAGTACATACCAGTCAAGGAGAAGTAGTTTTGAGGGTCATATCCCCAGTTGTAGTTGCTGTTGCTTGAAGCATAGGCAGATAATCGCTCTTTGTTTTTCAATTCATTGACATAGTAGTAAGACAAGACTGGGAGAAGTTGGATGTGGGTCACGCCCAAATCTTTGAGATAATCGAGCTTCTCGATAAAGGCTTCAAAGGTACCAAATGGTTTAGTTAAATCTTTTGCGATGGCAGGATCTGAAGTAAAGTCGCGGACATGTGCCTCGTAGATGACAGCATCTTCACGTGATTTGAAGTTGCGAATCTTACCATAGGTCAAGTCTTGTGGACCTAGTTTTGCTGGGTCCACAAAGGCAGCTTTAGCAACTTTATGAGCAGGGTCTTTTTTTGCTAGATCACTGTTCCAAGCCGCTAATGATTTGGCATAAGGGTCAAGAACGAGAACGGTTTTACCTTGGCGCTCGATCTGGTAGTGGTAGTAATAGCCAGTATAGTTGCTGATACCGAGTCCAGAATTTGCATCCAGGGTTTGTTTCCAGGTTCCTTTCTCCCTTTTCAAGAGCGACTGTTCCGACAACTTTTTCAGGATCTTTCTTGTCGTAGACGACAACTGAAACCTTATCGGCACTTGGAGACCAAAGAGTGAGGTCAACACGTTTACCATCGTTTTTTAGATGAGCACCGAGTGGACCGTCATAACTGTAGGTCTCATCTTTGAGGCGCCAGCTTGAACGTGTGGTAAAGCGGTCTGAATCGTAGGCAACTGTGTAAGGGTTTTGAGTATCAGAGAAATTACCAATGTAGGTTACTTTTTTACCAGCTTCATCGAGTTCAACATCAGTGATGGTCACCTTGTTTCCTTGATGGTCCGTAATGTTTGAACGTTTGAGGATATCTTCTTTCTTAGCACCGACAAGTGTAGAGAAGCTACTTTCGATTCGAGATGTGGCTACGTGTTGGGCACCAGTCATGCGAATATCGTGGACATAGTATGGGTTGGTGTAGATGGTTTCATCATCATCCTTAAGGAAAATTTGACTATGGTTTTTCAGATCAGTGAATTTATAGTCTTCTTTTCTGATTTTCACGTCATCGCCTTTCTTGCTTTTATCTAATAGTAAAAATCCAAATTCTCTTGCAGCTTCATTCAGTGGAATATCAATGTAGCGACCGTGTTTTCCAGTTGCGGTAAAGTCAGTACCGTCAGGCCATTCTCCACTGCTTGGGTTTTTGACATCACCCCAGTACCAGAGGGATTTTTTATCGTAATTTCCATCGGTGCGGAAATAGTTGACACGAACAGTTCCAGCTGGTTGAGGTTGATAGTTGTATACTTTGTAGCTTTCATCTAGCCAGGCTTCATTCATCTTTGGAGAGAGGCGCTCTACCGAACGGTCTCCAGTAAGGTTATCACCTTTGCTATTATTGATGAGGAAGCTGACTTTCTTGGCTTGTTCGCTTTTGAGTTTGACATCCAGGTAATAGCCATAGTCGTCTTGTTTGGCATCTTTGAAGGACTGGGCTCCATTTGGCCAATTTTCAGATGGTTTTTCGACATCGTCCCAGGTCCAAAGTCCTTGAGAATCCTTAGTTTCTTCTGGGAGTTTTTTTACATGGATACGGAAGTAGTTGTCTGCGATTGGAGTTTCAGAATTAGTTTCTACTTTTGTTTTTTCATCTGAAGCTGGACTTGCAGCTACTTCAGTTTTTTTATCCTCTGAAGTTGTGGCTGGCTCGTCTCTCTTTTCTACTTGATCGCTAGAAGGCTTGGTTGTAGTACCCTCTGCTTTAGCACTTTCAGTAGTTAAAGCTACTTCAGAATCTTTAGCCTTTTCTTCAGTTTTGAGGGAATCGTTTGCATTATTCTGCCCAGAAACAGGACTTGGAGCTGGCTTAGAATCTGTATCTGTAGGATCAATAGTAACAGCGCTTACATTTTCTCTGGTGCTCGAGAGATTTTCATCTGCAGCAACATGAGGCGACGCAAGGGCCAGTAGGATAAAACTCGCTCCGATAAGTACTGAACCGGTCCCATTTTTCAAGGAACGGATACTATAAACCATTTTTTTCTCGCGTTGGGGGGATATGTTTTTCATCAATAGTCTCCTATAAATTTATTTTAAAATTAGTATAACACGGGGTAAAAAAATATGCAAGCGTTTTCCTAGATGTTTGTTTTATGGCAACAAGAAACTCTCCTTATTTTTTAAGGAGAGTTTTTATAATAGAAATAGTTGGAAAGAAGTAGACAGAAAAGCTTGATGACTGAAGAAAAAATGAAGTAGAATTATTTCAGCGCTTGTTCTAAGAAGTGATTATCTTATCGCCGATGTGAGAAATAGTTGAGAAGGTTTATCAAGGAAAAGATGGTCAGAACTATAAAGTATTTGGGTCTGAATGTCTGAGAAGCCATGATTTTTAAGAGTCTCCTCAAGTTCCGAAATAATAAAACCATGGTTTTCTCCATCTGGTACGGTATAATCAGCGATAAATAGTTGTCCTCCGAGAGTCAAATGTTCTTTGAACATAGCTAGACTGGAATCAAGATGAGGCATGTGATGAAGAACGCGACTAACGATAATGAGATCGAATGTTTGCTCTAATGGCTTAAGCATTAAGTCTTGTTGAATCAAGTGTAGATTTTTAAGTTTTTGCTTTTTAACCTTGATACGAGCTTGCTCCAGCATTTTTTCTGCGATGTCAACCAAGGTCACTGACTTTGCTTGTTTGGCTAGAGGAAGAGCGATAAGTCCAGTTCCTCCTCCAAAATCCAGGATTGATTTGGTAGATAGTTCAGAGACTTGTTGCTTGATCTCTGCATTTACAAGGTCTGCTAGAAATTGGTTTTTGGGAGAATCGAAAGATTCTGCTCGATGATTAAAATGATGTTCCATGTCAATAGTGTAGCATAAAGAGAAGAGGTTTTAAAATGTTGGCTAGGTCTTGTTGGAAAGGAATAGAGTTATCGACTGGTGTTTAGCTTCTTTTTTACCTTGATAAGGACCGGAGTTTTTTGGGATTTTGATTGAAAGAGTTAAGGAAATAAAGAAGAGAAAAACTTGAAATCATGTTATAATAAAACGATAGAATCGTAAGAAAGAGTGGATGAATTTTTGATTATTCCGACTTATAATTGGCAATTTGCACCTCA
>BNJU01002198.1_pt1 | contig 76196 bp, 96 predicted proteins | sample 8539281 | NCBI WGS metagenome assembly BNJU01 (sample SAMD00202456, study PRJDB9452) | human saliva metagenome | isolation source: human saliva | place: Japan
TGGGTACATCAAATAACGCAAAAAGCTCTCACGAGTAACACCCTTGAATGCTTAGAAGTTTGATGTATCACTGAGTATTAATAGCTTGAGAATTACGATGATTTACGAGGTTTCTTGAGGTCGGGTTTAGAACCCTTTTATTGAATAAATTTCAAAACAGAGAATTTTGATCTCTATTTTTAATTCGACAAACTGGGAATTATTGGAATAGCTTTCAAAAATTGTTATGCTACAAATTCGTTATCTCAAATACTGCTATATGCACCCACTTATTATTAATTTGTAAGTCATTTTCTATGATCCTAATAAAAAGTGAAACCATTTTTCAAAAAGCACTCTCTTAGAGGCCAGATTATCCATTGCCGTTCCTGCAATAATTCTATTTAAACCATATCTTTATAATGGAAACATAATCCAAAAACATTGAATAATTTGTTGTTGGATTTCAAAAAGACATCTTAGTCATTTTTCTCCTTTCTTTTAACTATTTTTAAATTTCATTAATTAACTGTATGTAGTAACTTGGAAAATCACTCAATTTATCTTCTATTCCAGCTGATTTTTCGCTTGATTTCATTCTTAATCTGATCCTTACTTTGAGAATTAATCTCTTGACCAATAACTTGGGCTACAATTCTATCTGAAAAAAACCTAATTCATAGATATTGATTTCTTTGTCAAGAGATAAACCTTATTTCAATCTCCTTGTCAACTTAGTTATAACATCTATCTTCTCACCAACTAATTCTTCAAGAATATTATTAATTGAATTTAAAAATCATTGATGTTTCATACCCTAATCCATTATCACAAATAGAGATTACATCAGACATATCAATTGGTTTTAATTTACCTCTTTTCTCAATTCTAATTGATTCTTCAGTACATCTTTCCAATATTTGAAAATAAGAATTGCCCTTAATCCAGAGTTGAGAAATAAAAATTTAGATTTTTCTTTACTTAATTTTCTAATCTCTTTGTTATTTGAAAATTCTATTATTATCTCAGTTAAAAAAACTTAATAGAACTTCTTCATTCTCGCAAGAAAGTATAGAAGCTCTATTTTTCCTGAACCCATACTTTTTAACCACTCAGATTGATATAATCCAATTGAGTTTTTTTGCAATTGTTTCAGTTTCTACTATACTGGTAACTATTTTTAGATTTTTATCAAGACAAATAATTCTTTTTATTTTTTTCTTGCTCTTCTTCATTACCTAGGAAAATATCCAAAAAGTATTTTTCAGCTAAACTATCAGTCTCCAGTTCAGTAGCATACATAGAGGCAATATAATTTTCAATTGCAATTAATGTATTATCAATCTGGTTTAGCTTGGAATTAAAATCCTTAAAATAAGTAGGGTGCTGTTTTTTTAATTTTTGTTAAAATATTATTTATTTTTTTGTTCCGTAGTCTACAGTGCTGTCAAATCTCTCTTTAATCAAACTCCAAAAATCATATTGTTTGGTACCCAATTGATATTTAGATGAAACTACTGATTTAAACTGTATAACACTGAGAATATTGCTTTTGACATCCCTCTGTGTTAATAGGATTTAATAATGCTTCATAGTTTTGTTTTTCCACTTATTTTTTTGGCGTTTTTATAAATATTGGGCTCTGTTAAAATTATTGTTCCTTCTGTATATTTTTCCAGCCCTTCCGGCTCTACCTATCAAATTCTGAAAATCACGAACTTTTATTGCATCTCCTGCTTGATACACACTTGAGACAATCAAGTATTTAATAGGTAAGTTTACACCTTGTGCTAAGGTTGAAGTACATACTACATTATTTATTTTACTTTTTGAAAAAGCATACTCTATAGCAATGCGCATCCCCATAGGTATACCTGAATGATGTGAAAAAACTCCTAGCTGGCTACATGCATATTCAACACTATCATATCCTAAATTTTGACCAATTAAGTTTCCTATTTTTTCAACTTCAGAACTATCTGAGTTTTTTAAGAAATTAGTTAGATCATAATTCCTATTATTTAAGTCTATAAATCTCTTCAAAACAACATTGACCGTGTCTTTTCTTCCACAAAAAAATTCCTACTCCACCATTATTAATTAGCTTAGTCCCATAATAAATACTTATATCATTTGCGTTTGTCAGTTCTGGAAATACTTTTTGTTTGCGTTCTTTTTCCAAGATGCTTTAATTTACTTACACTAACAGTACGTGGAACAAAAAAATTCTTCTTCAAAAGTAATAGGATCTATGAAATATAATTGCTCATTCTTACCGTTGAAATCACTAAACGCAACTCTTTTCTCTGTTGTTTTTATCGAATTATTAGAAACAATTACTCCTTCTTCGTTAAACCACCGATTTATATCTTCACTATTTGGTATTACAGCAGATATTAAAATCTTCTGTACTTCTTTTGGGAAAATTTGTTTTAACTGTTGACAACAGTAATTCAAAATTGGTTCCACGACTTGGATCATCAAAAAGATGTGCTTCATCAAAAATACAAAGTCCTATTTCATCAATAAAACTTTGATGATTTCTCAATAAAAAACAACAACTTCTCTGGAGTAAGTATAAAAACTCTTTTTTTACCATCATTAAAAATTGAGAAATCCTGTGGAATCTCTGGTAAATCAAAAACTTCACTAACAACCACATTATTCTCATCGACGAAATGTGTATTAATATCTCGATATATTTCTCTACATAATGCTCTAAAAAGGTGCAACAATCAATGCATTATAAACTCGATTTGAATAAAATGCTGATCTTAACATTAGATTGATTGAGGCTGTTTTACCTGAACTTGTTGGCATTTGAACTATTCCCGATTTGCCTGAAAAATATCCCTTTTTCTTCCTAATTCAATTTGAGAAGGCCAAAGCTCTTTTATACTACCTTCTGTTTGTATATAATCCTGCCATGATGAAAAAAATCTAAATCTGAAAAATTCAGGCAGTAATTTCGTGGATGAACTATTTAATTTTTTTACATACTACTGCTAAAAAGACAATTTACAATGATTATTGAAAAAAATCATTTCCATTTTTTATATACTTTATCTTGTAAATCACTAAAAAAACATCTGTTGAAAACTCAGTTTTTTTGATAAAATATAATTTATATATGACTCAACTAGTGCATTTAACTCACTGTGGTATTTACCTTCTATTTTTCGTATAATCTAAAAAAATCTTATCGGTTAATACTTCAATAAATACACTTACCAAATTTGTACTATCTCCTAATAACTGCATGTCATCTGATATATAGTTAATTATGACCCGTGAACTTCCATTATAATCTCCTAAGTAATAAGCTGTTGCACCTAGTATTGCAATATAGTCTTTATACTCAGCAGAATGACCTAACTCTGATAACAGCAGTGCATCAAAATATTCAGCAGCATGATGTAATTGATTTTTTAATTGTGAATTGATGCTCTTGTGATTGATATAATCTTCAAAATACTTCCTAGCAGTATCTGCAACAATTGCTAGTGCTACAAGAAACGATTTTTGAGCATTTTCTGAAATTGGAATATGACTTTCTAAAGGAATATCAAATTCAATCATCTTTGCCTTTGAACGCACTAACTTTGAAAAATATAATGAGTTTCTTCCGAATTCTATCATACCTCACTCGCTTTCAAATAGAGTTTTTTTATGAAATCCATTAATTCATCAGAATGTATAACCAATAACCTTAAATTTTCTTTTGCTCTGTGATGTTGCGTAACCGCATTTTTTATAACCTCAATATCATAAGATTGATTTGAGTGAACTGCAACAGCCCCATAAATCACATTAAACGGATGATCTGTAATATTTAAAAATCTTTTTACTATATCTGCTTGATCTGAATTATCTTTTATTAGTTTTAAATAGCTAGCTACAACTGAAGTGGAAAAACGTTCAAAGTCTTTATCTGAATCATTAATAGCAACTTGCAATCTTTGCTTATTAGTTAATGAGCTACCTATTGACGCAGATGATTTTACTTCTATGACAATAATTTCATCGTTTTGCGGAGTCATATCTCCTTTCTTATACCCCAAAACATCACTCCCCTGAGTTGAAGTATCTTTATTAACTTTGCTATCATATCGTGTCCGAGGAACAGCATACTCTTCAAAATACTGAAGATAATCAGATACCAATATTTCTCCAAAATCTCCTGACATTGTTGAAAGACCAATACGACTATCCGATGGTAATTTATAATTTTTTAAATACTCATTAGACGAAATATTTATTTCATTAGTCATTTCTTGAAGTTCATCATCTGAGCAGTAATTGCGTCTAAATTGTTTTGCCCATTCTTCAAAAATTTCTGGATCATCCTGGATATCTAAATGGAAAACTTCTATTTTTTTACCTTCATCAGTATATATTGGATTTTCTGAAATTAGATAATTCATATATCTATGTGTTGCTTCCATACCTATCCCCCCAACTCTCTCAACCGTTCCTGTCCCACCTTCAGCATCTCTTCCTCCACCTTACTCCATTTTCCGAAAAGGCATTCTTGTAAAACTTCTGCTGCTGAGATTTGATCTACTTGCGAATCATAAATACACAATTGATCTCTTTGATAGATTTGAACTTGTCTAAAAAGTTTATCCTTTTCCAACTCTCGTAAGTTATCAACTAAATGTTCTACAATTCCATCATGGTGCTCTTTGGGAGTCGCTCTAGCTTGACTAGGATCTACAGTATAGAGTTCTTCATAACGTATCAAGGTACTGAGATAGGACAATTCTGGCTTGGTTGCAATTAGTGCAAGTAGGACTTGATATCCTTTAGTTATCAATAATTGTGCCGTTTTTCTAGGAACTTCTGTTGTTCTCAAGGTACCCTCGATTAACAAATGATAACCTTGTTTACTCAATTCATCTACGAGATATTCAACCATTTTTCCCGCAAACACTTTGGTATAATCCACACTATCTTTACCATACTTTTCCTGTAGCCCAAGATAGTTCGGATGAAAAGAGCGATAACTATCACCATCAATGATAATGATATTGCCTTGAAATTCCCTTTGTTTCACACGATGAATCGTTGTCTTACCAGCACCACTCTGTCCACCGAGCAAGATAGCCTTGGGCTGAGATGAGGTTGTTTTTCCACGAGTTAAAGAACGAACGAGTCGCTTAGAAGCTCGTTCAAAATCATCTTGACTAAATTCTTCTAATTTCATTAAGCCACCACCAGATGAGTAGCTTGTTCTAGCATACGTTCAATGCCATCCAAATAGCCATTATATCGCTCTACATCCTCAAAAGTTGCAACAAGATAAATCTTCGTGTTAATCAAATCAGAAAGATCATCGCTCATTAGAACCCAAGGATTATTAGCATCATCAAATGCAATTTCTAGTTCATCTTGTAAACGATAAAGTTGCGCTAAGATATTCGCCCCTCGTTCTTTAATCACTTCAATTTTCAGAGTTAACTGATAATCTTCTACTGGTGTGAGCATTTTTTTCCTCCCCTACGATATCGATATAAGAAACATTAAATTTCTTGCAGATACGATCTATTAATTCTGTCGAAACTGTACTTGTCCCATTTTCATAACGGCTCAGGCTATTTCGAGAGATACCAACAATCTTTGCGAACTCAGATTGGGTTAGATTATGTGTTTTACGTAATATTTTTATATTTTCTCCAATCATAAGAGACCTCCTTTTATTTATTTCTATTATAGCACAAAAAGAGAAGTGCACCATTTTTTTGGTGCACTAAAAACAGACAAACCCTATTAAAAAAATATTAATATCTCAGATTTAGAGATTGACGACTATATAATGAAAACTCTGAAAAGTACTGATATCATGCTGTTTCCCATAGTTTTTTTAAATTTTTTTAAGCAAAACAAAAAGACATCCAAGAGAGTTCTCTTGAATGTCTGTAAACGTTGATATAATCGTATTGATTAACGTTTTTGAGAATTGTGATGCTTTACGAGCTTTTTTTCAAGCCTGGTTTGGAAAGTATGAATTTCAGTTGGACTAAAAACAGCGTAATATCAAGACTTTTCTCCGCTTTTTATAAAAAGCTTTTTTTCCAATCAAATTCAACTAATTTTATCCGAATGGTGTGGATTTTACCCCCAAAAATTACAGAGAATGGAGCTGATAAACACTAAACGTTCACACCATTAGTTAAATGATTTTTTTGTTCATCATTTTTTTCTTAGATGATAGAACTTCTAATTTATTTCTTATTCAAGCAAAAAAACAACCTGCTATAAGTAAGAAAGAGGAAGATACAAGAAAAAAACACGGCGTAAAAACCGATTCAGTTCATTGTCCTCAATCCTTGTCTGCTTCATTTTTCTTTTTACGAGATCGTTTTGTGAATCTTTTTCAGAGAGTTTTTGATCAATATACTTGTCAATGTTTTCATAAAATTCCTTGGTCGCTTCACTATCTAATGTTGGCGAGTTCTGAACTTGATTCACTTTCAATTGAACAGATTGAATACCGTAAGAGGCTTGTTTTTGGTGGAGTGTTTCTAATTCTTCTTCTGAAATCGGATCTCCAACAACCGTCAAGACCAATTCATTGTTACTTGACTTGTAGACTTGATTAATAACCGTATAATTGGCGAACTCATTTTCTACAAACTGTTTGATCCCTTCTTTGCGCGCTTGTTCTATTGTCAGAGTAACTGCCGAATAGCTAGCTGGAAGAATCAACAATACAATCAAAGATATCAAGCCAATTCTCATTTTAATGCTCAGCTCTTTAAATGAAGTTAAAGGAGATTTTCTCATCAAAATTCTTGTTCCAACAATGTTGGCTAGCATGATAAAGACACAGTTGATCAAGAAAAGATAGAGAGCCCCCAATAAAAATCGTACATTCCCATTAGCTAAACCATAGCCAGCAGTACAGATAGGCGGCATCAGAGCTGTAGCAATGGCTACTCCTGGCACGATATTGTTTGCTTCTTTTTTCCTTGAACCGATCACACCAGCAATCCCACCAGCAATAGCAATGAGGACATCCCAAATGGTTGGAGAGGTTCGTGCAATCAACTCGCTACTTGCATAAGACAAGGGAGAAATCCAGAAATACAGAGTCGAGACAAGCAAACTGACCAACACTTGAGTCAATAAAACCTCTAGAGATTGCTTGATTAAACGCGTATCAAAAATAGCTAAACCGAATCCCAGTCCAACAATCGGTGTCATGAGAGGTGAAATCAACATGGCTCCTATAATGACAGCTGTTGAATTCATATTTAGTCCGATAGAGGCAATAAAAATTGCACACATCAAAAATCGCTGTATCTCTCAATCGAACATGAAGGTCATCGTATAATTTCTCACGGTATTCCCGTGTTGAATAATTAGCAGATCATTTGTCCTCTCCTCTTTCCTTATTTAAATTGGTATAATAATTAAAAAAATAACAGCTGATAAACAGCCAAAAAAATATGAGCCCATAAATCGTCAAGAAGACACTGGTAATCCTTCCAATCAAGGTCACAGCTAGGAGATCCCCGTAGCCGACAGTCGTCGAAGTCACAAAAGCATACCAAAGACCGTCTCCGTAATTTGTGATAGCAGGTTCAACTAGGAAAAGCACGCCTCCTGACCCAAAAACAAAGGTCACAAAACTCAGAGCAAACCGAGTAAAACCCGTAACCTGCATAATATGCCATAACATTTTTTTAAACGTTTCATTTGTTCTCCTTATTCATACTAGCTCCTGACCGAGCCGTTTTTTTCCAATAATCAAAGTGAAGATAGGACATGATCTCCATCAGAGAAAGATAGACAAACTGATAGATCTGATTTAAGCTGATTATCAACTGATATTGTTTGAAAAAAATGACTGGAAGAAAAGACCAGATATGACTGTCTTGAATCAGTCCCTTCTTAATATCAGACAGGATATTAGCTAAAAGCTCCCAAGGACTGAAACGGTAAATCCTTGACATTTATATAGATCCGGTCCACCACATCATTCAGACTGGTATCTTGGATGGCATGAAATTCTCCAAAGAGAACTCCTGCCGCTCCAAGAGTAGAAACAAATTCCACCAAATAATTTCTGAGGAAATTTTCTCAACCTTTTCCCATAATGTGTTTAGTGCCATCCATAACGATCCCAACCAGAAAAAAAGGAAAAGAAAACAAGCAAAGAAATTTTTGCCGTAAATCCCAAAAAGCTTGAAGACTTGGTGTCGTTGGTTTTTCTAACTCTAAAATCAAAATGGTCATAATAATTGCTAGAACAGCATCTGTCAATGCAATTAATCTATCTTTCTTCATCGGATTACATTGCCTTTCATTTTGTAGTATTCTATCTCATCGTATAATATTTATTAATCTTAAATATTGGATAGTCACTTCATATTTTGAGTACAAACAAGATACACTAAAAAGCATGTATCTGTCATATTTTATTTAACTTTAGAAATATTCATCCATCTAATCAATAAATATATCATATTTCACAATAAATGACTACTATCAAAGATACATTTTCTTTCAGATTTCTCCCTTTTCAACTTGGCTAACTTGACCTGCATTACCTAGGTCGCTTTGCTTTTAAATTATACTTTTTTTCTTAAACATTTGATACGAGTAGGTCTTTTTCTTGTGAGTAATTTTTCATCAAAAAAATTTCATAGATAAGTCTCTATATAATCATGGATAAAGTAGTAAAAAAATAGTTGTTATCCTAGTTGATTAAAAAAATCTCTGATTTCCTCATCTTTTATAAAATAATATATAATTTTCCCTCTCTTCTAGTGTCCAAGATGTTTTTGATTGGCTGGTTTACGAAGATGGTGGGAGGCAGATGCCATACTGAGATTTAGTAAACAGGCTATATCACAGACACAGAGTTCTTCAACAGCAAGGAGATAAAAGATGATATTTATCTGTTTATTATCGGTAAATTTTGATAAAATGCGAAGTGATTTTTTTGGACTTTTTCCTTTTCAAGGTAGTTCGTTGCGGTTGTAACATTTTGTTGATTTAATAACATCCACTTGACAGATACTATCTTTTTTTCATAATTTTTTTCTCCTAGCCTAACACAGCCCATAGCATGTCAAAGCTGTTGTTTTCAATCAGGATATACATCCCCAATCCTAAATAGACAACGGCAATAAACCATCTGCTATATTTTTTTCCAAAGTTTCTCCAACAGAAGGGACTTGTGCTAATTTTTGGGCAGAAAAAAACCAAGAGATAAATCATGACTAGAAAAGTAAGTAAAGTCACTATCAAATTCGCTAAATTTAAGGTGGTAAAATATGGGACAAAAGACACCAATATTGTCAGCACCACAACTTGCAAAAAGTAATCATAGCGACTAGAAAAAAATCAGGTTTTTATTGTCTTTTCGCAAACCATCTTTTGCAATAGCTTCTCCATCAGAATCTCCTAAAAGCAAAACTTTTGAGGCCCTAGGAAAATTGGAATCAAACCGAGTAAACCTAAAATCTCTTTACTAGGAATATAATTTAAGACAAATGCAAAAAGCAAACTTAGGAATATTAGACTAACAGAGCCTAGAAATTGTCCTAAATAGATGTTAATGATGTCCTTTCTGCTTTTTCTTTTTGGCAAAAAAAATAACATTAGGATAATAAGTAAGTCTACAGCTGTCCCAGAATACAGGATTATTGAAGTAACAATATTTTTGAATCATAAAACACCTCATTCAAATATTTTTTTGAATGTATTCTAACATTAAACCTTTGTAGATGTCAACTTAAAAATCCACCAATTAATAATTGCATGTCAATATTTGTATTGTGAAACTAGTTTCAGAAATATATAGTCTTAAAAGTATGTCCACTGCCAATGGTTTTTCAATATTTAAAAAGGAGAGAACCAATTTGGTCCTCTCCAGGGTATAATTTTCCACCAACCCACTACAGTTGACAAAAGAGCCGTTATTCTCAAATGAGACAACTCCTTTTTAGTTTTTTATAACCTCAGCTTCTCGGTCTCTTACCTACTTTTTAATAGAAAGACTACGAAGGACGATTCTTAAAAGTAGTCAGATTGTGCAATATCGAAAGATTAGATGGGCTTAACCAATTTAACAACCCAAATCCAATTAAACTTCCATTTATTACAACTGTTTCTTGAATATTTCTTTGAATTAATTTCTGCAACGATTCAGATAAAGAATTCAATTCCTCGAAGAAATCTAAACGATTATCTAATAATAAAATATCACTCATCTGCTTAGAAATATCAGCACTTTCATTCATCACAACCCCAATATCTGCAAGCGTCAAGGCAGCAGAGTCGTTTAACCGTCTCCAACCATCAAAAATAGTTCAGCCAGCTTTCTGTAATTCCTGAACCAACTGAAACTTACCATCTGGTTTTAAATCAGTATAAACGTTGTCAAATGGCAGATCTTTAACCAACTCTTCTGTTCTAGCCAACGTATCACCAGTTGCCAGAATCAGTTTTTTCCCTTGGCGCTTTAGCTTTTTCAATGCAACTTTCGCCTCGCTTCTCAAGGGAGTGTGGATACAAAAACATCCCAATTAATTCTTTCTTATAAGCCAAAAAAACAATAAATTGTAATGAGTCTTATATTGCTCAATCAAGGCCAGCTGCTCAGAACTAATTCTTACCTGTTCGTCTTGCATTAGTACATAATTTCCAATGACAACCGATTGACCATCAATTTGCGATTTAATCCCTTTGCTTGCAACATACTGAAGCTTGCCATGCATTTCTTCGTGTTCAATGCCTTCAATTTCAGCTTGTTTAACAATTGCATTGGCAATAGGATGATAGATATGTTCCTCCAAACATGCACTTATTCTTAAAATATCTTTCTCAGTATAATCTCCGAAAGGAAGAACCTTTTTCAACCAAAGGATAACTCGTCGTGATGGTACCCGTTTTATCAAACAAGAAAGTATCCACTTCCAGATATTTTTTCTAATACATCACCATCTTTAATAACCATTTCTCGATTTAGACCTTCCTTTATGGCCGTAAGGTAGGCTACAGGTGTGGATATTTTTTTAGAGCACATGAAAAATCCACCAATAAAAAAAGGAAATGGCTTTTTGAAAAACGAACCTGTTAACAGATAAGTCAAACCAGCACCTAAAAGTTATATTTTACAACCTTGTCTGCCATCCTAATAAAAATGACGTTGTTTTGTCTTCTTACTCTCTTCAGATTTTTTTCATCAGATTGATGAGTTGCAAAAATACGACTGTTTATCTGATTATCAGTCACACGAATTCTTAACTCTCCTGTTTCCAAAACAGTATTCCTCATACAGAATCTCCCTCTTTCTTTTTCAACAGGGAAGCTCTCTCCAGTCAAAGGAACTCTCATTGACCATGCCTAATCCTGAAACCACTTGGCCGTCAAACAAGATTTCATTACCTTGGGAGACAACTAATACATCACCTACTTGAACATCAGAACTCTTGATGCTGATGACCATGTCTCCCCGCACTAAGAAAACATCACTTTCTTTAGCAAGAAGGCTTTGTTCCAAATCTGTTGCTGTTTTTTTAAAGACCACTGATCCAGATGATTACCCAAATCAAGCATAAACATGATGTTGCTAGCTGTCTTGGATTGGTTCATAAACAAGGACAACAAAATGGCCGAACAGTCCAAGACCTCCATGGTTAGTTCCTTGCGCGCTAAAGTTTGATAGGCTTCTTTGACATAACCCAAAAGCCTGATAACAAGTCCAAATATAACGAATAGGGTAGGGTACAAAACTTCGAAACAGCAAACGCTTAATCGCTGCACCCGATACAATTGAATAAGCACTCTCTTCTCTACGAATGGGAAGAGTCATCAAGTCCGAAACTTTCCCCTTGTCAATTTTTTTTAAAAAGGCCTCTGCATTTTCTAATACAGAAGCCTTCTTTCATACGTAGAGTAAAGTGCTGCTGATCCATATAAAACTGAATAGAGTCGATCCCTTTTTCATCTTTAGCCAAGGAACGAAGATAATCTTGAATATCCAAGGTCAGTGAAAACGAGGACGATAATCGGATATGTTGATATCCTCTGTGTAGCACTTTAAAAGACATATTATTCACCTGTCAGGCTATCTAATTGTTCTTCTTTCTTTTCCTGTTCGTATAAATATTTAGCGTCTTGTAAAACATCATCACCGTGTTGTTTTACAACAGAAACAGATGCATCCAGTCCATCTTTCAATTTGTAAGCTTTAGCCAAGGCCTTAGAATAGCCTTTCTTAGCTTCTTTACTTGCTAAGACTTTCAAGCCAAGCGTCCCAAATGCTACCCCTCCTAAGAAGAGAGATGATTTTTTCGCAACTTTTGCGACGTTTAATACTTCTTTTAACATGTTTATTTCCTCCTTGTAACTATTGTGGCGAAAAAAATGACAGCAAAAGCAATTGCTGATATCTGATATATAGATAAAATTCTCTATACTGATATTTAATTATATTATGATGAAAACAATATACTTTATTTTTTTGATACTGTCAAATAATTATGTGTAAACACTTAAGTAGAGTTACAGGGTGTTAATTAAATAAAGCTTTCAAGTGTATCAGAACATTGACCAAACCCTTTATGGATTCGTTGACTTTGCTTGAAATTATAATCTTCAAACAACGTAACTAAGTAACGTTCCAGAGCCTCCTCATTAGGAAAAAAAAGAACCTTCTTTTTTTCGTTTGATGTTTGATTTCTTTGTTAAGAGACTCAATGAGGTTTTGTCGAATACATGCTGTGCCAAATCTGGTAGGAAACTGATAAAAAGTTAAAAGATTATCCGTCTTCTCCAGACTTTCCATGACTTTCCTATACTTTGGTTTCCATTCGGCGAGAAAGTCCTCTAAAAGCTTGTCCTGCCATTTCTAAATTTTTCAGCACGATAAATCATTATAAATTGCCCCAGAATAACCGCTCTATCTGCTCGTTTCACTTTACTAGCTAGATTTCGACTAATATGAATTAAAGCAACATTGTTGTTTAGCTAATGGGTGAGCCTGACTGATAATCTGCTCAAGCCCCTTAAAGCCATCTGTAACTACAAGAGAAATCTGTTGGATTCCTTGGTTTTGAAGCTTGTCTAACAGGGTGGACCAAGAAGCATTGTTTTCTTGAGGCAACTGTGCATAGCATATCTCTATGCGACTAAAGTCGCTAGAGCTATCCTAATTGCGCACCGCCAGTTCTCATAGAAAAAAACACCTTGCAAGATGCAAAGTGTTTTCGTTTGTATTCTGCTGTCCAGCAACGAATTAACGTTTAGAGAACTGGCTAGCTTTACGAGCCTTTTTCAAGCCTGTTTTCTAGTATTTTTATATCTATTGGCAGATTATCCGACTTATCCCCATCAACATCTGACTCTAACTCAACCTCTGAAGAAATCCTAATATTGCGTACTTTGATATATTCGATATTATTGTTACCTACTAGATCCCCTTTTTTTAATAAATCTGGGATAGCCGATAATTTAGAAATGATGGATGAATCCTTTAAAAATCAAGATATTTCCATATTCATCTGTATTTTCATCAAATAGTTTTTTGTCTGCATAGTAATTGGATAGAAGAACTAAGACCTGAGTAGCTTCACCTTCATAATTGCCATTTTTGCTTTCAAAAGGTAATAATTGCTTGTTCATAGCTTGGCGAATCAGTTGCACCAGCCAAATTAATTGTCTTGACCGACGAATAAAGCGACTTCTTTCAAGGATTCGACCATAAGGAAACAGTTGGCAGATTCTATAAAAAGTGTCGATGTGATTCGGCACGCTCATCAGACTCGCTACACAGAGCTGGTACATAATATCTGCTATAATTTTCTGGAAGATTTGGTCAAGCGGTCTTTTAGCCGTGTGACAGGCATACAGGAAAAACACTATTTATTTACTTTTTGCACGGGAGGCTTTAAGATGTTGCTGGACGCCTTTCTTGATAATCACTCAGAGTCGCCAGAGTGTCTGGGCTGGGATATGGCAAAGATATACCGCTGCCTGAAACTGTTCTTTGACGCTGATAAACGCGACATATCAATTAAAATGTCGCACTAAAATGATTGAAAAGTGATTGAAACTGTATTATAATGAACGTATATATTTAGAAAAGAGGTACTAACTATGGAAAACCTAGTAGTTTCAGTCTTTAACACTGAAAGCGAAGCTTATCAGTCCTTTGCGGATTTGAAGGCTTTCCGCCAAACTCAGACGACCAAGGTTGCTCAAATCGCCTTGGTCAAAAATGAAAACGGTCACATCGTTGAAAAAGAACGCTATGACTTTGAAGATTCAACGACGGATGCAACCCTAGAAGGTGGCTTGCTCGGTGCAGTTATCGGGCTTTTGGGTGGTCCTATCGGCGTCTTGTTTGGTTATGGTATTGGCAGCCTCTATGGTTTGGCTGCTGGTGATACCGTTGATACGGCAGAAGCTGGCTTGATTGACGTTGTGTCTCAAAGAAATTGATCGACGGCGAAACAGCCGTTGTCGCCTTGGTGCAAGAAAACAACGAAGCAGTCATCGATGCTTACTTCACCAAGTACGACACCCAAATCGTGCGTTGGGATGTAGCAACCGTCGTAGCCGAAATCGAAGCAGCTCTGCAAGTCAAGAAGACCTCTACAACCAGGCACGTGCACAAATGAAGGCTGAACGTAAAGCCGAACGCAAGGCTAAACTTGAAGAATTCAAGGCAAATGTCAAAAGCAAAAATTTGACAAATTGAAAGCCTAACGTCTAAGCGTCTCATAAATTTAAATGTGACTGAGACGCCATTTTAAAAATTTATGTGCGTCAGATTCTCACAGTTAAATAATTGCGTTGACAAAGCCGTTACAGCCGTTCTTCCATTCTTTGAAAAGAATGTTTAATAGACAAGAAATCTGGACTAGTATTGGTCTGGATTTTTTTGTGAATATAGAGGTCATAGCTTTTTTTGACTATGCTTCGTTATAATTAGAAAAAAATTTTTAAGTTTTATCAAGATGAAATCAGTCAGACGAAGACATCCCGAATTAGCACCAGCATCACCACACAAACTAAGACATACTGGTGCTACTCTTGCTAAACAAGCAGGTGTTTCTCTTGAAGCCTTCTCAGAAGCTCTTACTCATAGTGATAAAGAGATTACAAAAAAACTTACGTTAATATCAAAGATAAAGTCAATCAGACTGTAGGTGATATTGCTTTTCGTAGTTTAAAAAAAATTGATGGGGGTGAATATGAGGGTGAATTTTTGGGGTGAACTTTGATTTTTTTGAAACAAAAAGACATCCAGAAATAATTCTTGAATGTCTGTAAACGTTGATATAATCGTATTGATTAACGTTTTTGAGAATTGTGATGCTTTACGAGCTTTCTTAAGACCTGGTTTCTTACGTTCAACTTTACGTGAGTCACGTGTAAGAAGTCCTGCGCGTTTCAATGAATCGCGGAAGTCTGGGTCTACTTGAAGAAGGGCACGAGCGATACCGTGACGGATGGCTCCTGCTTGACCAGCGTATCCACCACCTACAACGTTAACGAAAACGTCGTATGAACCTGCAGTTGAAGTAACTGCGAATGGTTGGTTGATTACCAAGACGAAGGTCAGCGTGTGGGATGTACTCTTCAACATCTTTTTTTGTTAACAGTGATTTTACCAGTTCCTGGAACAAGGCGAACGCGTGCAACAGCGTTTTTACGACGTCCAGTACCTGCATATTGTGCTTGTGACATAGCTTTGTTGTTCCTTTCCTTAGATAAGTCCTGAAATATCAAGAACTTCTGGTTGTTGTGCAGCGTGAGTGTGCTCAGCGCCTACAAATACTTTCAACTTTCATACCTTGAGCGCGGCCAAGGTATTGTGTGGAAGCATACCTTTAACTGATTTTCTCGATCAAACGAACAGCATTTCTTTAGAGCGAAGTTCACCTGCTGAAGTTTGATTTCAATCCACCTGGGTACATTTGAGTGAGTGTAGTAGATCTTATCAGTTGCTTTTTTTACCAGTCAATTTTAACTTTTTCAGCGTTGATAACGATTACGAAGTCACCTGTATCAGTGTGTGGTGTGAATGTTGGTTTGTTTTTTTCCGCAGTACGCTTGCTACAACTGCAGAAAGGCGTCCAAGAGGGTACATCAGTAGCGTCAACTACATACCATTTGCGTTCAACTTCACCTGGCTTTAGCCATGTATGTTGTTTTGTTCATGATTTCTCCTATGAATATCGTTTTTGTTTACAGGGCGGATGTTCCGGTCCGCGAGTTATTTGAAAGGTTCCGGGGCCTTACAAATGGGGTAAACAATACCGCCTACTATCATATCAAAAATAGTAGGCAAAAGCAATAGATTTGAAGCAATTATTTATGAAATAGCGATTTCATGTTTTCTTAGTCTTGAATGTCTTGGGCAATACTAAAGAGTCCCAAAGTTCCAGGACCAGTATGGGTAGAAATGACAGGTCCCAGAGGCATGAGGAGAACTTCCTCACTTGGTCGCTTTCCAGCAGCTGGGCTTTTAAACTCTCAGCAATCTCTTTGGCACCTGCATAGGCGATGACCACCCGCGGGTCAGCAACTCCCTCCAGAGTCATGCGGACCACTTCGGCCTGCGCCTTCTTCTTGCCGCGAACCTTAGCGACCGAGTCCAGAGTTCCATCTCCCTGACAGCGATAATCGGCTTGATATTGACCAAGCTCCCCATAAGCGCAGCAGTTTTGGAAATCCGACCTCCCCGCATGAGGTGATTGAGGTCATCAACCAGAAAATATGTCTTGACCTTAGGCACCAAGCTCTCAATCAGGTCCGCTGTCTGCTCCAAGGTCTGGCCTGCCGCTCTAGCTTCTGCCGCCTTCATGACTAAAAGTCCTTCACCCATAGAAGCCGCCTTGGTATCAATGATGCGAATCAGCGCATCTGGAAAATATTCCAAGACTATCTCCCGTGCCATGACTGCGCTCTGATAAGTACCAGATAGGGCTGAAGCAAAGGCTACATAGAGAACTGGTGTCCCTTCCTTAGCATAGCTACGAAAGACATCTTCAAACTGGCCGACATTGATCTGGCTGGTAGTCGGCTTGCTGCCGGACTCCATCTTGTCCAGAAGTTCTTGGCCGGTCAGCTTGCCTGCGCCAACTGTCTCATAGGTTTGTCCATCTAGCTGAATGGTCAGGCCTAGGACCTGCACATCATTTTCCTGAGTCCAGTTTTCTGGCAGGTCTGCTGTTGAATCAGTTAAAATTTTAAAGGTCATCTTTTTTCTCCATCATTTTTTGTAAATCGCGCAAAGATTGGCTGTCCATCGGTCGCAAGGGCGGTCTTTGCAGGTTGATTTGTCCGCTCAGTTTATTGAGGTCTGATTTGGTAACAGCCACTCGCTTCTCTAGCTCTCTAGCGGAAACTCTCAAAGCTCCTTGGGCGAAGACAGTCCACTGCTCATTGAGATCGCTGGTCGCAACCGACACCTGATTTTTGGGTGTATTGATCTCAGCTGCCAAGCGCTCGATATAGTCATCCGCCGTTTCCTCCTCCTCGGTGAAAACGACCGTTACATTAAACTCCTCGTAGGTCTGCCGAACTCCCGGCATATACTGGGCATCAAAGACGCAGATAACTTCCAGTCCTTCAAAGCTGGCATAATTGCTGAGCTTCTGGAGCAGAATCGTTCGTGCGGCATCTAGTTCTCCGCGGTTAAAGTAAGGACGAGTCTCCCGCCAAAAGGCCGTCATATTGTAGCCGTCCACCAGTAAGATTTTTCTTTTCATAGGCGATTGCGAAAGACTTCATACATGAGAATAGCTGCTGCGACACTGGCATTGAGGCTCTGGACATGCCCATTCATGGGAATGGAAATCATCTCGTCCACCTGCTTTTTGATATTGGTTGAAATCCCCTTGCCTTCGTTGCCGATGATGAGGGCCAGCTTGCCTGCCGTATTCCACTTATGAGAAGGCGTCCCCTGCATATCCGTACCCGAAAATCCAGAAACCAGCTTCCTTGAGCTTGTCCAGAGTCTGGCTGAGATTGGTCACACGGGCAATGGGAATATGCTCAATAGCGCCCGTTGAGGTCTTGGCTACGACTGGTGTCACACCGACGGCCCTGTGCTTGGGAATGATGACTCCAGCCACATTGGTCGCGTCAGCCGTCCGCAAGATAGAGCCCAGATTGTGCGGATCAGTCAGTCCGTCCAAAATCAATAAGAGCGGATTGTCTTCCTGCTCTGCTTTTTTCAACAGCACCTCGAAGTCAGTATAGGCGAACTCAGCCACCCGCAGAACAAAGCCCTGATGAACAGCTCCGTCAGTCATTTCCTGCAAGGTCTTCTTCGGTGTCCAGGAGATGGAGACCTTTTTTTCCGCTGCTAAATCTTTGATTTTATCGACCTTTTTACCACGCAGGTCATCTTGAATGTAGAGTTTATTTCCAGTGTTAGCTGCGAGAGCCTCTGTCACCGCATGCACACCGTAGACAATATCGTTTTTTTCCATAGGACTAGTATAACACAAAGGCGAAAAAATGGCGGCAGGATTTACTCGGGCGAGACAGAATTCTGCTCTGATAAAAAGCAATCAGCAGCTCCCAAGATTCCCCGCCAGTCATGCTATAATAGAAAGAAGTCTAAAAAAGGAAACTCTTACTCATGTCTCTTCTCCAACGCACCATCAAGCTGGCACTAGCTACCTGTCTCGCTGCTTGGCTAGCTGACTTTTTAGGTCTGGCCTACTCAACTTCAGCCGGAATTATTGCCATTCTCAGCGTGACCGATACCCGTCGCAGCACTGCAAAGCTAGCTGGCAATCGCTTTTTATCTACCCTGCTGGCTCTGGCTATCGGAAGCCTGGCCTTTCACTTTCTAGGTTTTCATCTCGGAGCATTGGCCATCTATATCGCGATCTATGTGCCTCTGGCCTTTCGGCTTGGCTGGGAAATCGGCATTACACCCAGCACCGTCCTCGTCACCCATCTGCTCTTAGAAAAATCCACCTCCTGGTCTCTGCTTGGCAATGAGCTAGCTCTATTTCTCATCGGAACTAGTTTTGCCCTCCTAGCCAATCTCTATATGCCCTCGCGCCAGCAAGAAATTGACAGCTACCATGAGCAAGTGGAGGAACAGCTGAAAAAGATTTTGCTGCGCTTTGAATATTTCTTAAAAGCTGGAGACGGCCGAAATGATGCAGCTCTGATCAAGGAGCTGGACAAGATTTTGCAGCAGGCCTTGCAGCTGGTCTATCTGGACCACTCCAACCACCTCTTTCACCAGACCAACTACCATATCCACTATTTTGAAATGCGGCAGGCTCAAAACCGTATCCTGCAAGACATGGCCAGCAATATCAACAACTGCCATCTAGCAGCCAGTGAAAGCTTGATTTTAGCCCGCCTCTTCTCCCAGACCGCTAAGCAGCTGAGCCAAGAAAATCCCGCCCGAGACCTCTTGGACGAGATTGACAACTATTTAACCGTATTTCGTGAGCGACCACTCCCTAAGACCCGTCAGGAATTTGAAACCCGCGCCATGCTCCTGCAACTCCTGCGAGACTTGGAAACCTTTTATTAGAATTAAGGTAGAATTTTACGAGAATTATAAAGAAGACTAGCGGCTTTTGTTTGGCAAATAAAATACTAACATCAAAAAAGAGATAAAGACTTTTAATCATCTTTATCTCCGCATTAAAACAACAAGTTTTCATTTCATGACATCGGCTATATAGCTGATGTCTTTTTAATTTGGTTCCTTAGTATCATAAACCTTGTTTCCCTTAAAATAGACGTAATAGTCCTTATCATCCTCATCCGCCCAAACGAAGCGAGTAAACATACCTGTCACATCCAGTCCACGTGGTTTACCTAGTTTTTTGACAACATCTTGGGCTGACATTCCTTTAGAAATACCGCTTAAACTTTCCACCTGCTTAGAAGAAGTGAATGTAATCAGCTTATTCATGACAACAGAATTTTCATCATAAGCAATAAGGATAGTATAATTATCTGATTTCCACAGGTCACCTCCACTACTGAGCTCTGAAGTTGGCTGACCCAACTTAGCACGTACTTCATCCTTTTTAGTAGCAACCCGATCAGACTCCTCTTCAAAATAAATGAGATTGATTGATTTAAATTCTTCCCACTTATCAATATCTTGCATATCAGTAAGGGCATCCAAAGATTGACCAAAATCATTAAAGAGAGTATATGGATCATCTTCAATTGCAGAAGACGAACTAGATGAGCTATAGTCATAGTCGTCATCAGAGTATTCTTTTTTCGAAGATGAACTCTGTTTTCTAGAGTAGCTAGAGCTAGATGAGGACGAAGTATTGCCACTTCGTCTGAAAAGAGGGACAAACATGCAGGCGCTAAGTGTCATCAGACTAAATAAGCATACTGCAAACAATATAAATTTTTTCATAAGATTCCTTTATTCAATTTAGATACATTATTTTACTGTATCTTAGGTTTATCTATCGCTTTTTTTCATAAAACATAAGAGCGTTATTACTAAATATTACTCTTCGATATCAATTCCTTTGGATTCAAATAAATCACGTACTTCTTTAGAAAATGGAAAGATTGTTCCGTCTATGGTTTTTAAATTCGAAAACTGTGATAGCTCTTTTTCACTCACATTTTCCAAATCAAATTGATCATCTTCACCATCCCATAAAGGGATTAATTGCGCATAGATATCATTACCTCCATCAAAGAAGAGGCTTTCCACATTCTGCGCATACTCTTTAGGTATTTCCAACTGTTTAAAATAAGTCTCTACTTCAGGAATTGGTGTCTCATCGAAGTCTTCTGGATCTACAGATAATTTCTCAGATTCACAAAAACTGTAAACGTTAAATCGTGGCTCAAGCACGTTTTGTTCATACATCAACTCCTGAATAATAGCCAACTTGAAATTAAAATTGTCAAATTGTAAGAAATCACTCATAAATTGGTTCCTTTCATAATCAGAACGAACCCTCTATCTTCCGGATACACCAGTCAATCAGCTCTTCCAGTCGCTCAATGGCTTCGGTCATATGCAGGTAGCCCATGACTGCCTCAAAGCCGGTAGACATCCGATAGGTGACGATATCTGTATTCTTAGCCTTGGTGTGGCTGTTGGCATTGCGGCCGCGCTTGTAGATATCTTCTTCCTTTTCCGTCAGAATCCCTTCTTCTAGCATGAGAGAGATGAGATTAGCCTGAGCCTTGGCAGAGACGTACTTGGTCGCTTCCCTGTGCAGCTGATTGGGCTTAGTGAGCCCCTGAAAAATCAGGTGACGCCGGATATACATGGAGTAGACAGCATCACCCTCAAAGGCGAGGGCAATGCCGTTAATCAGGTTGACATCAGTCACGGGTCCACCTCACTCCGTCCTTGGTATCTAAAAGCTTGATGCCCTGAGCGGCCAACTCATCCCGAATACGGTCTGCAGTCGCAAAGTCTCGATTACCCCGCGCCACTTGGCGTTCCTCAATCAAGCGCTCAATGTCCGCGTCCAAGACTTCTTCCACAAAGACGATACCAAAAACTTCTAAGAGCTCGGCCAAGGCTCCCTTGACTTCAGCGGTGTAGTTGCCAGAGTTGATCCACTTGGCCAGCTCGAAGACAACCGTGATACCATTGGCCGCATTGAAATCTTCGTCCATGGCGGCAGTGAATTTGTCCAGAAAGGCCTGAAGCTGAGCAGATTCTGCCTGACCCGTGAAAGGCTGCTCATAGGTATTTTTCAAATATTTGAGATTGGTCGCTGCATCATGAACAGCTTTTTCTGTGAAATTGATAGGCTTGCGGTAATGCTGGGTAGCAAAGAAGAAACGCAATACCTGACCGTCAATGGTCTTGAGGGCATCATGAACAGTGATAAAATTGCCTAGAGACTTGGACATCTTAACATCGTCAATGTTGACAAAGCCATTATGCATCCAGTAGTTGGCAAAAGTCTGACCAGTCTTGGCCTCTGACTGGGCGATTTCATTGGTATGGTGAGGAAACTCTAGGTCTGCCCCACCACCGTGGATATCAATAGTATCACCCAAAATCTCCGTCGACATGACCGAACACTCGATGTGCCAGCCCGGACGACCTGCTCCCCAAGGGCTGTCCCAAGAAATCTCGCCCGGCTTAGCTGCCTTCCAGAGAGCAAAATCCACCGGATTTCCTTACGAGCAGTCTCCTCATCTGTCCGACCAGAAGCACCCAACTCCAAGTCTGCCAAGGTTTTGTTGGCTAGTTTGGCATAATTGTGAGATTTTTCCACTCGGAAATAGACATCGCCTTCTGACTCATAGGCGTAGCCCTTGTCCACCAAAGTCCGCACAAAGTCAATGATTGCCTCCATAAAGTCAATCACGCGCGGATGCTGAGTAGCCGGCTTAACACCTAGCTGCTCAACGTCAGCACGAAAAGCTGCGATGTACTTATCAGCCACTTCTTTGGGAGTAATGCCCTCTTTCTTGGCTCGATGGATAATCTTATCATCTACATCTGTAAAATTGGAAATATAGTTGACCTCAAATCCCCGATACTCAAAATAGCGACGAACTGTGTCAAAAGCTACTGTTGAGCGGGCATTGCCGACATGGATATAGTTATAAACCGTCGGACCGCAGACATACATGCGAACCTTGCCCTCTTCAATGGGCACAAATTCACGTAGGCTGCGGGTCATGGTGTCGTAAATTTTAATCATGCGGTCCACTCCCTTCTCTATTTCTGACTTTTTCGGCTGAAAACCAGCTCTGCAAAAGGGCCAAATTGTCTGAGGCTATCCAGTTGGTAAAAGCGCTGCCCTTCCTCTTGGGTAAAGAGGGGAACCCCCTTTCCTAGGATAAGGGGCGCTATCTGAATAATGAGGTGGTCGAAAAGATCCGCATCCAAGAGCGGTCCTACCAAGGAATTACCACCAATCACAAAGACATTTTTGCCTTTGTCAATCTGGTGAACAAAGTCCACCACATCCCCAGCTACTGGCTGGTAATTGCTGACAGGCAGGTGCCTATCATGCGTAAAGACATAGTTTTCCGTAGCTTGATAAAAACTTTCTACATCTTGCAAATCTTGGATTTCCTCAAAGGTCCGCTTGCCCATGATGGTGATATCCATTTGCCTGTAAAAGTCATCATAGCCTGTATCCTCTACAGAACCAAGCTGATGCAGCCAGTCTATCCTGTGCTGGCTGTCTGCCAAGTAGCCATCCATGGTGATACAGCCGTAAAAATATACTGCCATTCTTGTAGTTACCTTTCTAGTTCCTTTGCTATTGTCAAAGCGATAGTGAAAAAAGTCATGGCATCAGCTGTCCGCTCTTCATGGCGGGCATCCCAGGTTCGGTTATGATGATCCACATAGTCAGCTGTGTAGAAGAACTGATAGACTTTACTCTTGCGAAATTGACTCCAAGCCATGATAGCTGAAGCTTCCATGTCCACCACTTTGGCTCTAGCAGCCAAGCGACGCTTGACCTTATCAGGCGTTTCTCGACAAAAGGCATCAGTCGTCCAAGACTTGGTGCGGATATGCTCGATATTGTGCTTGTCAAAGATGGCTTCCAGCTCGATCAGCAGAGACTCGTCATAGGCTACTTCGTCACCCGGTGGGGCATAGTGATAGCTAGTTCCTTCATCTCGCAATGCGGCTGCAGGCAGGATGATCTTGTCAGCCTCAATTGAGCGGTCCAAACGCCACAGGAACCTAGAATGATGAAATTCTTGAAGCCTCTAGCCGCCAACTCCTCCAGCTGGCCAACTATCATGGGAGCCCCAATCAGAGCCAACATAACTGCTAGCTTGCTAGGACCTTGGCGGTAAATATACCATGGATGCTGTCCGTTTATGCTTTTCAAATAGCCTCCCGGATAGACTTCCTCTGACTCGACCAAACGTTTCAGAATTTCGCCATTAAAGGACAGGATGATCGTTTCGCATACCTCACCCTTGTCATGGACTGGCTTTTCATTTGGCTCAATGACTGCTGCCACATCTTCAAATTCCTCTAATAGCATAACTTCTCTTTCTTTAAGGCTGCAGCAAATCCACCTTCATCTTTTCTATGCGGCGCAGTTTGGTCTCATCTTTTTTAGCTTCACTGATATAGCGAGCCCATTCGCGCTGGTGGCTAGGCGGCAATTTTGTAAAACGATCCTTGGCAAGACCGTCCAAACCTTCTTTCAGTTCAAGGACTACCTGGTTCAAAATAGCATCTGATAAATCTGACATGTCGGTTCCTCCTGTCATATTTTACTTAGATAACTTTGCCAACTTTTTCTACAGACTTGACGAATGGTGGCTGGCTTCGCGGGCATGCTCTAGCTTGTCTAGATAGTATTCCCGTTTCTCCTCTACCTCGTGAATGGTTGGCTCGTCTTTCTCACCGTGAACACGGACAATCTTGGCCGGTACACCAACAACTGTCACATCACTTGGAACATCAGCCACTACAACTGCACCGGCTCCGACCTTGGCTTTTTCACCAATCTCAATTGGTCCAATGACTTGAGCATGGGCAGAGACCAAGGCACCCCGACGGACGGTCGGGTGGCGTTTGCCTGTATCCTTGCCCGTACCGCCTAGGGTCACGCCGTGGTAAAGCATGGCCCCCTTCTCCACAATGGCTGTCTCACCAATCACTAGGCCACTGCCATGGTCGATGAAGACACCTGACTCAATCTGAGCGCCGGGATGAATCTCAATCTGGGTCCAGAAACGCCAGAATTGACTGTGCATGCGCGCCAGCAGCTTGAAGCCGTGCTGCCACAAAAAATGCGAGAGGCGGTGGGCCGCCAAAGCTTTGATGCCTGGATAGGTTAGCAAGACTTCTAACGACGTTCGTGCCGCCGGGTCATTTTCCTTTACGATATCAATGGATTCCTTCCACCAACCCATGCTAGCCTCCTTCCTTCTCTAAACAAGGAGAGACGAGAACTAGGCTCGCCTCTGCCGATTTCTGATGAGGTCTACAGGGATGAGCGACCTCTTATTCTTCTGTTTTAGGGCTTTCTTGATGGTCTTTGTGACCTTTGTGCTCCTTGTGCGGATGATGTCCCTTGTCATGATGATGTTTTGGCTTATCAGACTTTGGCGGACGCGGCAGCAATACTTTCATGGAAGCATCTACCCGACCTTTGGCATCAATCTTGATCACCTTGACATCCACTTCATCACCGATTTGTACGACATCTTCGACGTTGTTGGTCCGAGTCCAAGCCAGCTCTGAGATGTGAACCAGTGCATCCGTCTTGTCAAAGAGATTGACAAAGGCACCGAATTTCTCAATTCGAACAACCTTGGCATGGTATACTTCATCCACTTTTGCTTCGCGGACTAGACCAGCAATGATTTCCTTAGCACGATTGATGGCGTCTTGATCGCTGGAGTAGATGGATACATTACCCTCTTCATTAATATCAATCTTAACACCGGTCTCAGCGATAATCTTGTCGATGGTTTCCCCACCCTTACCGATGACAATCTTAATCTTGTCCACATCAATCTTGATGGTGTCGATTTTCGGAGCAGTTGGAGCCAACTCTGGACGTGGAGCAGGAATCGTCGCTTCAATCAAATCTAGGATTTCAAAGCGGGCTTTCTTAGCCTGAGCCAGAGCTTCTGTCAAGATCTCTGCTGTAATTCCTTCAATCTTGATATCCATTTGCAGGGCGGTAATCCCTTCGCGAGTACCAGCTACCTTAAAGTCCATATCACCAAAATGGTCTTCCAAACCTTGAATATCGGTCAGAACTGTGTAGTTGCTGCCATCTGAAATCAAGCCCATAGCAATTCCGGCAACCGGTGCCTTGATCGGCACACCGCCGGCCATCAAGGCCAGAGTACCCGCACAGATAGATGCTTGTGAGGAAGAACCGTTTGATTCCAAGACTTCTGCTACCAGACGAATTGCGTACGGAAACTCTTCCAGACTAGGCAAGACTTGCTCCAAGGCACGTTCCCCAAGAGCACCGTGTCCAATTTCACGACGGCCAGGAGCCCCATAACGGCCTGTCTCACCGACAGAGTATTGCGGGAAATTATAGTGGTGCATGAAGCGTTTCTTGTATTCTGGATCCAAGCCGTCAACAATTTGCGTTTCGCCCATTGGTGCCAAAGTCAGAACAGACAAGGCTTGGGTTTGCCCGCGAGTAAAGAGACCAGAGCCATGCACGCGCGGCAGGTAATCCACTTCCGCATCCAGCGGACGGATTTCATCAACCTTACGGCCGTCAGGACGGATCTTATCTTCGGTAATCAAACGGCGCACTTCCGCGTGCTCCATTTGCTCCAAGATTTCAGCCACATCACGCATGATACGGTCGAATTCTTCGTGGTCTGCGTATTTCTCTTCATAAACCGCTGTGACTTGGTCTTTGACAGCCTGAGTTGCGGCTTCACGCGCCAGCTTTTCTTCTACCTGAACAGCCTTTTGCAAATCGCTGTTATAAACTGCGATAATCTCTGCCTGCAGCTCTTCATCAACATGCAGCAATTCTACTTCTGCTTTTTCCTTGCCGACTGTCGCTACGATTTCTTCTTGGAAGGCAATCAATTCTTTTACCGCTTCGTGCCCTTTGAGAAGAGCTTCCAGCATGACATCTTCAGACAGCTCCTTGGCTCCAGATTCTACCATGTTGATAGCCTCTTTGGTACCAGCCACTGTCAGTTCCAAAAGCGAAACTTCTTTTTGTTCCTTGCTAGGGTTGATGATAAATTCACCATCTACATAGCCGACTTGAACTCCTGCGATAGGGCCGTTAAAAGGAATATCTGAGATAGAAAGAGCCAGAGAGCTACCGAACATAGCAGCCATTTGAGGCGAAGCATCTTCATCATAAGAAAGAACAGTATTGATAACCTGAACTTCATTGCGGAAACCTTCTGCAAACATAGGGCGAATCGGACGGTCAATCAAGCGAGCGGTCAAAGTCGCATCCGTTGATGGACGACCTTCGCGCTTGTTAAAGCCACCAGGATATTTCCCAGCTGCATACATTTTTTCCTCATAGTTGACCTGCAATGGGAAAAAGTCACCAGTAGCCATCTTTTTGGACATGGTTGCCGCAGTTAAAACGGTACTTTCTCCATATCGAACAACGGCGCTGCCATTTGCCTGTTTTGCAACCTGACCAGTTTCAACTACCAGCTCACGGCCTGCAAAAACGGTTTTAAAAACTTGTTTTGTCATAAAGACTCCTTGCCGAGCACATGCTCAAATTTTTTCATACGCCTTGGCTACAAAGATCAAGATATTAAGCCCGTCAAAAGCAAAGTAAAAATTGGAAACTGATGAAGTCTTCGATGAAGACAAGACAGTTTATCTTTTTTACACAGCTTTTAGGTCGTATTCAGTTCATCAAGATATTAAGCCCTTAAGCAACCTATAGGACGTGTTCAGTTAGCACTGTGACTTTAATTTCATGGTCTTAGTAGCTTATTATATCCTCATCTTTGTATCAAGCACGTATAGACCTTATTTTACCACAATTTCAGACAAAAGAAAAAGGCTTTGACAGCCTTTTTAAATGAATATCTTAAATCTACTTATTTTTAGATTTTAGAGCCAGTTATAGTTCTCCACAAAGATTAAAGCTAATCAATTGTTTCTCGGCTAACAGCATAAAAAAACGAGTCTTTTTGAAACCTAACGGACCAAGACGAACTTAGAGTCGTATAATAAAAAGAGCCCTAATAGGACTCCGGTTACAGATTATTCAAATTTTTGATTCACATGGACTTCATATTACCATTTTGGTATAATTATATTGGTTTTAAACGAAAGCCTCAGAACGTTTTTGAAGGGCTTTTTTTGTGGGTTGTATATTCATAAGTTAACTAGTATTACCTATTTTTGTATGCTTTGTTTTTTTATAAGCTTTTTGGTTATGAGTCAATAGAAAAGCGAAAGGAATTTTTAAAATGTTAAAAGACAATATAAAAAAAGCCCAGCTATATGAAGGACTTACTCAAAATGATAAATATAAAAAAATAGATATTGATACTTCATGGGAACTGTCTAATTATAAAATAAGTGAGGACTGGCAAAAAAATTAAATTAGAGGTGGAAAAAGATGAATTTTAAAATGTTTGAAGATAAAAAAATTGGTTTCAACTAATCAGGAATAGAGTCCTTAGACTAAGTGATGGTAGTGTCATAAAACAAGATTTATTGTCGACCTTGCTACTAATAAATTTTTTTGCTTATTTCATAGGAACAATGAAATTTATTTGGAATAGCGGAATTGATGAAATTTATCGATTGTCGATTTCTCACTTACTTTCGTTAATGTTCACTATTAATTCATTTTTGGATTTCCAACTTGGTAAAGTTGATGAACTTATTTATTGAAACCCTACTGTTGTTTTTTTCAGCTAAATTTTTTTCAGGTATATTAAGTGATTTAGGTTTATTATTAACCAGATTTATCCCTTGCGGAATTCTACTATTTTTTTATTTTTTTGTGATCTTTTCCCGAGAAAAAAATTTATTAATGAGGTTATTAAAGTGATTTCATCAATTCTCGTAGCAATTATGACATTTGGAGAGTATCAGTTTACTTTTGTCAGTTATATTGATGCTTATACTAGCTTCATCAATACAATTTGGAAAGGGTAATTTGTTTTAGACTACTTAGTATTTGTCTTCTATTTTTTTAACACCAACTTTAAATCTTGAGAAAAAAAGTAAAATCAGAACAAAGTACTAGGGCGCTCAAAAATTTTTCCTTTGGATCTTTTTCTTGGCTTATGATTTCTAAAATTATTTCTATATGGTTTGAAATTCCTTTTGGAAGTTGCTGTCTTGTTAGTAATAGTTTTAATGATAAGATTTAGTTTACAATTGCAAACTAAGAATCCACGTTTAGAAATTTTTGTTAAAAGGAGCTATTTACTTTTTTTAGTTTTTTTATAACTGTAATAGTTTCTAACAATACAACTGATGAGATGATAAGTTTAGTTACGGTATCAATTGCGATATACTTTTGCAGTTGATAGATTCTTTAGTCTATTTAAGGAAATTGAGACACTTGTACAAAATGATGAAATTAATTATTTTTCTTTACTTTGACAGTTCAATAGATATTCTAAAACAGAAATTTTTTTACCAGATGAGTTTTTTTAACTTCTGTGATAACTGATATTGATGACCAAAAATTATATGGACAGTTAATAATAAGAGCTAAGCTTGGAATGAAAGATAGTTTTAATAAATTATTATTACTAGTTAAAGCTCAAAGAGAATATAAAGGCTATCAATTGTTATTATTAGCAATTGAATATAAATTACAGAAAAAGAAAATAAAGAACTTACTATAGTTAATTTTATTGAAGATAATGTGCACAATGAGATCTTATTTGATGACCAGATAATCCATCCAATTGAATTTTTTTAGTTTTTGTATGGTACAGAGTTAAAAGAAAAAAAGAATATGAGCAAGCTAGTAAATATTTATGTTTTTCAGAATACTATGATTCTTATAATTATATAAATAGTTATTTCGATTGTATAAAAAAATAATTGGTGATGAACAGGAATTAAATCGTCTTCAAAAAAATATATATTACATTGAGATGAGTAATTGGTAGCTAAACATACAAAAAGTTAACATCTTTCTAAAAATATATTAAAAAGAATGTTGATAAATCGACATTCTTTTTTTATTTCAAATCAATTCTCAGAAAAGACATTTTTGAGGGATTTTTTTGCTATACTATTTCTATATACGACAAAAGGAGTAAACTATGGAACAAAAACATCGTTCTGAATTTCCAGAAAATGAACTCTGGGACCTAACGGCCCTTTACCAAGACCAGGAGGACTTCTTGCGGGCCATCGAAAAGGCCAGAGAGGACATCCAGAAATTCGTCCGTGATTACCAAGGCAAGCTCAGCACTTTCGAAGATTTTGAGCGGGCTTTTGCTGAGCTAGAGCAGATTTATATCCAAATCAGCCACATTGGCAACTACGGTTTTATGCCACAGACCACTGACTTTGGTGACGAGAGCTTTGCGCAGATTGCCCAAGCAGCTATGGAATTTGAGACCGAGGCCAATGTCGCACTCAGCTTCTTTGACGACGCCCTAGTCGGCGCAGATGAAGCTGTCTTAGAAAAACTAGGGCAAGAGCCCCATTTGACCTCAGCCATTCGCCAAGCTAAAATCAAAAAAGCCCACTATCTGGGAGCTGATGTCGAAAAAGCCTTGACCAATCTAGGTGAGGTATTTTACAGTCCAAAGGATATTTACACCAAGATGCGAGCTGGCGACTTTGCCATGGCTGACTTTGAAGTAGACGGCAAAGTTTACAAAAACAGCTTTGTCACCTATGAGAATTTTTACCAAAACCATGAAAATGCAGAAATCCGCGAAAAAGCTTTCCGCTCTTTCTCTGAAGGCCTTCGTCAGCACCAAAAAACTGCCGCTGCTGCCTATCTGGCTCAGGTCAAGTCTGAAAAATTACTAGCTGACATGAAGGGCTATGACTCTGTCTTTGACTACTTGCTAGCTGAGCAAGAAGTTGATCGCTCTATGTTTGACCGGCAGATTGACTTGATTATGAACGAATTTGCCCCAGTAGCTCAGAAATACCTCAAGCATGTCGCTAAGGTAAACGGACTTGAAAAAATGACCTTTGCCGACTGGAAGCTGGACTTGGACAGCGAGCTCAATCCCGAAGTCAGCATTGATGATGCTTACGATCTCGTCATGAAATCAGTCGAGCCGCTCGGACAAGAGTATTGTCAAGAAGTTGCCCGCTATAAGGAAGAACGCTGGGTCGACTTGCGGCCAATGCTGGAAAGGATTCTGGAGGCTATGCTGCGGATCCTTATCGGGTTCACCCTTATGTCCTCATGAGCTGGACTGGTCGCATGAGCGATGTCTATACTCTGATTCACGAAATTGGCCACTCTGGTCAGTTTATCTTCTCTGACAATCACCAAAGCTACTTCAACGCCCACATGTCCACCTACTATGTGGAAGCACCGTCTACCTTCAATGAGCTTCTGCTCAGTGATTATCTGGAGCGCCAATTTGATAATCCTCGCCAGAAACGCTTTGCCCTGGCTCACCGTCTGACGGATACTTACTTCCACAACTTCATTACTCACTTGCTGGAAGCTGCTTTCCAACGCAAGGTCTATACTTTGATTGAAGAAGGCGGAACCTTCGGCGCAAGCAAACTCAACGCTATCATGAAAGAAGTCTTGACGGACTTCTGGGGAGATGCCGTTGAAATCGACGACGATGCTGCCTTAACTTGGATGCGCCAAGCCCACTACTACATGGGACTCTACAGCTATACTTACTCCGCAGGCTTGGTCATCTCTACCGCTGGCTACCTACATCTGAAAAATGACGAAAATGGTGCCCGTGACTGGCTTGAGCTGCTCAAATCTGGCGGCAGCAAGACTCCGCTTGAGTCAGCTATGATTATCGGAGCAGATATTTCGACAGACAAACCACTCCGCGACACCATCCAGTTCTTGTCAGACACAGTTGATCAGATTATTGCTTACAGCGAGGAGTTGGGGGAGTAAGGAATAAACAAAATCAGCTTGAAGCAAATCTTCAAGCTGATTTTTAAATAGTTTAATAAAAATAAAGCGACCCAAAAAAGCGGAGATAAAGTAAAATATAGGCACTAAAACAAGCGATAAATATAAGCCATCTTGTCCAGTACTGTGATTTAGTATAATTCTTCATTCGCAACAGCCCGATGAAAAACCAGATTAGACTCCAAAACACTAGGCCTAATATCTGAGGGGCAAAATACGAAATTAAAAGCAAAACAGGGATCAAGAAAGCTAATACTAGTATGATTCTTTTTGCGTTATCTGCTCTCTAGGAATCATCCAGCCTACAAAAAAACAAAAAACCGCTGGAGCAACAAATGGTGTAAAAATCATAAAGATAAATAAAATATATTTTAAAAACTCAATAATAATCATCACCACATTCCCATCGTGTTTTAAATAACCTAGATCTCTAGCGCGACCCATTGGAAAAAAATTTACCTCTACTTATTATACCTTAAAATATGCATTTTCAAACAAAAAAATTTTTAAATTGACTCATTATTGTTATAATCGAAATAAAAAAAGACTGCTCCAAACAAGAGCAATCTCATTTTTAAAACAGGCCTATATAACCATAATCTTACTTTATCCCAACTCCGCCACAATGGCTTTAATCTGCTGGGCAGTATGAACGCCCGCTACCTGCTTGACGACTTGACCGTCTTTTTTAAAGAGCAAGGTCGGGATAGACATGATGCCAAAAGCGCGTGCTGTAGCTGGATTTTCGTCCACATCCATCTTAACAATCTTGAGCTCATCTTCGGAAAGTTCCTCTGAGAGCTTGTCAAGGATTGGCCCCTGCATCCGACAAGGTCCGCACCAAGTGGCCCAAAAGTCAATGAGCACTAATCCATCTTTTGTTTCTTGCTCAAATGTTGCATCTGTGATTGCTTTTACCATTATTTTTCTCCTTTATTCTTAGTCAAACTTTGTCAAATCCTGCTTCATCAGGAAAAAGAAGACATCTCCATAAGTGCCCTGGTAGTTCAAATCATGACCTTTATAAGTCAGTTTTTTAACTGGGTAATAATCTGCCACTCCAATCAAGCAGGCTTGCTGGGATTGCTCAAACTCCTGATAAGACTCAAAGGTCATCTTCCGCTCCTGCTTGACAGCATCCAAATATGTGATTTCAATCATAACTTCTCCTTTTCAAAACTACTCTTGTAATTTTTTTATTTTATGATTATATTGTAATCTCTTTTGTTACATCTGTCAAATAAAACGACTTGGAGAAATCAATTCACTTTTTAAGCCACTCACTGATTGCCTGACAAACAAAAAAGCCTCCCATCGGAAGACTTTCCCATATAAATAAGAAAAAGCAGGCTCAATGCCCCTTGTGCTTTTCCAATCGTTTTTGCTGTTTGAGTTCGAATTTCCTTTGCTTAGCCAGTTCTTTCTGCTGCTTACGCTTGACTCGAGCGATTTTCTTTTGCTCTTCAAATTGCAGCTTCAGCGCTTCCTGAGACTTTGAAGAACGTGAAGCCAGCTGCTCTTTTTTAGCCTGTCTCTGCAAGCGTTTGGGACTGATGGACTTAGCCTTCTCCTTTACCCTGATGCTAGGACTAAATTGCAACCGATGATAATAACGGTTTAGAAAATCCAACAATTCCCGCGTGCTAGGCTCTGCACCAAAGGTGACTCGGCAAACTCTATAAGATTGAGCATATTCCTGCTCGAAAAGACCGTGCCAAAATCCCTCTTCAAAATAAACTGTCAGCGTCATTGAAATCTTATCCATGACAGCACCTCCTTTAAAAAATCCCTAAGAATGGACAACCAAGGAGGAAGGTTACTGACAAAAAATCGATTTTTTGCGTCTGGACTACCAACCAGAACTGTGTTTTTATCTTAGTAGCTACAGTCTAGCAATATTTTCTAAAAAATTCAAGGCTATCTGAATCTCGCTTAGATAAATGAATTGGATTTTCTTGTATGAGATCCAGAAAAATCAAAAACAAGAAATCTCTCTTCTTGTAAAATACATTCATTTCCGATATAATACTACAAATACTGAAAGGAGAGAACTATGAAGTATATTTGGGCTTTTTTAGCAGCCTTGAGCTTAGCTGGACTGGTTCTTTTCTTCTGGCACTCCCAAACCAAATCAAATCCTACTCCTCCTAAGCCAGAAACCACACAGACAGCTTCTAGCGAGAAAATGGACAATCAACCGACTCCGACAGAAGACATCGTGTCTGAAGAATACAGCGTTTCATACGATGACAAGCAGCTCTACGGAAAGATTACTGCTCCTTCTGACTACAAGAGTAAAAAATTGCCGACTATTGTTATCGCACATGGATTGAACAACACCCTTGAGCAATATGAAATGTACAGCCAGCTGTTGGCAAAGCAAGGTTATCTGGTTTACAGCTTTGATTTCTACGGCGGCAGCCGTCAGTCGAAGAGCGGTGGACAAGATATGCTGAATATGTCGGTCAAGACCGAACTCACAGACTTGACTCAAGTCATGGAAAAGCTTCGTTCCGAGGCCTTTGTAGATAAAAGCAAAATGAGCTTATTCGGTGCCAGTCAAGGCGGTGTCGTTGCCAGTCTCTATGCTGCTGCTTATCCGGACCGCGTGCACAAACTCCTGCTCATCTTTCCAGCTTTCGTTCTTTTCGATGATGCCAAAGAGACCTATCGTGAGCTAGGGAGTCCTGACTTCGACCAACTTCCTGATAGCTTGACACACCACAATGCTACTCTGGGCAAGATTTATCTAATTGATGCCTTAGACATTGACATCCAAGCAGAACAGACCAAAATCACAGCTCCGACCCTCATTATCCATGGTACCGATGATGCAGTCGTGCCCTACCAGTATGCTGTTCAAGCGAGTCAGACCATTCCAAATGCAAAGCTGGTCACTGTAGAAGGCGGGGAGCATCGTATTGACGAAAGATTTGCTATCACTGCCGCTCCTGCCATCCAAAAATTCTTGAAAGAGTAAAGTCGCTGATAGAAAAAGTTCTTCTAAAGAAATAGAAGGACCTTTTATTTGGAAAAATTAGAAGAATTAGACTTAGAAATGATATTTGAATATCTTAAAACGAACTAAGAGGAAAGACGAATAATCGTACTCAAAAACCCTGAAAACTGATTTGAGATTAGGGTTACAATCCTAGTGAAAAAGAAAAACTACTCTTTAGTGGAGTAGTTTCAACTTTGTGTATTCAATTGAACATGGCCTAAGCGAGTCAATAAAACAAAAAAAGCCCCCTGAAGTCAGAGAGCCATTTTGAGCTCGGGCTAAAATCCTAGCAAAAAAGATGAAACTCCTTGTGTTCATCGAACACGGTGTCGTTTCCTTATTTTCATACGGATTTTTGACGCCCTTAGCATCATGATTCTTGCTAGATAAAACGTTTATAAACTAGGCGACGAGGCGAAGATTGTACTAATGGTACATCGAGGCGAAGTCAACGAAGTATGGAAACGTTTTAGACGCAAGATTAACGACGAAGTCCAAGAGAGTTGATCAACTCACGATAACGGTTAACGTCGTTCTTACGAAGGTAAGCCAAGAGGTTACGACGGCGACCGATTTTCTTCATCAAACCACGGTAAGTAGCGTGGTCTTTTTTGTGTTGTTTGATGTGGTCGTTGAGGTGGTTGATTTCCCAAGTAAGGACAGCAACTTGTACCTCTACTGAACCAGTGTCACCTTCGTGACGTGCGTATTGTGCAATGATTTCATTTTTTTTCTCTTTTGAGATTGCCATGATATACTCCTTTTCTTTACGCTTCATCCGAGTGGCAGGTTTGGCATGGCCTGCAACCAAGAAGAAGTTATTTGTCTTTTAGACATTCTTATTCTACCAAGAAGGGCTACCTTTGTCAAATGATTCTGTTTCAACTCTTTTGTATGAGGAATTCAGGCTCTTTCATTTACAATTCAACGCCGAAGATTTCTAAAGAAAGCATTTCTACCTCGGTCAGCCTCCGCCATTCTCCAAGAGCCAATGCAGGATCCGACTGTAGGGGTCCCATCGTGAGGCGCTGCAGATCCGTGACTTCTTTTCCGCAGGCAGCCACCATGCGCTTGACCTGGTGGAACTTGCCCTCAGCTAAGGTAATTTCTACGAGAGAAGTCTCTTTTGCTTCATCTAGCTCTAAAATCTTGAGCTGAGCTGGCTGACAGGTGAAATCTTTCAGCTCTATTCCTGCAGCAAAGCGCTCCTCATCTGTTTGGTTCATCAGGCCTGCCACTTGAGCTCGGTAGATTTTTTCTACGTGCTTTTTGGGTGACAGCATGGCATGGGCTAGCTTGCCATTATTGGTCAGAAGGAGCAGGCCGTGGGTATCAATATCCAAGCGGCCGACAGGAAAAACTTCTTTCTGACGGGCAGTCTCGTCTAGCAAGTCCAGAACTGTCTTATGACGGTCATCCTCTGTCGCCGAAATGACTCCCTGCGGCTTGTTGAGAAGGTAGTAAACGAATTTTTCATAGGTCAACCTTTGGCCAGAAACGACAATCTCATCTGCTGTCTCATCAATCTGGGTCTTAGGTGATTTCTCTACTCTGCCATTGACCAAAACCAGCCCTTTCTTTAGAAGCTGCTTGACCTGAGCGCGTGAGCCCAGACCATTTTCTGCTAAAAATTTATCCAGACGCATCGTATAACCTCCTAACTTTCTGAAGCCATTCCGCTCTTTTCTTTGCTAAATCTTAGCACAAAGAGCGAGGTCAAAATCATAGCCAGCCCCAAAACGCTGAAGATAAAGGCTGGGGCGTTAGAGAATCTCCCAATGAAACTGAGGACAAATGTAGTGGCCGTTGCTCCAATACTGCAACCTAAAATCACGATAGAAGTGGCTTGATTGAGGAGGTGGGCGGAAATGCGCTCGGACAGGGTGTAAAAAATGGTCGTCAGACCGACACTATAGACAAAGCCGGCGCTAATAGTAGCCATGCTGAGTGACAAGAGATTAGGTGAGAAGCCAATGATAATCTGACTCAGTCCAAAAACCAGACCAGAAAGCATCAGCAGTTTATCTCTAAAAAGACGGGTCAAACTAGCAAAGCTGATGCCCGCTGCAATCCCAATCAACTGCATTAAGGAAAGAATCACGCCTGCAGTTTGGGCTGTCCCCATGCCAGACTTCTCTACAATCCCCGGCACCCGCACATTGATGGCAATATAGGTCAGCACAATAACCCCCGCCACAAAGGCAAAAGCTAGACTCAGCTGCCAATTCTGACTGCTTAGCTTGGGAGTCGATTCAAACTGTTCTTGCTGCTTTTCAGAGACCTTGTTATAAGGGACAAAAAGCAGATATAGCACCAAGACCACCAGTCCGAAGCTATAGACGAGAAAGGCAGCCTGCCAACCGAGAGGAAGAAGCCGACTGACGCCAAAAGTCAAGAGGGCTGTCCCGACTACTTCTGCTGATCCCCTCAGTCCTAAAAGCCGAACGCGTTCCTGCCCCTTGTAGCGCTCGCTCACAATCGAAATCGCCTTGGCATTGAGCAGACCAATTCCCATCCCAAAGACAAGCCGAGATACAAACATAAGCCAGTAAGACTGATTAAGAAGAGGAAGAAGTCCGCAAAGTGAAAAGATCAGAAGCCCGCTCACAATCATCTGACGCTCTGTCAGGTATTTTTCAATGACCCTATTAAACAGCAACATCAGCATAATCCCAGCCGAAGGCAAAGAAACTAGAAGTTCTACCCAACTTTCTGGAATCCCCTTATAAAAAGCAAACATGGCCGACTGGGCACTGGAAATCGAAAAAGCCGTCGTCAGAATCAAAGAAAGCGAGAGGATACTCACCTTTTCCATCAATTTTTTCATTCTATTTTCCTTTAAAATTCACACTACCTCTATCATACAGTTTTTTGGGTCAAGACGCAATTTCTTTGTCAGGAATATTATGGGTCTCTGTCGCTCCATTCAAAATCAGGCACCGCCAGCCAGTCAAAACCGCTCCCGCCTTTATTTCTTGCAGGTTTTATGTTATGATGAAGGATAGAAAAAGGAGAGAATCATGTCTGTGAGTGAAAAAACATCTGTTATTGAAAGATTAACCAAACCAGCCCATTTAATTGATATGAAGGACATTATCCGCGAGGGCAATCCGACCCTGCGCGCTGTCGCTGAGGAAGTCAGCTTCCCTCTGTCTGATCAGGACATCATTCTGGGCGAGAAGATGATGCAATTTCTCAAGCATTCCCAGGATCCAGTCATGGCAGAAAAAATGGGGCTTCGCGGCGGTGTTGGTCTAGCTGCTCCCCAGCTGGATATTTCCAAACGGCTCATCGCTGTTTTAGTTCCCAACCCTGAGGACGAAGAGGGCAATCCGCCTAAGGAAGCTTATAGTTTGCAAACACTGATGTACAATCCTAAGATTGTAGCCCATTCCGTTCAGGATGCAGCTTTAGCTGATGGTGAAGGCTGCCTGTCAGTCGATCGAGAAGTACCTGGCTACGTAGTTCGGCATGCGCGAGTGACAGTGGATTACTTTGACAAGGACGGTCAAAAGCATCGTATCAAGCTCAAGGGCTATAACGCAATTGTTGTTCAACATGAAATCGACCATATTAACGGCATCATGTTTTACGACCGCATCAATGAAAAAGACCCATTTGCAGTCAAAGACGGCATGTTGGTGATTGAGTAAACAACTTGCATATCATTATCAAAAATACCTAGATAGAAACTATCTAGGTATTTTTCTATTCTAACTATCCCGTCTCCAGAAAATAGCCAAGAGGATAACTGCTCCTAGCACTGATGGAACAATAGCTGTATCAGCAAGCATTGGTCCCCAATGGCCAAAGAGAAATTGACCAATCAAGGAACCAAACCAACCCAAGAGGATCTTTCCGATACAGCCCATGCGCTCCCCACGGCTAGTAATAGCCCCGGCGATAAGACCGATGATAAAACCGACAAACATACTACCAATCATATATGCCCCTTCTTTCTATATTTCTAGCAAGGCTTCTCAAGAAGCAAGTGGAAGCCGTCATTATGGAATGCGCCATCAAGGCAGCTCAAAATCTTAAATCACCCAGTCTCCATTGCGGAAGATTGGCACACGGCTGCCGTCTTCGCGGATACCGTCAATATCCATCTGGTTAGAACCAATCATAAAGTCCACATGGACATCCGAGCGGTTGAGACCCGCTGCTTCTAGCTCTTCTTCGGAGAAATTCTCTCCACCGACCACACTAGTCGCATAAGCTGCACCGATAGCCAAGTGGTTAGAGGCATTTTCATCAAAGAGGGTATTGAAGAAAGTAATACCTGACTGAGAAATCGGACTCGGATCTGGAACCAAGGCACACTCACCTAAAGCACGCGCGCCAGCATTTTCAAAGACAAGATCCTTCATAACCTGATCGCCCTTTTCAGCGGTAACATCCACAATCTGGCCATCCTTGAAGGTCACCTTGATGCCCTCAATGATGTTGCCATTATAGCTAAGAGGCTTGGTACTGGTTACATAACCATCTGCTCGGCGGAAGTCCGGTGCTGTAAAGACCTCTTCTGTCGGCATGTTGGCAATGAAATACTCGCCCTGAGCATTTAGACTACCAGCTGATTCCCAGTGGTGGTTCTTGGGCAAGCCCAGTGTCAAGTCTGTTCCAGGAGCTGTGTAGTGGAGAGCAGTGAATTGCTCTTCATTTAAAACCTTCGCTTTTGAGCTAAGTTTTTCTTCATGAGCTTTCCAAGCGGCTACTGGGTCATCCTCATAGACACGACAGGTTTTGAAAATCTGATCCCATAGAAGATCTACTGCTTCCTCATCGCTGGCTGCATTTGGAAAGACCTTCTTAGCCCACTCTGTACCCGCTGCTGCAGCGACTGTCCAGCTGACTTTATTGGATTGGGTTGCGATTCGCATCGGCTTCATGGCTATCCCCATAGCCTTAGCAGAAGCCGATAATTTCTCAGCATCCACGCCATTTAAAGCTCCTGGGTCAGATGAACGAACACCCAAGCGACTGGCTTTCTTTTCGAGGAGATAGTTCATCTCAGCCACCTTATAGTCTGGGACATTGTCCAAGCGCTCCATCGGCGCATGGAGGAATTTCTCCCGCGCAGTCAAATCATCCGCCCACTGGACAATGACTTCGTGAGCTCCCAGAGCATAGGCTTCCTTGACAATCAAGTGAGCCAGCTCACGTTGCTCCACATCAATATTGAGCGCCACTGTGTGACCCGGCTGCACATTGATACCATTGGCAACCAATAGTTTAGCATATTTTTCTAAGTTTTCTTTAAAATTTGGCAGAACCATTCTGCTTCTCCTTTTCTTTTGTTATTTCTCTTTAAATAAGGACAGCAGGCTAACCACTGCCACCGTACCGGAAATCAAAGCGGTCATTTTCAAAATCGTATCTGGATCAAGATCCAGCTGGTAATCCAACACTTTTTGCGCTGGCTTATCCTGAGCGGAAATGGTAAGCTTCATGAGCAAGTCCTTTCTAAAACATAATTCTAAGGTATAAATTTCTAATCGTGCTGGAGTCTTCAGAATCCTCAATTAATAGATTAAAACAAATCACTATGACTGCCTGTCCTAAGCAAGTTTAAAATCAATTCTTCCTTGTCTACTTTATAGACCAGGAGCCAATCCGGCTGGATATGGCATTCACGCACTCCTTTAAAGTGCTTGGATGCTGTCAGTTGATGATCTCGATATTTGGCAGGAAGTTCCTTTTCCTGAATCAAAAACTCCAATACTTCTTCTAACAAGTTTGCCTTAAGTCCACGCTTCATAGCCAACTTAAAATCTTTTTTAAACTGTTTATGATAACGAATCTTAAGCACGCAAATCCTCCATCAAGTCTGAAACACTCACAAAAGACTGACTCATATTCCGATTTTGATCTAAATCCGCCAATACTTCCATCAGCTTCCGACTTTCATCCAGTCTGACATCAAAGGGCAGCCCTTGGTACTGAATAGCCTGACGAAGAAAAATATTGATAGCCGTTGTCATATCCATTCCCAAGCTGTTGAAAACTTGCTGAGCCTGCTCCTTGACCTCACTGTCCAAGCGGATGCTCATACTAGTCTTTGACATACTCTCACCTTCTTTCTATAGACTATTTTAACAAAAAAGAAAGCCAATGTAAATCTGTTAGATATACATTGGCTTCTCAAATTTTCTATTTACGATAAATCTTATAACTTACTTTTTTTACTTCCTATAAATTCGTTGACCATAGGTAAAATCTCTTTTTTTCCAGTCCTAGAACCTGATCTGATTTCCATTTAGTCTTTTTTTCTGTTATGGCAGCCATTATTTGTAATTTTAGACTCTGACGACTAAAAAAAATTCCTTTCCCACTGTTTTATATTTTGCACTCGGATCTAAATTTCCAAACTTGGAATTCTGGCTATCTGTAATGATACAAAGGTTCCCAAAGGAGTGCAAAAAAATTTATCATCCATTTTCTCAATTCTTTCATCACTATTTGGGTTCTGAGGATGCCAATGCTCTATGGAACGACGATATGCAAATTTGAAATCTTCAAATTCAACACTCGAATATTTTTTTCTTTTTAAATCAGAACGATTTTTCCATAAAATATAATCCACAAAGTTAAATGCATAAACAGGAATATCCCCGTATTTCTTTATACTTCCATCCTCAGCAAACAATCTTTCTTCAGCATATCTCACTGCTATACCTTCAAGAAACTCCTTAAAGCGAGCACCAAATTCTTGATCATTTAGCTCTTCAATATGTTTGTAGAGAAATTGTAAGATCTCATATAACCAACGACTATCTCGATTGGCAGTGAAGGTGACAGCAAACATGGATTGGAGAAGAATGATGTTTTTGTTAATCTCCGAATCTGAAAACGTATTATTAGTAAAGCGTTCTTCAACTATATAGTGCTCCTTCGATTTTCCATTTGGTTGATATTCATAATAAGTACCCTTCTGTAAAAACCATTCATCCTTATTTCTACTTGAAGAATCCGTATTTGAATTTCTAACGATGTAGTTATCAAAAAAATATGCTTCATTGTAAGAAGAAGTTTACTAAAATCAATTATCCATTTTTCATCACGGTTCTTTACATCAAACAATGATAACATTTTTTTATCATCTAACTGAACACCACCAACTGTTTGCCCATTTTTGAGCGCAAATGCACAAAGTAAAAAGGTCCGAAAATCAACTACTGTACTGTAATCCCCAAATTCTCTTTCCGCAAATTTTCTATTTTCAATTACCTTGTGATTTAATGCTTCTATTAGTGTCTTCTTTTTCATTTAAGGTAGTATCAATGTTATCATAAAGATTTTTAAATTCATAATTTGAAAAATGCCAACCAAAAATCTTTTCTCGTTCTTGAAAATCATCTTTCCTTTTTCTTCTCATTTTAAACTGGCTATCAACCGGCTTATCAAACTCTGCACAGGCATCCCAGATTCTTGCAAAATTTTTTTGTGCCATTTCTTGATCTTCACCAAACTTAGCCATCATTTGCGCCTTAAGAATTTCATGGGCCTCTAGTTGTTCTCCTCGAGAGTTGAATCGTTCGAAATATAGATTCAAATCTAAATCATTAGGAAGAAGACTGCGAAAAAAATAATGACTTTATCAAAAAGATAATTAAAGAAAGATTGAGATTCAAATTGCCGCTCCTCTAGTACTTTTTTTCAATGCGTCATAAGCATGTCTGTAACCTCTAGTCAGCTCATTTTCATCATTCTCAGAAATTTTTTGCTTGGTGAATAACTTTTGAATATTCTCATTTGACTTCTTCCTAGCTGGGAAAATAAGATTGACAGCTCTCAATCTATCAAAACCAAACTCATGTTTTCAAAGCTAAGGCAATCAAATTAAGGGCTGTTGTCCGCTGCTGCCCATCTATGATTTTGAAAAGACCATTTTCCTCATTAACGACTAATGTTCCAATATAGTAATTTGCTCTTTGTTCTTGAAAAGCATCTGCTACATCGTTCAACAATTGCTCAATTTCATCATAGGTCCAGGCAAAATTTCTCTGATAAAGAGGAATAGCATAGCTATCTTCATTTAACAAACGATTAACTGATAAGCTTATATGTGTTTCTACCATTTCTCTTTTTCCTCCTCTATAATTTGCTCCACAGTATAATTTTCAAATAATTCTCGATCTATCTTAACCATGAAATCATTTGGAGTTACAGCATGGGCTAAAAGTTGGAATAGTTTTTGAACCTCTTTTTGTCTAAACCTTCCACCAGCAGCATATTTTCCTACCGTTAAATCATATATCGCTCGAGACTTCACACGGGGGTAGTAAACCCAAATAAACAAAGTCTCTACTATTTCCTTTGATAGCTCTTCTTTTCCAAATCTCTCTGCGAAAAGTGAACAAACATTAAAAAACAAATTATGGCACTTGAGATAGCGTCCCTTTGAGCTATTGTAAATTTTCAACATACCTTCTGGGTAAGTTAAATTTTTTTCTTCCCTCTCTGACTCATTAGAGAGTCCTAACTTTTCATTTAAAAAATTTTTATGATCTTTAATAGTTTCATGGGCCGATTCAATATACTCAAAAAATTTACTTCCATCAATAATAGGCATGGTAATTGACATAGGAAACTTTTTCAATATGACGATATAATTCTAGGTATGGAAAGTTCTGATTTAAATCAACACCTTTAAAATCATCAATAAAGTCCTCTGTAAAACGCAAATAAGAACCATAACGCTTGTTTGTAAGTCCTGTCTCTCCTCGAGACCAACGTCTCATACGGAAAAGATGTTTATCAAACAACTCTTTGAGACTTAAATCTTTATCTTCTACAAATTGCTCCCACTTTTCAACAATCTTTTCATCTTCTGAATCTTGCTTACGAAGATGATAAGCTTTGAGTAAATCGTGAGGTTCTAGAGATTTTCCACGATTATTTTGTGAATCAAACAGCTGAAAGGCCTCTGATAATCGTTCCTGTGGCATAGTTATCACGGAGGCAGAACAATTTTCAAGTAGAAAACTACACACCTGTTCAGCTTCTTTCTCGCCTACAAGTTGGATTAAATTCTTCCATTCATTAAAATTTTCGTAAGCATTATAGCAAGATAGTTCTCCAAAGTCAGCTTCAAGTAAGTTTTTTGCTCCTTTAAATTCATCATATCTATTTAAAGCATAAAGAAATAGCGAAATGGAAACCAATCGTTGCTGACCATCTACAATATCTAAGTGTCCGTCATTCTCATGCAAAATAACAGAGCCAATTTGATATTCATTTTTTTCCATAGCATCTCGTAAATCATAAAAAAAGATTACGAATATGCTTTCTGTTCCATTTATAAGGTCTTTGATAACTTGGTATTGTTAGCCTATCACATTTCAATATTTCTGATATTTTTTTACTTTCAAACCCTATTTCTTTTTTCATTGACATTCATCATTATCTCCTAAAAAAATATTATCAGCATAGAATCTTTGGTCCATTAATGCTTTTGGAATAATAGTAGCATTAGGAATTGCTTTTGCAACATTTTCTGCTGCTATTTTTATCAATAAATGGTCCTGCGATTTGATTGCCAAACCTATCAACTACAATCCATTCAATCATTTTTCCCTCCTTTATTTCTCAATATAAAAAAATTCTACACCTTTCAGTGGACATTTTATGTCCACTCAAGTTCAAGTATCGAAAATATTTATTGATAGTAACCTAAAATTTCTTTCATCGTCTTTTGAATATCATCAACTAAAGACTGTGGCGACAAAATTTTAACTGCTTCTCCTTGACTGAGTAGCCAACGTTTAAGACCAGGTGTATATTGACTCTCAAACTTAAACCTCGTCCATTCTTCGTCAGCTAATAAGAGATGTGCATTAGGAAATTGGTCTAAAACAATAGTTGGATCATAACGGAATTCCAATTCAACTGTAATCTTTCTTCCTAAAAAAGCGTCTACTCGCTGATTACGAATATCCCCATCCCTGAATTTTCTGCCATAAGAGATGTTAGGTTTAGATTCCTTTGTGGCCTTCCAAGTCTGTATTCTGTCCAAACGCAAGGTCATGTAATTCTCATTCTTAAGATTGTAAGCTACAATATAGAAATAATGAATATCATAATACAGAGAAACTGGAAAAAAATTAAATGTTCTTTTTTTATCTTGATATGGACTCTTGTAGACAATTTCTAGCACCTTCTCCTTGCGAATCATCTCTGACCATTCCCAAATCTTTTGAATACGATTTTTGCTCGTCTGTAATTGGGGCATAGTTCAGTCTTTCGCTGTTGATAATCATTTCTATTTCTTTTTTTGTTCCTCTTTTTGAAACAAGCCCCAACAAACTTTTTTTAACAAGTCCTCATTTTTCTACTTTATTTAAAGCTCTATTTTTCTAATAAAATCTTAGAAATTATTAAAATATCTTTTTTTATTAAAGAGTGATTTTTCCTTTTAAATATCTTGTATGATGTTTTTGAATCGTAAGCCAATTCAGCTGCAATCATGGGCTGAGTCATTAAAAATCACCTAATAAAGAGAAATCTCTCTGAATCGTTTTTTTGCACTAACCTTAAACTCATCACTTAATTGATTTTTTTGATAGATGAGCTCCTGATTGTAAACGTAACAAAATGGATAAAATACGTTCTTGATCGTTCATAAAACCTCCACTTTCCCTATATTATAACATGAATATTCTATATATCCACCCTAAATCCTATTATTTTTTTGAGTTATTTTTCTTTTTTTATCTAAATCGTGTATTGCTTTTTCAAAAATCTCTGTACGACAAATAGCTCAACTCTACATCAGTTAGAGCTGATACTATCTCTTCTTTCATCAGTCGCTCCGCCTGAATATATAAAACTAACTCAAATAGTTTTCTGACATAAGAGGTATGGTCTTACATTTTTTATCAGTTATTAGAGTTATTTAATAAAACAAAACAATCATAACCACCCGTCTAACGGGTGGTTTGTCCCAGGGCTATAAGCCCACATCACCAGCCAGCGCCTAAAGACGCTGGCTTTCACTTTGTTCAAGCCTCATTGCTCTTGACTCGTAACAAACCTCTCAAAGAGGTGTTTGCATTACTTACCACTATCCCTAAAGGGATCCTCATATTCTTTTACACTCAATTTATCCAACGCTATATCATGCTTTTCCTGCTCTTGGATATATTTCTTAATGGTGGCTTCATTAAGGCCTACTGTACTCACGTAATAGCCTTCCGCCCAAAAATGTCGGTTCCCAAACTTATATTTTAGATTGGCGTGCTTATCAAACATCATGAGAGCACTTTTACCTTTTAAATATCCCATGAAACTAGAAACACTTATCCTCGGTGGAATACTTACCAACATATGTACATGATCTGGCATTAAGTGACCCTCGATAATTTCAACACCTTTATAACTACATAATCGGTGAAATATTTCACCCAAACTGTTTCGATATTGATTATAGATAACTTTTCGTCTATACTTAGGTGTAAACACAATGTGATAGAACACATCCACTTTGTGTGTGATAAACTATGTGCCTTTTGCGCCATATATTTCTCCTTTCGCTTTACAATTGGCTTGAACACCTTTATTGTATCGCGTTGGGAGTTTTTTTGGTATAACCTTCAATGCGCACCCGCGTAGCGGGTGGTTTATTTGTCTCGCACCTAGCGGAGCGAGACAGACTGAAAGTCACAACAAAAAAGATGGAGAAAATCGTCCATCTTTTAATTTTTCTGAATTGTTTTAGAAAAACTCATCAAACAAACTCAACTGGTTATCTTCAGGCATATTGCCTAGAATACCCATATCGTCCATTTTTTCGACTAGGGTGCTAGAGAGGCCACCACGTTTGCGGAGCTCTGTCTTAGAGAGGAATTCACCTTCTTCCCGTGCTCTGACCACTTGGCGAGCAACGTTGTCACCCAGACCGTCCATAGCAGAGAATGGTGGGATAAGGGTATCTCCTTCGATGAGAAACTCGGTCGCATGGCTCTTGTAGAGATCCAGCTTTCCGAATTTGAAGCCCCGCTCCAGCATTTCATTGACGATTTCCAAGGTCGTATAAAGGTCAATTTCTACATTGGAGGCTTCGTTGTTCTTACGCTTTTCAGCGATTTCGTCCATCCGGCGCTTGACGGCATCAAGTCCGCCACTCATTGTCTTGATATCAAATGCTTTAGCCCGAATGGAGAAATAAGCACAATAGTAATAAATCGGATGATGCACCTTGAAGTAGGCCACCCGCAGGGCCATCATAACATAGGCTGCTGCATGGGCCTTGGGGAACATGTACTTGATTTTTCCACAGGACTCGATGTACCATTCTGGCACATTGTTTTCCTTCATGGCTGCGATGTAGCCATTGCGCTCTTCTTCAGAAATCTTCAGCCAAAGGCCCTTCCGAACGCGCTCCATAATCGTAAAGGCCATCTTAGGCTCCAAGCCCTTGTGCATGAGGTAAACCATGATGTCGTCCCGACAGCCAATAACGGTGGACAGGTCAGCAATCCCTTGTTTGATCAAGTCCTGAGCATTGCCTAGCCAAACGTCCGTACCGTGAGAGAGACCAGATAGCTGTAAGAGCTCGGCAAAGGTGGTCGGATGGGTCTCATCAACCATGCCCCGTACAAAATTAGTCCCAAACTCCGGAATCCCCAGCATACCAGTCGGCGTGCCGATTTGCTCCTGAGTCACACCCAGAATGTCTGTTCCAGAAAAGAGGGCCATGACGCCAGCGTCATCCATAGGAATGTCATTTGGATCAATGCCAGACAAGTCCTGAAGCTTCCGAATCATGGTCGGATCATCGTGTCCCAGAACGTCTAGCTTGAGGACATTTCATCGATATCGTGGAAGTTGAAGTGAGTGGTCTGCCACTCAGCTGTCACATCATCTGCTGGATATTGGACCGGTGTAAAGTCATAAACATCCATGTAGTTAGGGATAACAACGATTCCGCCCGGGTGTTGTCCAGTCGTCCGCTTGACTCCGGCAGCTCCCTGCGCCAGACGCTCAACTTCTGCGTCTCGGTAGAACTTCCCGTAGTCGCGCTCATAGCCCTTGACAAATCCATAGGCCGTCTTAGCCGCAACGGTACCAACAGTACCAGCCCGAAAGGCATACTCCGCACCAAAGATATCCCGCACGTCCAAGTGGGCGCTTGGCTGATCTTCTCCGGAGAAGTTCAAGTCAATATCGGGTACCTTGTCCCCGTCAAATCCAAGGAAAGTCTCAAATGGAATATCCTGACCGTTCTTGCTCAGCTTGCGGCCGCACTCTGGACAGTCCTTATCCGGCATATCAAAGCCAGAACCATAGGAGCCGTCCGTGATGAACTCGCTGTATTGGCATTTGCCACAGACATAGTGGGGTGATAGAGGATTAACCTCGGTAATCCCGATCATAGTCGCGACAAAGCTAGACCCGACAGACCCCCGCGAGCCTACCAGATAGCCCCGCTCATTGGATCGTTGCACCAGCATCTGCGAAGCCAAGTAAATCACGGCAAAACCATTCCCCAAGATGGAGCTCAGCTCTTTTTCGATCCGCAAATCTACGATATCTGGCAGAGGATTGCCATAGATCTCAAAAGCCTTTTGATAGGTCAGCTCGGCAACTGTCTCCTCAGCCTTGTCAATGAAAGGCGTATAGAGGTCGCCCTTGACTACCTCAACCGGCTCAAAGGTTTCCGCCAGCTGATTGGGATTTGTGATGACCAACTTCTTAGCCAAGTCCTCGCCCAAAAATGCAAATTCGTCCAGCATCTCATTGGTGGTCCGGAAGTGAGCCTTAGGAAGCGGAGCCGGCTGGGCATTTTCGCCGTGGCCAATAGTCCGGTTAATCATGGCTCCCTGACCGAGACTGCGGACGATAATCTCACGATAGATTTCTTCTTCCGGCTCGATATAGTGGACATTTCCGTCGCAAGGACAGGTTTGCCCAAACGATCTCCGACCTCAATCAGGTTGCGAATAATGGTCTGCAGTTCTTCCTGGTCCTTGATTTGTTCCTTGGCAATCAGCGGTTCATAGATAGCCGGCGGCATGACCTCGATAAAGTCATAATACTTGGCTACTTCGACAGCCGCATCTACCCCCTGAGAGACAACAGCGTCATAAACTTCGCCCTCTGAGCAGGCCGAGCCTAAAATCAAGCCTTCACGATGGGCATCCAGCACAGTCCGTGGAATCCGCGGGACACCTTCAAAATATTTGGTATTGGACAGACTGACTAACTTGAAAATATTCTTGAGACCCGTCTGATTTTTCACATAAATGGTCGCATGCTTGACCCGAGCTTTCTTGTAGGAGTTCTCATCGACCAGATCCGTATTGAGATCCTTGAGATTGGTCACACCATGCTTTTCAGCCACATCCTTGATAAAGATAAAGAGGAGACGGCCCGTCGCTTCCGCGTCATAGTTGGCCATGTGGTGGTGCTCCAGAGCAATCTGGAAACGCTTGGTCAAAGGCCCCAGACCATGACGCTTGTACTCTGGATAGAGATTGCGGGCAAATTCCAGCGTGTCAATGACTGGCTGAGTGATTTTCGGCAGGCCATGACGCTCATAGTTGACATTCATAAAACCCACGTCAAAGGTGGCATTATGGGCAACGAGGACACTGTCCTGACAAAATTCCTGAAATTCTTTCAGCACCTGCTCCAGTGGCTTAGCATTGCGGACATGCTCATCTGTAATCCCGGTCAGATCCGTCGTAAAAGCCGAAAGAGGATGCCCAGGATTGATAAACTCATCAAACTCAGCGATGATATTGCCCTTATGCATCTTGCTGGCAGCGACCTGAATCAAGTCATTGTAGACCGCCGAAAGGCCTGTCGTTTCCACGTCAAAGACTACATAGGTCGCATCGCTCAGCTCCATGTCCACTTCATTGTAGACGATGGGAACCCGGTCTTCTACAATATTGGCCTCCATGCCGTAAATCAGCTGGATACCAGCTTTCTTAGCAGCTTTGTAGCCATGGGGAAAGCTCTGCACATTGCCATGGTCGGTAATGGCGACAGCTTTGTGGCCCCATTTGGCGGCCGTTGCCACGATTTCCTCGACCTCAGGCAGGGCATCCATAGTAGACATATTGGTATGGGCGTGAAACTCAACCCGCTTCTGGCCCTCAGGCATCAAATCCTTGCGCTCATAGTGGGTAACAGCCTGCACATCCTGAACATTCATGGTCAGGTCGCGGGTGAAATTGTTCATCTCCACATTTCCCCGCACGCGCAGCCAGGCGCCTTTCTTAATCATGTCAAACTTCTTGGCTTCTTCCTCGTTTTTCATCCATTTCTGCAAGGAGAAGCTGGAAGTGTAGTCTGTCATCTTGAAATTGAGCAAGACTCGGCCGGTCCGAGTGACCTTCTGCTCCAGATCAAAGACCATTCCCTCAAAGACCAGACGATTTTCCTCAGTCTGAACTTCAATCATAGGGGTAATCTCTGCCTTGTCCAGCTTTGGTTTAGCCGCAGCCCTGCGAGCTTGGAAGTCATAGGCTGGCTTTTCCTCTGGCGGTGGTGCCATCTGCTGCAGGGATTCCATGGCTTTGAGCGCTTCTTCATTGGCTGCCTGGACAATCTTGTCATTCTCCGCCTGGAAATTCTCGGCTTGCTGCTGGGTCAGCTCATCGCTGTGCTGAACCTGACAGGTCAGACTGAGGAAAGCCGTACTTGACTAGCTGGCGACTGAGATTGGGCAGGTGATTCTTGCGAAAAATGCTCCGTATCAATGGTCGAAGCCCCCTCAATCAGCAGCTTGTCCCCATCCAAATGGACCCGCAAATCCTGATACAGGCTCTTAAAACCATGGCTGGCACAAGGACCTTCCTCAAAGGCTAGCTGGTAATAAGCCTGCAAGAGCTCGTCCGACACCTGGGGAGCCTGACAGTGAATTTCAAAAATAGCTTGATTGCCCGTCTTAGAAAACTCTTGAGCTAAGCGCTTCTGCAATTCCCGAAAAAAATCTCAATGGGCAGAATATTCGCAAAAGAAAAATGAAACTCCCAGACCCGACTGACCTTGTGGACCAGAACTTCTCAATTTCTGCATTCAAAAAGGCCTCTGAATTTCTCATTTCAAGGGGCATATCCAGCTGATGCATTAAAATTTCAAACTTGTTTGACATGACATTTCCTCGTACAGTAGTGACCCTATTTTTACCATAAATCAGCACTTTTTTTCGACAGAAAAAAAGAGTAGGGACAAAAGCGCGACTCCTACACAATTATTAAGACATTCTTCCTGGAGCTAAGTTATGATATAATAGAAAAAACATTTATCAAAAAGGAGTCTTAATTGTGAAGAAAATTTTTATTAGCCAGCGCTTGTCTGTTGACCCTGACTGCCTGCAGTATGCCTAATCAGAATCAGCAAGAAAAACAAAGCCCAAGCAAAATCAGAGTCAAAGCAAGACTAAAGAAGAAAAAGACGAAGACAAAAACTTTTTCTAATAAAATTGATGAGTATTATACTAATTCAGTCAAACTTTTCTATACAAAAAGACAAGATTACTATCTTTTCCAGCTCATTTCCAGCCAGGCCATCCCTGAAGAAAAATCAAAAAAATGAGCGTCGAAGAGTAACTGAAATCTTATCAGAAAAGATCATAGAAAGCAGTCCCATGATTTGAAAGAAAATCAAGAAAGAGCTAAAAAGGGACTTTGAAAATTCATCTTAAAATTTCTGAAGACAAGAAAAAAACGCTCATAGCCATCTTTTGACTTAGATCTCAGTAAAGATAGATCATAGAACAGTTGATTCAATCAGCAAGTGACTCTGAACCAAGTAGTGACACCATATTTTCAGAAAGCTCAAGATAAACCAGAAGTTGTCTTTTGAGTTATTTGAAAGAGCAAGGACTTTGAAAGAAGAATAAAAAAAGCTTTCTGAGTGATTTAACTTTATAGTTAATGCTCAGAAGGCTTTTTCTGTCTATTTTAAATCCCAAAGGGGCAATATGCTATCTAAGACTGCTTCTGCCAAGGCTTTTTTTGGATAGCGATGACGCTACGGTCACTGGTAAATTGCAGGACTTCTGCTGGCTCTTGAGCGCTGGAAACCCAGATTTTCAGCTCAGCATCTAAGTCGAAATGGCCGGCTGTTTCTACTGAGAAGCGACTGATAGAGCGATAAGGAAAAAGGACTTATAAGAAGTCTTTTTGCCAGTCATTCCCTGCTTGTCGACCAAGATTAAAGCGCTTATCTGTAGAAGACAATCAAGTCACGAATGAGGCTAAAAAGCCAGTTCCACATTCTCTGTTGTTGTCAGAATATCCTCTAATTGTCTTTCTGTTTTTTCAATATCTTTCTGAGAGGCATTGCCTAATAAACCGCTGAATAATCCCATCATTCGGTCCTCCAATCTATTTTTCCCTACTATAGCATTTTCACCTCCAATAAGCAAAAGAAAACTGCCAGACAAAACTGGCAGTTTGTTTTATTTTGTCAAAATTGACAAGGTTTCTAGCAGATTATCAGCGTGGACTTCAATGGTATCGCCAGTAGCCTTAATCTTGACTTCGACAATGCCTTCTGCAGCTTTCTTACCAACTGTCACACGGATTGGAAGACCAATCAAATCACTGTCGCTGAACTTAACACCAGCGCGCTCATTACGATCATCCACCAAGACCTCATAACCAGAACTTAGCAAGTTAGCCTCGATTTGGTCAGTTAGAGCTAAGGCTTCCTCATCCTTGACATTGACCGGAATCAAGTGCACATCAAATGGTGCTAGCTCTTTCGGGAAGTTGATTCCCCAAGCATAGCGGAATTCGCCCTTAGGAGTTTTATTGACAAAGAGACGGGCATGCTGCTCCATAACAGCGGACAGGAGACGGCTGACGCCGATACCGTAGCAACCCATAATCATTGGTACTGCTCGACCATTTTCGTCCAAAACATTAGCGTTCATGCTGTCAGAGTAGCGAGTTCCCAACTTAAAGATGTGCCCAATCTCAATCCCACGAGCAAACTTGAGGACACCTTGGCCGTCCGGCGAAATTTCACCCTTCACGAACCTCACGGATATCCACATACTCAGCGGTAAAGTCACGGCCTGGATTGACACCGGTCAAGTGGTAACCATCTTCGTTAGCGCCAACCACAGCGTTAGCTAGGTCTTGCACCTTACGGTCAGCAATGATTCTCACGCCTTCTGGCAGATTGACTGGCCCTAGTGAGCCAAAACCTGCTACCCAAGAGCTGACGGACTTGATCTTCACTCGCCACATCAAAGAAATCGGCTGCCAAATGATTTTTCAGCTTGACTTCATTAAGCTGGTCATTGCCGACCAAAAGTGCTACGACAGGAGACTCGTCAGCCATGTAAACCAATGTCTTGATTGTCTGGCTTTCATCCAGCCCAAGGAAGGCAGCAACTTCGTCAATGGTCTTGCAGTCAGGCGTTGAGACACGGGCTACTTCTTCCTCAGTCACAACACGTCCTGCAGGCTTGTATTCATCCGTCGCCATTTCAAGGTTGGCAGCATAGCTGGACTCACTGGAGTAGGCAATGGTATCCTCACCAGATACCATCCAGCTGGTCAATTCTGTCCGAATAGCTTCCTGAACATCTTCAGGAATTTCATCAAAGCTGGCTACAGACTTGTCCAAGACCACCCAGCGGTTCAAATCCGTCCGGTCCGGCGTAATGGCCATGAATTCCTGACTGTCCTTGCCCCCCATGGCACCGCCATCACCGATAATGGCTTTGAAATCTAGCTCGCTGCGGGTAAAGATTTTCTCATAGGCAGACTTGTATTCATCATAAGCTACATCCAAGCTGTCATAGTTAGCGTGGAAACTGTAGGCATCTTTCATGATAAACTCACGCGTCCGCAAGAGCCCGTTACGAGGACGCTTTTCATCACGGTATTTAGGCTGAATCTGATAGAGATTGAGTGGCAGCTGTTTATAGGATTTAACCGAATCACGGACGATAGCTGTAAAGGTTTCCTCATGGGTTGGTCCTAGGATAAAGTCTGATTTCTCACGATTTTTCAGCTTGTAGAGGTCTTCACCATAGGTCTCATAACGGCCAGACTCGCGCCAGAGGTCTGCACTGAGCAGGGCCGGCGCCAGCATCTCCACTGCACCAATCTTGTCAAACTCTTCCCGCATGATTTTTTTTGCTTTTTCAATCACACGATTAGCCAGCGGCAGATAAGAATAGACCCCAGCTGAAACCTGACGGACATAGCCAGCCCGCAGCATCAGAGCGTGGCTGATAACTTGAGCATCGCTAGGCATCTCACGCAGGGTTGGAATTAACATTTTACTTTGTTTCATAAAAACAAAACTCCTTGACTTTCATTGAATAATTTCTTTTTCATAGTTCTAAGAACTTTAGCTTCCTAGAAGAATAATTTCATAATATCGTTCCAGGTAACGGCAATCATCAGGATGACCATAATAGCCACTCCAGACAGAGTGATATAGGGTCTCCGTTTCTCTTCTCAGCGGTTTTCTGCGGATAGCCTCCAGAATATTGAGGACGATTTTTCCGCCGTCCAAGGCTGGAATAGGAATCAGGTTGAAAATACCGATATTAAGCGACAGCATGGCCAAAAGGCTAAGGACTGCTGGCAAGCCTTGCTCTGCAGCCTGACTGCTGAAATTGTAAATAGCGACCGGACCGCCCAGCTTATTGATATTGAAGTTGAAGATGATATCTTTCAGAGCTGACAAAATGCGAACTGTGGTAGACCAAGCTGCAGTAAATCCGCCAATGACCTTGTCCCAGAAGCCTGTCTTGACTGTTGGGGATACGCCTAGCAGATATCGATTGCCGTCTTTTTTTAGGCTGTACAGTAATCTCTTTCGTTTCGCTGCCGTGTTTGTAGGTAACAGACAAGGTCGGCGCTTCCTTTACTCTTGCCTGTGATTTTGGCCAGAGCGCTGGTTAGATCCGCCCAGTTGCTAATCTCATAGTCATTAATCTTTAAGGATTTGGTCATTATTTTGAACTCCCAGCAGCTGCTATGGCACTGCCATCCATGACTTGAAAATGATTGCTGTTCTCATCGCGAACGCCGCCCTGAACAAAGGCCAGCAGCATAAATACCAACACGCTCAGGATGAAGTTATTCATAGGGCCAGCAAAGTTGGTGATGAGACGACCCCAGATACTAGCATTTCTGATACTGAACGTCCAGCGGTGCAATCCTCACCTCAGTGCCATCTTCTTCAACAATCGTTGCATCATGATCTACTGCATAAGTCTTGAGCTCATCAAGGACCAGACCAGTGATTTCCAACTTTTTCCTCAAAGTCAAAGCCGGTCACATTCATGGGCAGAGCGGTCTGGTCAACCTTTTTGCCAGAGAGATTGATGCGAACCACCTTGCCCTCTGCATCCAAGCTCAGACTAGCTGGTGTCCCCACCTTAATGTCAGTGGAGTCTTCCCCCCAGCCGGCCATACGCACATAGCCCCCCAAGGGTAAAATCCGAATCGTATAGGCCGTCCCGTCCTTTACCAATATGGGAAAAAAATCTTGGGTCCCATACCGATAGCGAACTCTCTGACCAAAAATGCCGGACTTCTTTTGCAAAAGTAGAAGTGTCCGAACTCATGGACCACCACAATGATCCCAAAAAAATAATAATAAAGGTTATAAACTGCATGGACTTCTATATTTTTACCTTTCCTAGAAATCTTATTTTTTTCTTTTAAATCAAAGAAGGAGCAGAAAACGGCCAAATACCGAGCTTCCCGCCCCTGCATAGCTGACACTTTTCTGAAAAATAGGGTTAGAAGCTCACTCTCAAAATTTTTGAACTCCAAATCCCTAGTTCCTTCTCAGATTGTGAGGTCGTTTGGACAAGCTTGCCATCCCTTGCCTTTCAGCCATGCACGACTGTCTTAGAACAAGCCGAAGAAATGCATCAGCGGAAAGACGAAGAGAAGGCTGTCAAAACGATCCAAGACACCGCCGTGGCCAGGAATGAATTTCCCAGAATCCTTGACCCCGAAATGACGCTTGACTGAGCTTTCGACCAAATCACCTAGCTGGCCTGCAATACTAAAAGAGCACTGCCAGAATCAAAAAAAGACAAAGGGCATTATAAGGAGTCGCTACTTGCGGTCGAACCAACATAAAAATCCCAGTCACTAGAACGGCTGATAGAATGCCGCCCAGGCTTCCTTCAATAGTCTTATTAGGAGAAACTCTCGGCGCCAGCTTTCTTTTACCGAAACGCACCCCAACCAAATAAGCTCCACTGTCAGTAGCCCAGACGATAAAGAGAGCTAGCAGGACCTTGTCAATATTCATCAAGCGGGCATCGATCAAAGGCATTAAAGCCAAGACCGACATAAAATACTAGCTGCAATCGGATAGGCAGCATCTTCAAAGGTGTAGTTGGAACCTAGGACAGTCGAAATCAGCAGAAGGAAGACGACCAAGCCATAGGCCACGACATTGCCATCCACAGGCAGAAACTTCAGATAGTTCTCCAAGGGCAGGGTTAGGACAAAGGCTGCCAGCATGGCCAAGACCCCTTCGATGGTCGCTGTCGGGAGACCTTTCATTTGTAGAAATTCATGCACCGCCAACATGGCCAGCAGGCCCACAAAAATCTGAAAGACAACGCCTCCTGTCAATACCAGAGGAATAAAAATAGCAAGAGCGATTCCTCCAAAGATTAAACGTTTTTGTAAATTTTTACTCATACTCTTTTACTTTCTCCCTTAAACACCGCCAAAGCGTCGATTCCGACGGCTGTATTCTGCAATTGCAGCCTTCAAAGCCTTCTCATCAAAGTCAGGCCAGAGGATATCCGTAAAATACAGCTCACTGTAGGCTGACTGCCAAGGCAGAAAATTGCTGAGACGTAGCTCTCCACTGGTCCGAATCACCAGATCCGGATCGCGCAGCATCTTTAGGGCAAAGTTGCTGGTATAGAGGTAGTTGCCAATGACTTCCTCAGTAATGTCACCAGGACTAAGTTTGGCATCCAGAACATCCTGAGCAATCAGTTTAACCGCCTGATTGATCTCATATCGTCCACCGTAGTTCAGGGCAAAATTGAGAATCAAACCTGTATTGAGCTTAGTCAGGCTTTCAGCCTTTTCCAAAGCTTCAAATGTCGCCTCAGGAAGCTTAGCCGTATCACCAATCATCTGGATTTTTACATTGTTCTTGTGCAGCTCCGGCACATAGCGGTCGTAAAATTCAACCGGCAGATTCATGATAAAGGAAACTTCCTTTTCCGGCCGAGACCAATTTTCCGTTGAAAAGGCATAGACAGTCAAGACCTGAACACCCATTTCCTTGGCAGCAATCGTCACCCTTTGCAAGGTTTCCATGCCAGCCTTATGACCGAACACGCGAGGCTGCATCCTTTTTTTGGCCCAGCGGCCATTACCGTCCATAATGACAGCAATGTGTTTGGGAACATTCAGCGATGCGTTCAGCTTTTCTTTTTTCTTAAAACTAAACATACTTTTTATCCTATTTAAAGTTTTATCAGTTCATTATATCATAAATCCTTGGAATGTGGGCAATTCATTCGCTTTTCCAAGCTTGAGGGCATAAAATAAGGACAGAATGTCAACCAGAGAATTCAAACTCACCCAGCCTGTCCAAACTGCGAGGCGAATAAGCTTGAAACCAGACACCTTCTAAACGTATGAGTCAAAACAAAAAAACAGCCCGCAAGCTGTTTATTTCTTTACTCTTCAATCGCTGATTCTTCCTCGGGAAGGTCAACGCTTCCTTCACCGCCAGCAGCAGCAGGAATGCCCTCAGTCAATGGCAGTACGGTCTTAATTGCTGTCAGTTCAAAGGTCAGGTAAACACCGTCCACATCCAGAACAACTGTTTTCTTGTCTGTGTCCACTTCATCTACCGTTCCATACAAACCGCCGATGGTAATGACTTCATAACCCTTTTGTAGCTTGTTAAGACTTTCCATACGCTGCTGAGCCTGTTTCTTTTGAGCACGCATCTGGAAATAAGTCATCCCTACCAGTACAACCGCAAATACAATAAGCATAATTGGATTCATATCTTTTCTCCTTCGAATGTCATATATGAACTACTATAGCAGATTTCCCTTATTTTTTTACAAGACGATTCTGACTTTTCAGGCAAAAGTCCGTCTCAAGTCGGACAAAGCATGACTGGCCTAACCACATTTTTTAAAAAGCAAAAATCAGGATGACTAACACCCTGATTTTATGTCTTCTTATTTAAGATTTTTAACAACTTCTGCTACGTGTTCAACTGTAAAGCCGTATTCTTCCAGCACCTTGCCTGCTGGCGCAGAGGCACCGAACTGGTCGATTCCGATAACTGCACCGTCCAGACCAACATACTTGTACCAAGGCTGGCTAGCTGCCATTTCGATCGCTACACGGCGACGAACTGCATTTGGCAGAATTTCTTCTTTGTATGCTGCATCTTGAGCATCAAAAAGCTCTGTTGATGGCACGCTGACCACACGAATTTTAGCGCCTTCTGCTGCAAGTGCTTTAGCAGCTGCAACAGCCAAATTAACCTCAGAACCAGAAGCCAGCAAGATGGTATCGAAATCTGCTCCTGTTTCGTAAACCACATAAGCTCCTTTAGCTACCTTGTCAAAGTTTGTACCTTCTTCTACTGTCAGATTTTGACGGGTCAAGACCAGAGCAGTCGGTGTGGATTGACTCTTAAGGGCCAGGTACCAAGCTGCCTGAGTTTCACGCGCATCTGCTGGGCGGAAAACAGTCAGATTTGGAATGGCACGCAGACCAGCCAAATGCTCAATCGGTTCGTGAGTTGGGCCGTCTTCACCAACTGCAATAGAATCATGCGTGAAAACATAAGTCACTGGTAGCCTTGAAGGGCAGACAAACGGACAGCTGCCTTGACATAGTCTGAGAAGACGAAGAAGGTACCACCGTAAACGCGAAGACCACCATGAAGCGCCATACCGTTGAGAATTGTTCCCATAGCAAACTCGCGCACACCAAATTGGATATTGCGATTGAGACGGTGAGCATCATCTTGCAGGCCGTCTTCCTTGATGTAGGTCATATTGGAATGAGCCAAGTCAGCAGAACCGCCGAGGAAAGTTGGAAGCACCTTAGCTGCTGCATTGAGTGCATCCTGACTGGAATTACGGGTTGCTTGAGAGAAGCCATTTTCAAGCACTGGGAAATCTTCTGGTTTGATTTCTACTGGATCCTGACCAGCAATGATAGCTGCTACTTCTGCTGCCAATTCTGGATGGGCTTGCTTGTAGTCCTCTACCAGCTGTTTCCAAGCATCGTATGCTGCTGCACCACGCTCTGCCACATTTGTACGGTAATCTGCATAGACTTCCTCAGGAATCTCAAATGGCGCATAGTCCCATCCCAAGGCTTTACGAGTAGCTTCCGCTTCTTCTGCTCCCAGAGGCGCACCGTGAACTGCATTCGTTCCTTGCTTGTTTGGAGAACCATAACCGATAACAGTCTTAACTTCAATCAAAGATGGTTTTCCGGAAGCTTTAGCTTCATTGATAGCTGCATCAATCGCTGCAAGGTCTGTTCCGTCTTCGACTAAAGCAGTATGCCAGCCGTATGCTTCATAGCGGGCACGAACATCTTCTGTAAAGGAATCCTTGGTCTCTCCATCTAGGTTGATATCATTTGAATCATAGAGAACAACCAGCTTGTCCAGCTTTTGCAGACCAGCGTAAGAAGCAGCTTCAGCTGAAACACCCTCCATCAAATCACCATCACCACAGATGACATAAGTGTAATGGTCGAAAATTGGATAGCCTTCACGATTATACTTAGCAGCTAAGAAACGTTCTGCCTGAGCAAATCCAGTAGCTGTAGAAATACCCTGTCCCAGTGGGCCAGTAGTGGCATCGACACCAGCTGTGTGGCCAAACTCTGGGTGACCTGGTGTCTTAGAACCCCATTGGCGGAAGTTTTTGATTTCCTCCATGCTGACATCTTTAAAGCCAGACAGATGAAGCAAAGCATAAAGCAACATAGAGCCATGTCCTGCAGACAGGACAAAGCGATCGCGGTTAATCCAGTTTGGCTCTTCTGGATTGATACGAAGTTGTTTAGTAAACAAGTCGTAAGCCATCGGCGCAGCACCCATGACTACGCCAGGGTGACCTGACTTAGACTTTTCAATTGCGTCAATCCCTAAAAAGCGAATGGCATTAACTGATAATTGTGACATTGGATTCTCCTTATTTTTACTAAAATCTGTCCTGACATCAGAACAGGATAAACAATGGTCGTAGAAACGATAAAAATTGTCTCATATCTATTATAAGAAAATTATCCCTATATCGCAAGATAGGGATAATCTCATCGGATACTTTCTGAAGCCTTTATCCATTTGAACTTTTGCTTCATCAAGTAGAAAAACATTTTATAATCAATGAAAATCTAAGAGCAAACTAGAAAGCTAGCCAAGGACTGAATTTAACCACAGCAAGGAAGAGCTGACAAGTTTTGAAAGATTTTCAATGAATATTAAAGGAGGGCTTTAAATTGAATATTGGACTCTTGCTCGAAACAGTCATCAAAGCCACGAGGATGGTGGTATTCGATTCTATCTTTGTCCAGAGGGTAGGTATACTTGCCGCCCACTTCCCCAGATGAATGGATGGAACTGATATTGGAGACGCTCTTTGCGCATTTTCCACAAGGCTAAAATCTCATCGGTTGAAGCCATAAAGTTGGACCAGATATCATAGTGAACTGGGATGATGACCTTGGCCCGCAGGTTTTCAGCCATACGCAGTAAGTCGATAGACGTCATCTTGTCCTGAATACCGACAGGATTGTCACCATAGTTATTGATAGCTACATCAATCTGGAAGTCCTTACCGTGCTTGGCAAAGTAGTTAGAGAAGTGAGAGTCTGCACCGTGATAGATGGTTCCGCCTGGTGTTTCAAAGACATAGTTAACTGCCTTGCGTGCCATTTTCTTCATCGGTCACAGTCAGTCCCGCCAGTTCCCCATCTTGAGCTTCAGCACCTTCGACTGGCAGAGTCACCAGACAGGTACGGTCAAATGATTCAACAGCTGTCACCTTGATGTCCTTAAACTCAAAGCTTTCACCTGGCTTGATTACCATGATGCGTTCTTCAGGCACACCCCATTTTTTTCCAAATTTCGCCACACTCATAAGGTCCGACAAACTTAACATGGTCCAGTTAGGATTGTTGACAATAGCCGCTGCGGTATTGATGTCAATGTGATCGCTATGGAAATGAGAAACTAAATAATAATCTAGTTCATTGATAGCAAAAGGATCGATAACCATCGGCTGCACGCGCAGATTGGGCTGCAGCTTGCGGACACCAGCCATATTGGCCATCTGATGGCCCTCTGACCATATCTTTAACCTTCTTGGTTGATTTTCCTCGGTTAGACCACAGATCCATGACGACATTGGCACCGCCCGGCGTCTTAATCCAGACACCGCAGTTGCCCAGCCACCACATGGCAAAATTGCCTTCTGGCACTACTTCTTCTTCAATTTCTTCATTGAGCCAAGTGCCCCATTCTGGAAAAAGTTGACAAAAATCCAAGATTCTCTGGTAATGTCTTTCACGTTTGGCATAGTCCATTCCTCCTCAAAAATTGATTGATTTCTATGCTTCTAGTATAGTCCGCCTCAAGGGATAAAAAAAGACCAAATAAAACACAGGTCTGTGTTCAAGATTGGACTATGAAGCAAGACTTGCTCTTATCCCTTTTTTAAGGAAATACTCTTTTTCCAGCTAAAAAGCTAGGAACTATTTCCTAGCTAATATTTTTCATCCAGTCTTCTGTGTCCTCAGCAGAGCCAGTCAGCAGTTTCTCGTGGACTAATTTTTGAATCTTTTCTTTTAACTCCTGTGAGCGGCTGACATCTTTTACATAGAATGATAGCAGTTTTTCCAAATCATGATTGAAAGTGCTGGCTTGTTCGGGACTCTGAGCCTTGACAAAATGACTGATATTGAGAATATCCTCGTGATCCAAAATCGGATGAACTTGAATGACCGGCAGGTCTGTTTCCGAATCTTCATTGGTGGTGATTAACAGGTCAGCAGTGAGCACATCTTCGACACTTTTGAACTGCTCAGTTGTAAAGACAGCTTCCAAACGCTCATTAGGCAAGTAATAGCGGCATTGTTTCAGCAGTAGCTTTGAAAGTCCCACTCCTTCATCACAAACCAGATAGATTTGCCGATTATCCTGCTGCTCTGCCTGGCTATTTTTCAAAGAGCCTCCGATATGGATAGTCAGATAAGCAATATCGTCGTCTGTCAGCGTCACAAACCAGGCCTCTTCTAGAATCACAGCAGAGGATTTGGTAAAAGTAAATAAATCAGCATACTTGGTCTTTATGAGACGCGTGAGCGGATTTTTGGACATGATGCCGTAGGTCTTGCGAAAGAGCAGCGCCTTACAGTGGGTTAGGAGATTACGCAGCAAGTCATCCCTATTCTCAATCTCATAGGAAGAAGCTTCAAAACGCCAGAGAAAGGCCTCCAGAGCCTCCTGCAGTTGGGCAAAATCCTGACTAGTCGCATGAATATCCTTATCCTTACGATAAGACAGTAAAAGCACGGCCAGAAGCGAGATTTCAATATCATTCAGTCGAATGTCTAGCTCATGCTCCATGCGCTCACTCAAGAGCTTGGCCACCCGATACTCGATCCGCTTGCGAATGAGACTAAATTCCTGAGAGATACTGTTCTCTTCTTTCGCTTCCAGCTCCATATTGCGACAGCTGAGCAGCAGATAAGGCAGCACTTCCAGCATAAAGGCAATTTCATGGCGGTTGATTTTCTTGCCCAAGTCCTGCTCTACTAAGGGAACTTGCTGACTGAGAAAGCTCTGCAGTTGATGAGACAGGAGCACCTCTCCATCAAATAGCTCCTTGAACTTCTTCACCAAAACATCTACGAAAGCTTGACTGCCCTCAATAAAAATGTGATAGAGCAGTGAGTGTACGTACTGAATTTTATTGAGAGGATGGCAGTCCAGATAATAGCCTCTGGCCTTGGTAGAGTAAAGATTAACCAGATACTGCTCCGTCGCCAGTTGATTGCGGATATCGTTTAGGTCATTAAGCACAGTATTGCGCGAAACATCTGTCAAATCCATCAGCTTTTCGATGGTCACCCGCTCCTTGGCCGTACAGATATAGAGGGATACGAGCTGCATGCGCTCATTTGCACTCAGGATATAGCTGTGGGTATCCACATGCAGCAACAACTCTCGGCACAGATTCTTCTGCTGCTCTGTCAGTAAAATCCCCACCCGCGGCTGGCTAACAATCTCTTCTTCATGGTCCGCAAGAGCATCATTGATTTTTTCCAAATGATAGTAAACTTTTCTGCGCGACTGGCCCAGCTCTCGGGAAATAGTCATAATAGTAGCTGCTTCTTGCAGCCCAATCAGGTAGCGCAAGAGTTCACAACTTGTTTTATCCAATAAAATCATGATTCCTCCTTAAAAAATTTACAGGACATTATAACATTAGGATATTACAATATGATGAACGAGACGTGACATCCAAACCTAATCCCTTCCCAGCCGACCTACTGCTCAAATGACAAAAAGGAGAGCATCTGTTCTCTCCAACTTGCCGGAAAAAGTCATTCTAGTAAACTTCGCTTAGCCTTTCTGTCCATAATAGGCGTTAGGACCGTGTTTGCGCAAATAGTGCTTGTCCATCAGATATTTAGGTGCTGGCTCGACGCGTGGATTAATCTGCTCTGTAAAGCGCGCCATCTTAGCTACTTCTTCCAACACAACGCTATGATAAACTGCTTCTTCCGGTGACTTACCCCAAGTGAAAGGACCGTGGTTGCGCACGGTGACACCAGGCACTGCCATTGGGTCAATGTCGCGCTCGCGGAAGGTCTCAATAATCACACTGCCTGTTTCCAACTCATAGGCGCGGTTGATTTCATCCTCAGTCAGAGAACGAGCTGCTGGAATGGGACCATAGAAATAGTCTGCATGAGTCGTCCCGTAGAAAGGAATATCCCGACCAGCCTGAGCCCAGCCAACAGCCTCTGTCGAGTGCGTATGAACAACACCGCCAATCTTAGGGAAGGCCTTATAGAGTTCCACATGGGTTGGAAGATCAGAGGAAGGATTGAGCTCTCCTTCTACAACCCGGCCGTCCAGATCTGTAACTACCATATTTTCTGGCGACAGCTTTTCATAAGGGACTCCGCTAGGTTTAATCACGATGTAGCCAACCTCTCGGTCAATTGCAGAGACATTGCCCCAGGTAAATTTGACCAAACCGTGCTGGGGCAAGGCTACATTGGCATCATAGACACGTTTCTCAATTCTGGTAAGAGCATTACATCAACCCCGCTTTCTCAATGAGTGGATAGAGGAAGTCTTTGGCTTCCTGAATGGCTGCTTTGGTTTCTTCTACTGTCTCGCAGTTTTCAGACCACATTTCAATAAGGAATGGTCCCTGATAGTTGGTCTGCTTGAGGACAGCAAACATTTCTTCCCAGTCAACGCAACCCTTGCCAAAAGGCACATCTCGAAACTGGCCTTTGGACTGCTCGGTCACGGCATAGGTATCTTTCAAATGCAGGGCTGCAATAGCTTGATGCCCCAGCAGAAACTCACTGTAAAGGTCATTGTGCCAGGCAGAGACATTGCCTGTATCCGGATAGACAAAGAGATAAGGCGAATTGATTTCTTTCGCGACAGCCAGATATTTCTCAATGCTGTTGATAAAGGGATCATCCATAATCTCAATCGCCAGCATGACCTGAGCCTGCTCCGCCCAATCACAAGCCTGGCGGAGATTTTTCAGGAAACGAGCACGAGTTTCAGGAGATTTCTCCTCATAATAAACATCGTAGCCTGCTAGCTGAATGACCCGTACTCCCAAGTCCTGAGCTAGCTCGATACACTGCTTCATAGTTTCCAGTGACTTAGCTTCCAGCTCTGGATCATTGGAGCCCAGCGGGTAGCGGCGATGGCCGCTAAAGCATATGGTCGGAATGCGGACGCTGCTTTCATAAATGGCCTTTACTAACTCCAGCCTCTGCTCCTTAGACCAGGAAAGGCGAGCTAGACGTTCGTCCGACTCATCCACCGACATTTCGACAAAGTCAAAGCCTAGTTCTTTAGCAAAAGCTAAACGCTCAGGCCAGGAAAAATGCTTGGGTGTCGCCTTTTCATAAATTCCAATTGGACGTGCCATGGCTTACCCCCAAATTCGCTTGATTTCATCTTTAAAGGCCCGCGCAGCAGCAGCCGGATCTTCAGCCTCAGTAATACCGCGTCCAGCAATGAAGGTGAAGACATCAACTCCTTCAAAGAGTTTGAGCGTATCAATATTCAGACCGCCTGTCACTGATACACGGAAGCCCATTTCAATCAGCTTCTTGACCTTATTAAGATCCTTTTCTCCCCAAGTTTCCCCAGCCAAAAGAGCATCACGGGATTGGTGGTAAATAGCCTGAGAAATACCTGCATCCAGCCAAGTCTGAGCCTGTTCATAAGTCCAGTCTCCGTAGAGTTCAACCTGAATTTCCCCACGTTGGCCGCGCTCTTCCTGAATAGCTTTCAAGGCTGCCTTCATGGTTGGAATGGTGGCTGAGCAAATACAGGTCATCCAGTCTGCACCACGCACTGCATTGTTTTTAGCTACGGTTCCGCCGGCATCCGCACACTTGGTATCAGCCACGATGATTTTCTCTGGGAAAAGGCTGCGGAGCACTTCAACAAGCTCGCTTCCCACCTGCAAGAGACAGACCGTTCCTGCCTCAATGACATCTACTTCATGGCCGACAGAAACAGCCGCCTTGATGGCTCCCTGCAAATCTGAATGGTCCAATGCTACCTGTAAATTTGGAATCTGTTTTGACATCTTTTTACCTCTCTTCTTAGTTTCAATCATATCCTAGTCTCTCTGAGCATCCATCAGGAATCCAGATCCAAGCCCTGCAAGTAAGGACTGTCCTTTGATTCCTCTATCATAGCCAGCACTTCTTCGTCACTCTTGCAAGCCTTAATCCGCTCAATGGAATTTTCCAGCTCAAAAAGTGCAATAATCTGCGGAATGGCTACGCTGGTATGAATCTTGGAGCTGGTAGCCGCCAAAGAAAGCAGAACACTAACCTCCTTGCCATCTGAAAAAGTGACTGGTTCTGTCAGCGTAATCAGGGAGAAAGCGTCGCGATTAACCCCAGCTTCTGGTCTGGCATGAGGCATCGCCATGCCCGGCATGAGAATGTAATAGGGGCCATATTCTTCTGTCGACTCGACGATGGCATCGTAGTACTGAGGCTGAACAGCACCGCTCTCAATCAAGGGATCTACAGCTAGTTTGACTGCTTCCTGCCAAGTCGCGGCTGAAAGACCCAAACGAATAGACTTGTTGTCTGTCAATGCTTGTTTTAAATTCATTTCTCTTCCTTTCATTAGATACAAGGGGCATCCTCAATCCTTTCCAGAATTTTAGCCCCTGCTCAATCTCACAATAGATAATATAGGAAGGTGGGGCAGCCTAACCACCCCACCCTAACTGAGAACCCATCTTCATAGATATAAATTCTTACAATACCTGACTTAATTTTTTTCAGTGATTTCTTATCATCCATCAGGTTATCCAAGCCGATTAATTTTTCCATTGGTTCGGCCTTTCCAATTCATTGATTAAATGCAGAGAAGCAATGACAATATCGTAGCCCGAAGCTAAACTTTTTAGCTTCTCCGACACTGCAAGAATTGACTCGTAAAGTCTGTTTGTCCCAAATTACGAAGTGCATTTTTCCACTTTCATTTTAATCACCATAGATGATCCCATGCCATTTCCGCATGCTGTTAATACTTTAACCATTTTAGTTTCCTCCGAAATCTTATTGTATATATTAATCTTCTGCCTGTACCTGACCTTGATAGTAGGCTTCCTTATCCTTAGCTCTAGCGAATTGCAGCTGAGGAATGAGTAAGAAGAAGAAGCAAACCAGAGCATAACCGATAATACCCAGATATTTGAAGATGTAGCCAAAAGCCTAACCATGGAATTTCAAAATCGATATTACCGTGATATCCGCCATAAGAAGCCAAGCCCTAGCAGAGCCACACAGAGAGCACCAAGGGCTACCTGCAGCACACCTGAAATAAATGATAGGACAAGGGCTGCTTTCCAACCACCACGCTTGTCAGCATAGACTGCAATCGCTGCATTGTCAAAGAAGACAGGAACGAAACCAGTGATAATCAGGATTGGATTTTTTTGAAAACAATCAATAGTACAATGGTAATCAGTTGACCAACCAAACCAAAGGCAAAGCTGGAAAGAACGGCATTTGGTGAGCCAAATCCATAAGACGCTGCCACATCCACCGCTGGGAAGGAACCTGGCAAGAGCTTGCTTGAAATACCTTGAAAGGCATTAGTCAGTTCTGATACGAACATGCGCACCCCTTGCATGAGGATGAAGAGATAGACTGAGAAGGTAAAGGCTGTCTGAATGATATACATATAGAAGTCTTGCTTGGCAGGGTCAAATGGTGTACCAGTCGTGATAACTTCTTTGTTGGCCATAACATCTGGTCCCAAGACTAAGAGGATAGCACCGAAGAAGACTAGCATCAAAGTTGCAGAAGCAACGACAGTATCATGGAAGATAGACAGGAACTTAGGCAGCTTCAGATTGTCCAGATTTTCTTCTTTTTTACCAAAGAAAGGCGCAACCTTATCAACGAACCAGATGGCAAATTGCTGCTGGTGACCGATGGCGAAACCACCACCGCCAGTCAAACGCTGAGTTGCTTCAACAGTCATATTGGAGCTAACAGCCCAGTAGAGACCACAGATGAGGCCGATAGCCAAGGTTCCCCAGCTATTGCGCAGCTGCGGTACCAGCAAGAGCACCATCAGTGATACAGTAGCAGCCTGCTGAACCATGATGTGACCAGTGATGAAGAGAGTCCGAATCTTAGTGACCTTACGGAAAGCTACTAGTAGGATGTTGAAGCCAAAGCCAATCAAGAGCGCTGTTGTAGCTGTTCCGACAAAGTTTGGAAATTCTTCCGCAATCTTTGTATTCGCCGCTGTCAATCCAAAGTAAGGATCAATGACTGCAGCCCCAATTTTGAACTTAAAGTTCAGGGCTGCCAGAATTGGCCGGAAAGTATTCACCAGACCGGCTGCTCCGGCATTAAGAATCAAATAGCCGACCGTTGCTTTTAATGAAGCTGGCAAACACATCGTGGGCAGGTTTCTTGAGCAACGCATAAACCGATTAGCACCAAAAAGGCCGACGAAGAAAGCTGGATTTTTGCAGAATGTTCTATGAGAACCAATTTAGAATATTAAGAAGGATATTCATGGTAACTCCCCTTTACTTTTTATTTTTTTCTTATTCTTATAGATTCATTATAAATCTTGAAAACGGTAACAAAAAGACCAAGAATTACACAGGTGACTGTTCACTCTTGGACTGTCAAAAAAATCTGCCCCTAAGGACAGAAAAAAAGTAAGAAAGTGAACATCCTGCTCCTAAGTTCGACTACGCCTCTGGCTTGTGTCATTAAGTTTTAGCAGAACCTAGACTTCGCTTCCGCTCAGTCTGCATCTATGCCTCTAAATTCGACTGCGCCTCTGGCTTGTCTCATTAAGTTTTTGCGGAACGTAGTTTTCGCTTACGCTCAAACTGCATCAATGCCTCTAAGCTCTGCTTGACTCTGCGAGCCGGCAATCGCTAAGAGATATAGAAAAACCCAGCTATCCAAATGGTTAGCTGGGTTAGGGTTGAGCTACATCATAGTTTTAAACTATCCTGCGGCCTTTTGATGAATGGTGATGCCGTATTTTTCATGGTTTTCTTCATACCAATTAATTAAGGCCATCGCAGTTTGATAAGTAATGTTCTTAATTTTGCTGGTCCCTTTAGTTAAGGTCAGGATACTCATCTTGCTGATGTTTGCATCCGTCGCAATTCGATAACTAGTTAAGGTTCCATTAACTAACAACTGAACAACAGCCTCGACTTTCCTATAGTCAGGCATAGTTGTAATATCCAACTTTTTTCATAATTAAATCCTCTCCTAAAATTTAATTTACTAATCCATTATACACTTTTTTTCTGACATTTACATATATAAAAACTTGAAAATGTACAAAAAAATTAGAACACAATCTATTGAAATGTCAACTTTTCCTGTTTTATAAACATTTATGTTTTATCTCCATTATCTAAAAAAAGTTAAAATGCTCAATTGTTATTCGCTGTCTTCCTCCAAATTATCTAAACATTTTTTAGAAGCCTCAAATCATGCTAGTTCAGATTATGTGAGTGTCTTCCAACAGTTTTTAAATTTTCTGAAAGCTGATGAAATACAGTATTGCGTTCCCGCATTTTTACACTAGTCTGCTTTTAGAGTTTTCAAGAAAAAACTTAAAAAAATTTAGAGGAAAATAGCAATGTTAACCTTTCTAAAAAGTAAGCAGCTTCATGAAGCCAGTATGTTAGTCTATCAGAGAGAACGGCAGTATCTAGAAGAAAACAAAGAGCAGATGACAAGTTATAGTTCTTATGCCCTTTGCAAGTATTTCCAAATTATGAAATGGAGCACCAAGCCAATAGAAAGGTTTTGATAGAAGACTTGTATAAGGCTTTATCAGCTCTTTCTCTGCTGCAGGAGCCTGTTCAAATGATAAAAATCCGCCTCGCTAGAACGAGACGGATGTAGCTGTGCATTAAGGTGACTGAGATTTAGACTTCTGCTCTAGCCTCTTGGCTGAGGGGCTGTCTTTTCTGACCAGATAAAGGCCCTCCTTGGAATTGGTCGGATCCTCCTTGAGCTTGAGCATGAGCAAATCCCCATTGTGGACATAGCTGTAAAGTTTAGACCCTAGCCGGATACTGCCGGCCTTGCGGTCAATGCTGCCCTTCTCTTCCAGCCCCTCTTTATAGAAGGTGACTTGCTGGTCTCTGAGATTCAGAATCGTTTCCTTGTCCAAGCCACTGAAGCCGTCTGCCCCATCCTCAATCTGGCGGTAATACACTCCGTCCAGACTGGCCTCATTCAGGCTGGCAAAGAGGAAGAGAGCTCCAAAAGCTAAAGCAAGGAGGACTAGGCCTGAGAAAATAATTGTCTTACGCTTCATCTGCCGCTCCTGCTCTTTCCGGGACGGTCAGCCTGGGATAGGGGATATCAGCTATCAGCTCGTCATAACGCTGGAGCAAATCCTGAAAAGTCACATCTACATAACCAACAAAGACCAGCCGCTCAATATCTTCTTTATTAAAAAAGATTAATTCTTTTCCCGTCAGACCGGAGGGCAGGATTACTGCTCCAAAGTCAAAGTAGCCGGTCTGTCCGTCAAGGGTCGTCACAGGAAACTGGCTGACAATCATCAGGGGTTGAGAACTGCCCTTAACCATGACTACACTTCCGATAGGTAATTGTTGCTTCATCAAAGTCTCCTTTCTCCTTAAGCCAGAGCAAGCGCTGGGAGGGCGACTACAGGAGCTACTGTCACTGCAACTACTACAGCTGCAACTTCCAGACCATTCACGGTTTGCGCCCCTGTTTCAACCGAATTCACCGTTTTATTTCCATTCGAGTCTTTACTGATATTCGAGTCGACGCCATAGACTCCAACCATACCATTCCAGATATCAGTAGATACTTTAAGACCGGCCCCAGTATCGTGCTGCTCTGTTCCAGCATGTAGAGAAAGATTAATCTCCGGCATAGGGAGCCAACCTGTGTCTGTATTTAAGCCAACACTGCCATTGACACCAATATGATAGCCACCGACACTGATTTGAGGACTGGCATTCAGCTTCCAGTCACTGGCATCTATATCAACAGAAGCCACACCCAAATCTACAGCTACTCCATTAAAAATACCATTATTTGTCTTGTACTTGAAAATACCAGGATCGTCTTCTTCCACAGTTGTCGAGTATTTGGCATAGGTACTATATAACCAGCCTGTACTCCAGTCAGTCTTTTTGGAGTGTTCCAGGGTATTGGTATGACCAAAAAGAAAGTCCCAAAAGCCCGATGAACCACCGCTACTACCAGCAGCCTGTTTGGCAGCAGGCATAGCTACTGTTTGGGCACCAGTTTGATTGCCTGCTTGCTTCATAAAGCCCAGCATAGCCCCAGCCCACAGCCCATTGAAAGCAGCCTGCGAGAGACTACCAGAAGCCTGATCTGCCTTGGCCTGGTCCAGTCGTGCCTTGAGGATGGGATCAGCCTGCTGGACCGCTTCTTCCAGATGGCTGCGGAGGGCCTGCGGAATGTTCCGGCTGGGATAGCGCTCTAGATAGGCCTGGACAGCCTGGATATCCTCCGGAGTCAGCTCTTCACCGCTGTCTAGCTTATCCATGACCTTTTGAAAGGCAGCTTCAACTGCTTTTTTTGCTCTCCCAAGCTGTTTCAACAGTCTGGGTCCAGGTCATCCTGTCCGGACTAGGCAGGACAAAGCTGCCGTTAAAGTTTGCAAAGCCTTCTGTCATCAGGCTCAGAGCTTGGTCCAAAGCAGCAGCCAGCCCCGGCAGATTGTCGAAAATGGTGGCCGACGATGAATAAAAGGCCAGCAGTTTATTTAGCTTGTCCTGCAATTCATGACGTTTGTCCTGAGCTGCTGTAATGGCATTCTGGATGCTGCTTTTGGTAGAATCAGCTACATCCTTCTGTTTATTGGCCTCGGTCAGAGCCTGATTTTGGCTGTCAATGGTCTGATCATAAGAAGCAATTTGACTCTCCAGGACATCCTGATCCAAACTCTCTTCTGCCACCTCACTGACATAACGGCTGGGCAGATCGCTGCCAGCCTTAACCAACTCTTCTTCAAAGAGAATCGCTGCCTTAAAGAGGGGAAGAAACATCCCCTGACAGTAGGTTTTAGCACTGTCATATGCTGTTCCGGTCAGCCCGCTTTCCCCTACAAAATTTTCCATGGCCTGCATGGCAGATTCATAAGCCGCGATCCTCACCTGGCCGGCAGTAGCCATTGACCCTGCCTGCTGGTTGGAAGCAGGGAGTTCCATCTTAGCGCCCATATCCAGCCTCCTTTTCTTCTGCTTCTAGGGCTTGTCTATACTGCCCCTGGATGGTCTCAATTTGACGGTCTAGCTTTTTTCTTTCCTTATCCAGCCGATCCTGACCATCCTGGATATCCAAATCCAGCAGTCGGTGACTGTGCTCAACCAAACCCATAATATCATAAAAATCCTGACTGTCCTTGGCCGTTAAGGGCAAATAATTCAGCTCTCTTAAAGCCGAAAGTCCCCGGTCATAGAGATAGTCCATATCCTCTTCAAAACGGTCTAGACGACGCTTTTGCTCCTCAGCCTTATCCAGCTTTTTCAAAAAGCCCGCAGGCGTTCGGCAGCCAGAGTTTGGGAATTCTTCATACTACTTCCCCCTTATCCCTCAATATCCGCAGCCATTCCTTGATCGGTCGCCTGAAATTCCTCTGCTACGCTTTGCAGGAGCTGACTGAAGCTTGTAATCTTACCGGCGATATCAGCTGACGCTGTTCTGGAATGATCAATTTCCTCACTGGCCCGACTGTTTCCTTCCAAACGACTGATAGCATCCTTGTCAGCCTGAGATGCTGCACCTATCTGACTGGAAGCGACTGAAAAGCTATTAGCATGGCTAGCTGCTAGCCCATTATCACTTTTAATATCTGACATTGCTTGCTCCTCTGTTTTTGCTTTTATTTTATGACATTTATATTATAAGTTCAAGTCTCCGCCTGCTTTTTAACCAAAAAGAAACAAGACTGATAAATAATTCCAATCTTGTTAATTGCTAAACCTACTTAAGCTGGTGCTTTTAAAGCCTCTAATTTCCGCTACTGAATAATCAAAAACTCATCTTCCAGATTGCCTTGCAAATCTTTGGCAGACAGATTATCTAAGCGAGATCCGGTAACATTATCAGGAATCTGCTTTCTATTACTTTGTTAGCTCGCCTTTCCATACTCCTGTTTTTTCCTCCACTTTCGTATCACTAGACCAACTGTTAAATAAAGCATGGTCGGAATCATCCCCACTGATAGCGAGAAGAGGAAAGCTTGATTTTTTTCTACCGAGACAAAGCCTAGTAATAGTAAAGGATTTATAACCGCATCCTCCATAGTGCGCATAATTACTAGCGGCCATACTGACTTAGTAATTCTAAAAATCTCTGTATACATAACCGTCCAGCATGCAACAGTTATCATCCCGATAAGGAAGAATGTAAACCTTCCAACCGGCAAGGTATTTTGGATTTCTCTCTCAGACAGAAACTTCATAATGTAAGGCAGATGCCAAATCCACCAGATAAAGCCAATAAGTAGATATAGTTTTAAGTCGGATAATTTTAATTTGATTAATTGATTGGTAAGATATGCCCTCCAAACGGATTCTTCAAAAATATTTTTTATGAATTGAGTCCCTATCTGTGTGAGCAAGATTCCAAGATAGACCGTGAACTCAACCTTCACATCTGTCACTCTGATGCCTTGTGTCATCAGTCCCAAGAATATCACTATTATCGTAACAAGAGGGTAAACTAAAAAACTAACAAGATATAACTTTTTATTATTTTTAAAATTAATAGAAAACCCTGCCTCTTTCCAGCCGTATCCGCCAAAGCTTCGAAGAAAGATGGTACAGATTAAAGGAGTTACCAGCCAAATCAGCATCCCTAAAGAGCCGCTTCCTATCTCTGTTCCGATATTTTCGTAATGAGCCTGGCCGGTTACTTTATCAACGACATAACCAATCCAGCCACATAGGGTGCTGAAGAATGCAAAGATAATGACATTGCGCTTAATTGTAGTTATGGACTGTTTCATAGCAGTCTCCTTTCGTCAAAAATTATTCATCTCTCTTATTTGAGAGAAGCTAGGTTGATTCGAGTCATCGACTGCTTCGGCAATATCAAAATTTTGTTTCATTTTACCGATACCTTCTAAGCAAGTCTGGCTTTTTCTTCAGCATCAGGTTTCAATGTTTTTCTTTTTATATACCTCATAGAAACATTTCTTTTAAGTGATATCAAGGAGAATTTAGTTGAGATTTTTGGGGTAAATGGTAATTTATTTCCAGAAAGGGAGATATTTGTAATTCTACTTAACAAAAAAGACCCTACCTTCATCTAAGAAGGAGATCTTTTGAAAAAGTTAGTTGACTCAGTAGCTTTTATTCTGCTTGCTTGTCTTCTTCAGATGCGTCAGCACCCTTTTCACGAATAACTAAGACACCATCTTCCAAATCGGCTGTCAAGTGCTTAGCATCTAGATTGTCTAAGTGGAAGTCAGTCACCTTGTCACGAATTTGCTGCTCAATGACACGGCGCAGCGGACGAACACCCATGACTTGGTCATAACCAGCGTCGCGCAGGAATTCCTTAGCTGCATCAGATACAGCCAGATCAATTTCTTTCTTGCTCAAGGTTTGATTTACTTCGATCAGCATGAGATTAACAATCTCCATCAAATCTTCTTTCTTGAGATGAGAGAACTCAATAACCGCGTTGAAACGATTGAGGAATTCTGGACGGAAGTAAGCTTTGAGTCGATCCATCAGATCAGGCTTTTTCAGCATCCTCTTCCAAGCCTGCTTCATATCCAAATCCAGCATTGGAAGTCGCAATAATAACCGTATTCTTGAAGTTGACTGTATTCCCTTGACCATCTGTCAAACGACCGTCATCCAGAACTTGAAGGAGAAGGGTAATCACTTGTGGATCAGCCTTTTCAATCTCATCCAAGAGAATGATAGAGTAAGGATTGCGACGCACACGCTCGGTCAAGGTGTTGTTGTTATCATCATAGCCGACATAGCCTGCAGTCGTACCAATCAGCTTGGAAACAGCAGTCCGGTCGGAGTATTCTGACATATCCAGACGGATGATGGCTTCCTTGGTACCGAACATATCCAGAGCCAGTTGCTTAGCAAGCTCAGTCTTACCAACACCAGTTGGTCCAACAAAGAGGAAACTTCCGATTGGACGGTTGCCTTCATCAAATCCTGCACGGTTACGGCGTATAGCCTCAGCCACGGCTTCTACAGCCTTATCTTGGCCAATCACTTTAGCTTTGAGACGGTCACTCATGCCCTTGAGGCGCTCAATGTCGCTGGCACCCATCTGAGATACTGGTACACCCGTCATCCGTTCAACAGACTCTGCTACGTCGTTGACCGTAGCTGTCACCTTCATATCCTCAGTGTGATTTTGAATTTTCTTTTCTAGCTCTTCAATGCGAGTCTTAGCATTCAGAGCTGCTTCATAATCTTCTTTCTCAACAGCCGCTTCCTGTTTGTCTTTCTGTTCAGCAATCTCATTTTCAACCGCATGAACATCAGTCACTGGATGCTGGGCTGCCAAGTGGGCAGCAGTCACGTCGACCAGGTCAATCGCCTTGTCTGGCAGGCTCCGTTGTGGAATATACTGGACAGAGTAGTCCACAGCCGCTTTCAGCACTTCATCTGGCAGGATGACATTGTGGTGCTTTTCATACAGGTCACGAATACCTTGAAGGATCTGATAGGTATCTTCGGCAGACGGTGCATTAACCTTGACTTCATTGAAACGACGAGCTAAAGCTGCATTTTTAAGGATAGTATTGCGGTACTCATCCTGAGTAGTAGCTCCGATGACGGTTAACTCACCACGAGAAAGCGCTGGTTTGAGAATATCCGCCATGCCCTTAGAGCCACTATCTCCACCGATAGATCCTGCTCCTAGGATTTGATGGATTTCATCAAAGAAGAGGATAATGTTGCCGGCTTCCTTGACTTCATTGACCAAGTTTTGGATATTTTCTTCAAAGCTACCACGATATTGGGTTCCAGCTTCCAGACCGGAAATATCAACAGAAATAATTTCCTTATTCTTGATAGCCGCTGGCACATCACCGTTGACGATAGCCTGAGCCAATCCTTCTACGACAGCTGTCTTACCAACTCCGGCGTCTCCGACCAATACAGGATTGTTCTTGGTTCGGCGAGAAAGGATTTCAGCTGTTTCTTGGATTTCCTTATTGCGCCCAATGACTGGATCTAACTTTCCATCACGCGCTTCCTGAGTCAGATTGCGACCCAGTTTAGCCAGGATACCATCCTGCTTAGGTCCTTGAGCAGCAGTCTGGCCAGTCTGCTCACCTACTCCTTGACCAGGGAGCTTACCAGTAGCCCGGTACTGAGCAAACTCTTCCGGTGTGACCTCTCACCATTAATCAAGTAGCGCCGGTGTTCGCTGTTGTAGCCACCCATACGCCCCTATGAGTTGGTTGAAAAGGTCGTCCATATTATTAAAAATTGTTGTAGTTGTTGTTCATAGCATTACCTCGCTTTTTCATATTTTTGCTTTTACATAATTTTTATTTTTACTAAAGTTTGAGATAAGAAATCTCTTCCTTATCTACTATAAATTTTTCATTTGGGAGATCTTCTCCTATCTATTATTTTACATAACTTACTCTCTTTTTCAAAAATCAAGACTGAATCAGTCTCTACTTTTTATGAGTGATTTGATCTCTTTCAGAAGAAGATAACTTTACATAATTTTTCAATCCTCCCAAAAAAATAATCGCCTTCCGGCTATATTCACATCTTCTGATTAAATTTACGTAAACTTTTTTTGTTTACAGTTGTAATTTTATCATGATAGAATTTATTTGTCAATAGATTTTACATAATTTTTAAAATAAATTTACAAATGTAATCAAAATTATCATTAAGGTTCTTTTCATTCCTATAAAGACGCTTTTTTTATAATAAAATC